>ENA-OPDH01002904-OPDH01002904.1-human-gut-metagenome-genome-assembly--contig:-NODE-2904-length-10650-cov-4.773950_pt1 | contig 10650 bp, 8 predicted proteins | sample MGYA00241260_ERZ501500 | MGnify/ENA primary metagenome ERZ501500 (study PRJEB25962, sample SAMEA2042519) | human gut metagenome | biome: human gut; feature: human-associated habitat; material: faeces...
AAAAGCCACTCAAGAGAGTGGCTTCTTTTTTTATATTCATAGCTGCGGGAGTGCAATTCACTGTTCGAAATCCGCGACAATACGTTACAATACCCCTATCAAGAGAGATAGGGGTATTTTTATTATGGAACATTTATATGACTGACAAGATGGTCGAAGCCTATTTGAAAGCCCTCGAAAATGAAGAGCGCGCCGCGGCGACGGTTGAGAAGTACCGCCGTGCTTTACTGAGCTTTGCTGCATTCCTGAGCGGCACAGCGGTCACACCAGAGATGATTCGGCTCTGGAAGGACGACCTGCGCGCGAGAAACTACGTGCCGTCGACGATCAACACCTATTTAGCGGCGCTGGACGGCTTTTTCCGTTTCTGCGGTTGGGCAGATTGCCGCGCGCGGTTTCTGAAAATCCAGCGCCATCTGTTCAGGGACAGCAGGCAGGAGCTAACGCGAGGGGAATACGAGAGGTTGGTCGCTGCGGCGGAGGCCACGGGCGACCGCGGTCTCGCGCTCCTGATGGAGACCATCTGCTCCACCGGCATTCGCGTCAGCGAGGTGCAGTATATCACCGTCGAAGCGGCGAAAAACGGCAAGAACGAAATTGCTTTGAAAGGTAAAATCCGTACCATTCTGCTGCCTGTCAAGCTCTGCCGCAAGCTGCTCAAGTTTGCCGCGCAGCAAAAAACCGCCTCCGGCGCGATCTTTCGCGCCAAAAGCGGCAAAGCAATGTCAAGATATCAAATCTGGTCAAAGATGAAAAAACTGTGTGCCTGCGCGGGTGTGGATGCAGGGAAGGTCTTCCCGCACAACCTCCGCCACCTGTTCGCGACGGCGTTTTACTGCGCGTACAAGGACATCGTCAAGCTGGCGGATGTTCTCGGGCATTCGAGCATCGAAACGACGCGCATTTACCTTGTTACGAGCATGGCGGAGCATCGGCGTCAGCTCGAACAGCTAAAACTTGTATCATAAAAACGGAATCTATATTCTGTTGCGCAAAAGTGCTAAAGCGAATACAGTTACCACTATATTCACAACTAAAGCGCATGCAGAGATCGAGCTGTCTGCGCCCGAGAACGCTCAAATGGGTGCAGAGGCACAAGCTTACAGTGCGTTTTCCCCTGTAAACTCCATAATTTATATTTGGAATCATAATTTCCTTAGCCTTTGTCGGAAGATTGTGCTATATTTTGCTACGAGTAAAGGAAACGATAAGATCGTTTCGCTTCCTTTACATCGCTTGACAAGGGCACACAGCCCTTTGTCGTGTGCGATGAATAAGTAAAAGTCAAATTTTCCACTCAATCGAAACGTGTTCGTCGGTTGCGCGGATCTGTGAGATCAGGCCGTCGGCAACCTGTCGCCTGTCCTCGAAGTCAATTTCTTCCCATTGGTTGAGGTAGACCGACAACCGCTCGATCTGCTCCGGGGACATGGTTTCCGCCGACAGCGCCGCAATCTCTTTTGTCAGGGCTTGGCGGTGTGTGTCCAGCTCCTCGATTTTGCTGTTGGCATAGGACAGCAGCACAGCATTAGCCCCGGTCAGAGTATTCAGCAGTTTTTCAATCTCCTCCTCCACGCGGGCAAGCTCCATGTTCAGCGCGGTCAATTTGGGATTGACCGTTTCCCGCTTTGCCGTCAGCGTCTGGAACTCGGACAGCTTCTTGACCATTTCGCCGTACAGGAACCTTTCAAATTCCCGTGTACGGAGCGTCCCGCAGCCGTCACAGCTTTTACTGTCGGCCCGCTTGGAGCAGCGGAGATACTGAACGCCTGTCGGATTGCCGACGCTCATAAGCGCGTATCCGCAGCGGCCACACTTGACCTTTCCGGCAAGCCATGTGTTCTTTGCCTTTCGCCCGCCTTGGAACGTCTTGTTCGCCATGAGCTTCTTCCGGCAGCGCAGCCATGTATCAGACGATACCAGCCCCTCGCTGGGAGCCAGAACAAGTATCTGATCTTTCAGGTGCTTGTTTTTTCTTTCCTGCACGTCCCGGCCCTGATAGAGATAGCAACCGTTTGTCCCGGCAAAATCTGTAGCTTCATTGACTACCACCGTACCCTGGCTTTTGAAGAACTCGTACATATCGAGGTCAGCCTGTGCGTAAATGGGGTTTCTCAAAAGCTGGGAGATAAAGCCACGTTTCATTTCCTTGCCATAGATCAGGATGCCCTCGTCGGCAAAGTAGCGGGCGATGTCCCCGAAAGAGATTCCGGGCTGGGAGTACATTTCAAACATCAGCTTTGCAATATCTGCCGTTTCCGGGTCAGGCTTCATCATTTTTGTGCGGATGCCCTCAATGGTGGTCGGCTCCAGTTGGAAGCCGTAGGGGGCCGCACCGCTCATGTGAAAACCGTGCTGGCAGCGGGAATAGTAGGCATCGGTCACGCGCTTCTGGATGGTTTCACGTTCAAGCTGGGCGAACACAATGCAGATATTCAGCATGGCCCGCCCCATCGGGGTGGACGTGTCAAACTTTTCCGTAGAGGAAACGAACTCGACATTGTATTCCTGAAAAGTTTCCATCATGGTTGCGAAGTCCAAAATGGAACGGCTGATACGATCCAGCTTGTAGACCACCACGCGCTTGATCAGGCCCCGGCGAATATCGGCCATCATTTCTTGGAACTTGGGCCTGTCGGTATTCTTGCCGGAATAGCCCTTGTCGGTGTACTTGCGGAAATTGCCTCCTCTCAATTCATACTTGCAGAACTCAATCTGGCTTTCAATGCTGATACTGTCCTTGCGGTCAACGGACTGTCTGCCATAAATGGCATCTTCACGAATAATCATTTGGTGCTCCTTTCCGTGTAGGAGCTACCAAACCTTACACCTATATTATACCTCTGGCAGCCCCGCATCTCAAGGATGTCCCGCATTAGTGCATCTGCGCCCGTCCCGGCGCATACTTCACAAAGACCTCATACAGACAGCTTTCAATTTCACGCTTGCGCTTATCCCGTGCTCGGGGAGAGAGCATCGGGGTCAGGTTTTCCACGGTGATGGATTTGCCCTGAAAAGACGCGGTTTTGACTTCCTTGTGATAGCCGACTCTTGCCTCCGTCATCTGAAAACCTCCTATAAAAATCAGCGGTGTGAATAGATTTGATGGTTTCCCGTTGTCCGTGGGGAAACGTGAAAGGACGGCACAACAGCGCCGTCCTTTGACCTTGCCCCACTTCTGGCCACGATGACCAGAAGCAGCGGGACAGTTGTTTTCCGTTTCAATCCACAAAAGAGGGAGCCGCCGCGCCGGAATGGTTTGGGCTGTCATAAGACAGAAAGGCCCGGTTGGACGGCTCCCTGTATGATTGTTGTGTGCCGTATTTGCCACGCATCCCCGGCACGGGGAGTATTCCAGACCGCCGATGGCTTCGGCTGCATAGCCCCACAGTACCGCTGCCCGTGGAGGGCTGGCGCATACCGCAGGGACTCCCCCTCAAGTCTGTGGGAGGGCGTGAGCAAGTTTCATTATCCTCCGCGCTGTCCTCGCGCCCGGTTTGCCAGCACCGGGTCAAAGGCTGCGTTGATCGCTCGGCCAGCTTGTCCATCACCTCCTGAGCTGGCTGTCGTGGCGGCGCACCTTACGTCGCTATGATAATACTACTGGCAAAGAGATGACTTTTGAGCGCAATTACTGGGGTGACGTCATCACCCGCTTTAGCGCGGCAGAGGGCATTGATGAGGCATGGAGTGGAAGCACCATCGGTTCTAAAGCTGCTTCTATGGCAAGCAAGGATAGAATCAACAAGCTTGACGATAATGGCACGCCGGATGTGATCCTGTACTATGGCGGCAGCAACCCGGACAGCTCGGTCGGTACGTTTGATCCCGATGCAGACTATGCGAAGACTGTCGATTGGGCGCAGTCCTATTCGGATACAGCGAGCGCCTACGCGGCTTCTCTGCAGCGCATGAAGGAAACCTATCCGGATGCTGAGATTATCGCAATTATTCCCTATTATGAGCAAAATAATATTCCTAAACAGGCGGAAGTGATCGAGCAGATTGCAAAGCACTACGATATCACGACAATCGACCTGCGGGAGCTTCGGAATCAGGAAGGCATTTCTCCGAATAACGCGCTCCACCCTAATATGGATGGTCACAGCCAGATCGCGGCCTACATCTGCCAGCAGCTCTATGAGCAGCAGGCAGTGACTCCGAATGAGAAGACCGTCACCTATGATGCCAACGGCGGTAGCTTCAAAAACGGCAGTGATCCCATCAAGCAGTCCGTGACAGCCGAGCTGCCGAAGGCCACCCGCGCAGGCTACGCCTTTGTGGGCTGGTTCGATCAGGCTGCTGGCGGGAACAAGGTTGCATCCGCTCTGGACACGGCGATTCCCTCTGGCATGCAGGACAACCTTAACGGTACGACCCTGTATGCGCATTGGACGCACACCTTTACGTGGAATTTCAACAGCGACATGAACGCTGTTGATGCAGATGGCAATGTTATCATCACTGTGAGTGCTGAACATGGCAGCACCACGTTGAACGATGACAACACAGTGAAGTTCAATGATTATCAGGGTAAACTGAGCACTCCATTCACTCTTGACCCGACGCAGAATTGGTGTGTCGAGTGGAGAGAAAAGAATCAGGCAAAAGAGAATATGCTCTTCAGCTCTACTGCAACGAGAGAAAAGGGTATGACCTATATTTTCCTGTATGAGCCGAGCATCTATATGGGTACATATGATGTTACAAATAACAAAACAGATTACATCAACTTTGGCGGTCCTGTATATCAGAAAGAGCCAACCTCCAATGAGTATTCTGTTGTCAAACTGGAGAATAACTATGATAAAGCTACCGAAACGAGCCTTGTGACTCTTTCTGTTGATGGTGAGCAGGTGTTTGCCAAGCTGAACACGCAGGGCAGATACGGAAGCCATGGATCTTCGTTGACTGCAAGTGACTATGAGCAGTATGCTTTGGAGAAGCTCAACTTTACATTTAATTACCTCGGCGGTAACAGAGACGGCGGCGATACTCCTGCTTGGAAGCTTTCCAACACCTTTGACTACATCAAGGTGACGCTGGGTGACGACCATACCCACACATATGGCACGACCTATTCCAGCGACAGCACTGGCCATTGGAAGACCTGCACTGAGTGCGGTGCAAACGGTGAATTTTCGAAGCACACCGGCGGTACTGCCACCTGTACAGCAAAGGCGGTTTGTGAAACCTGTGATCAGCCGTATGGCGAATTAGGCGCTCATAAGCTGACCAAGACCGATGCCAAGGCTGCCACCTGCACCGAGGCCGGCAACGAGGCCTACTGGACCTGCTCCGGCTGCGGCAAGTACTTCTCCGACGAAAACGGAACCAACGAGATTGAGAAGGACAGCTGGGTGCTCAAGACCCTCGGCCACGATATGACCAAGACTGACGCCAAGGAAGCGACCTGCACGGAAGACGGCAACAACGAGTACTACACCTGCTCCAGATGCAGTGGAGTCTTCAAGGACGAGGCTGGTACGCAGGCAACCACCGTTGAGGCGGAGACGCTGAAGAAACTCGGTCACGACTGGAGCAACAAGAACGGTATCTGCGCGCGCTGCGATGCCAAGTGCACCGAGACGCACAAGCCCGGCACGACCTGCTCTGTCTGCCACAAGTACACGAGCTATCCTTACGTTCCCGGCGCGCCGACCTATCCCGCGACCGCTCCCGCTGTCCCCAACGGCACGGTGACCGTTTCCCCGGCCAACGCCTCCAAGGGCGCGAATGTGACCGTCACGGTGAAGCCCAACGAGGGCTATGAGCTCGGCAGCCTCGCCGTCAAGGATGCGAGCGGCGATCTGCTTCCGCTCGCCGACCTCGGCAACGGCAAGTACAGCTTTGTCATGCCGGATGGCAAGGTCAGCGTCGAGGCGGAGTTCGTTAAGACTGCTGCTACCAGCTTCGCGGACGTTCCTGCGAGTGCTTATTACGCCAAAGCCGTCGCCTGGGCGGTCGAGAACGGCATCACGAACGGCATGACCGAGACGACGTTCGCGCCGAATGCGACCTGCACCCGCGGCCAGAGCGTGACGTTCCTGTACCGTGCGCTCAAGGGCACCGCGAGCGGCAGTGCGAACTTCACCGACGTGAAGTCCGACACGTTCTACGCTGATGCGATTAACTGGGCGGTTGCGAATAACGTGACGAACGGTACTTCCAACACGACGTTCAGCCCCAACGCGGACTGCACGCGCGCGGAGATCGTGACGTTCCTGTATCGCGCCTATCAGGGCAAGTAAATCCAACTGAAAAAAGCGGTGGTTCATCAGAACCGCTGCTTTTTTGCGCCGCATTGACAAGCGCTCCCGCCCTCGGTATACTATGACCAAAAGCAAGACGGCAGTCAAAAATGCAGACGAGTTTGAGAGATTAAACTCGAAAAGGGGAGAGCAAATGAAGTATCTTGGAAAGCCTGCGGGCATGTGGGCGCTGTTTGCCGGATCGTTTGAAAAGCACCTGACGGTCGAATTCGACCTGACCGCGGAGCAGGCGAAGGACGTTGCGGCGCGTGCCAAAAAGAAATATCGCGAGATCATCGCGAAGCTGCCGGAATTTGACAAGCGCGACCGTTTCGAAATGAACATCGTCAACTGCGCGATGCTCGCCGCGTTTATCCTGTGCATGCCGCAGCGGCCGGACATCAAAACGCTGACGGACTACTACGCCGCGGCGATGATGACGCCTACGATGAAGGCTTTCTGCCGCGCGAGCGGAAAGAAAAAGTTCACGCCCAAGGACATCGAGGGCATGAAGGCGACGGCGAAGCTGCGCGCGGGCGATCGCAACCCCTATTCGTGGAACATGGACTTTTTCGAGTACGAGGACGGCAGCGGCTACGAGGCGCGCTTCACGACCTGCGGCATCTGCACGCTGATGCAGGTGTTGGGGCTCTACGATCTGACGCCCGCGCTGTGCCATCTCGACTACACGATGAGCGACGCGGGCGGCGCGTCGGATTTCGTGCGCGAGTACACGCTCGCCTCCGGCGGCCCCTACTGCGACTGCGGGTATCACAAAAAGCAGTGAAAAAACAAAAAGGATGCGTCTTTCGATGCATCCTTTTTCCTTTATGTAGGGGACTCAATCTTCGTTGTAGGCATCCGAGGCCTTGATGCGCTGGTACATGTCCTGCATCTGGCGGTCGATCTCAGCGATCTTGCCCGCGCATTCGAACATCTCCTCGTTGATGCCCTCGGGCAGCTTCGTTTTGTCGACCTTGTAGCGGATATCGTGCTCAAGGCTCGCCCAGAAGTCCATGGCGATCGTGCGCAGCTGGATCTCCGCCACGACGTATTCCGTCCGGTCGGAGAGGTAGACGGGCACCTTGATGTCCATGTGCAGCGAGCGGTAGCCGTTGTAGTTCGGCGTCTGGATGTAGTCCTGCTTTTTGACGATCTCCACATCCGTCTGCCGCGCCAGCATCTCGCCCACGCGGTAGACATCGTCGATGTAGCTGCAAACGACGCGCACGCCCGCGATGTCGTTGATGTTTTTTCGCGCGGACTCGATTGAGAGCGGCAGGCCACGCTTGATGAGCTTGGCGACGATGCTCGATTGCGATTTGACGCGTCCGTCGATGTGGTGGATGGGGTTTCGCGCGTAGAGGACGTTGAACTCGCTGTTGAGGATGTTGAATTTCAGCGTGAGCTGCCGAACCGCCGCGTCATAGAGATTCTGCATGACAAGAAAGTCATGCGGATCTTCGCAGAGTGCGGCGCCGTTCCCCGTTCGATTCATTCTGAGCCTTCCTTTCCATCGGAAGCGTCAACGCCCGCCCGATGTGCTTTTCTTCCTTTCAGTATAGCAGACGATCACCGCCGCGCCAAGGGGAGAAATGCTGATTTTCCGCAAAAGTCTGAGCGAAAAAAGCAGCGGGCGGGAGAAACTACCAAGCGACAGGCAAAAGAACTTGCAATGCAGCGCAAGCCATTCTATAATTAACCTGAAAGGATATGCACAGCGTTCGACACTTCCGCTCCGGTGGCAGAGCGAACGCGCGGAAGGTGCAGAAAAGAACAATGGATAAAAAAGGAAAACAGCAATTTCTTCTGGTCGCGTTCGGCGTGGCGCTCTATGCCGCGCTGATGAATCTCAACGAAGTCGCGGCGTTTCTCACGAGGCTCGCTACCCTCTTCACGCCGGTGATCATAGGGTTATTGATGGCGTTTGTCCTCAGTGTGCCGATGCAGGGCATCGCAGGACGTTTGACGCGCCTGATGCCAAAGGCAAAGGAAAAACACATTGACCTTCTCAGCCTGCTGCTGACGCTTTTGTGCGTGGTTATCGTCGTGGTACTGCTGTGCGTTCTGGCGCTGCCGCAGCTTGCCGCGTCGCTCAAGAGCATCGGCACACTGGTCAGGGAGAACTGGCCGGACTGGGCGCGCCTTCTCTCGGATCACGGCGTGGATACAAGCGAGCTCACCGATCGCATCGCCGCGCTCGATTGGAAAACAGTGCTGGAAAAGGCGCTCACCGGCGCCGGCGCGCTGATCGACTCGGTGGTGGATCTTGCCGGTACCACAGTCTCGGCGGTGGCCAACGTCACCTTTGCCATCGTCATCATGTTTTATGTGCTGCTCGACCGGCGCAGCCTTGCTAAACAGAGCCGCAGACTCCTCTACGCCAACCTGAGCGAGCGAAAGGCCGATCAGGTCTGCCGCATCGCGCGCCTGACGCACACCACCTACGCCCGTTTCCTGTCCGGGCAGTGCGTGGAGGTCGTGATCCTCGGCACGATGATCTTTCTCGCGTTCTCCCTGTGCGGCATTCCCTACGCGGGGCTGACCGCCGCGCTGACGGCGGCCTTCGCCTTTGTTCCCTACATCGGCGCGCTGGCCTCCTGCGCAATCGGCGTACTGCTGACGCTGCTTGCCCAGCCGGAGAAGGCGCTGCTGTGCCTGATCGTCTATCAGGCGGTGCAGTTCACGGAAAATCAGTTCATCTACCCGCATGTGGTTGGCAGCAGCGTGGGGCTTGCGCCGCTGTGGACGCTCCTTGCGGCATTGCTTGGCGGCAAGCTCTTCGGCCTTGTCGGTATTGTGTTTTTCATTCCCCTCACGGCGGTAGTACTCCAGCTCGTACATGAGCACACCGCACAGCAGCTTTCGGAAAAGAAACTCGACCGCGAGGATCTGATCGAATAACAAAAAAGGACGACAGCTATTTTTAGCTGTCGTCCTTTTTTGTGCGGTCACGACTGCGCCATGCGCTCGAGGAGCTGGAAGGCCTCTTCGAGCTTGGGGTCGATATGGTCGGTCTGCAAAGCCTCGCGCACGCAGCCTTCGATGTGCGCGCGCATGATCTGCTGGTTGGCGCTTTTGAGGAGCGACTGCGTGGCGAGAAGCTGGTTGGAGATGTCCACGCAGTAGCGGTCGTCGTCGATCATCTGCAAAATGCCGTCGAGTTGGCCGCGGGCAATTTTCAGCTTGCGGCGGACGGAATCACGATCGGCTCTCATGGCCTTAGCGGATGGAGACGGCCTGATAGCCCGCCTCATCCACGGCGGCCTTGAGCGCCGCGTCGGTTACGCTGCCGTCCACGCTGACGGTGGCGGACTTGCTCTCGAGATCGACCTTTGCCTCCTTCACGCCGGGGACGGCGGAAAGCGCCTGCTGAACGTGATTCACGCAATGCATGCAGGCCATGCCCTCAATGCTGATGACTTTTTCCATGTTTGTTTCTCCTTTTTCATTACTTGCCATAATTTCCTTGCTTGCTATCTCCACTCCGCGATCCGACGGAGAAGAAACCGTTTTCGGTGCTGCCTCCGTGTGCTTGGCCTTGAACCAGCGCAGGCGCAGCGCATTGCTCACCACAAACACCGAGCTGAAGCTCATCGCGAGCGCGCCGAGCATCGGGTTCATCTTGAGCTGGAAGGCGGGGTAGAACACGCCCGCCGCGATGGGAATGCCGATGGCGTTGTAGAAGAACGCCCAGAAGAGGTTTTCCTTGATGTTGCGGATGACCGCGCGGCTCAACTGCACGGCGGTCGAGACGTCGAGAAGGTCACTGCGCATCAGCACGATATCCGCCGACTCGATGGCGACGTCCGTACCGGCGCCGATGGCGATGCCGACGTCTGCGCGCGCAAGGGCGGGCGCATCGTTGATGCCGTCGCCGACCATGGCGACCTTCTTGCCGCCCTCCTGTAAGCGGCGGATCTCGCGTTCCTTATCCTGCGGCAGCACCTCGGCCACGACGCGGTCCACGCCGACCTGACGGCGGATGGCCTCGGCGGTCTTGGCGTTGTCGCCCGTGAGCATGACGACTTCAATGCCCATGCTCGAGAGCTCGGCGATGGCCTGCGCGCTCGTGGGCTTGACGACATCGGCTACGGCGATGAGGCCGATGAGCTTGCCGTCCAGCGCAAAGTAGAGCGGCGTCTTGCCGTCCTCAGCCAGCGCTTCGCCTTGTGCGAGCAGCTCACTGTTTTCGATGCGGTTTGCTTCCATCATGCGGCGGTTGCCGGCAAGGCAGAGCTGGCCCTCGACCTCGCCGCGGATGCCCTGACCGGGGATCTGCTCAAATTTGTCGACGGACAGGAACGTGAGCGATTCCTTCTCCGCCTCGGCCACGATGGCCTCAGAAAGCGGATGCTCGGAGAGCTTTTCGAGCGACGCGGCGACGGAGAGAAGTTTG
>ENA-OPDH01002907-OPDH01002907.1-human-gut-metagenome-genome-assembly--contig:-NODE-2907-length-10641-cov-2.797090_pt1 | contig 10641 bp, 7 predicted proteins | sample MGYA00241260_ERZ501500 | MGnify/ENA primary metagenome ERZ501500 (study PRJEB25962, sample SAMEA2042519) | human gut metagenome | biome: human gut; feature: human-associated habitat; material: faeces...
AATAAGATACTGCAAACCATTGATTTTAAAGGGTTTGCAAAAAAAATCTCAAAAATTAGCACTCAATTGTTGACAGTGCTAACAACCTGTGATATTGTTATATCGTAAATAGAACAGATAAACAAAGGAGGTTGTCTCTATGAACATAAATAAATTTACACAGAATTCATTACAGGCAGTTCAGAACTGTGAGAAGATTGCTGCGGATAACGGGAATCAGGAACTGGCGCAGGAGCATTTGCTGTATGCGCTGCTGACACAGGATGACAGTCTGATTTTAAAATTATTTGAGAAGATGAACATTCAGGGCCAGCTCTTTATTAACAGTATCGAGCAGGCAATCGGCAAGAGACCGAAGGTACAGGGAGGTCAGGCTTATGTCGGTCAGGACTTGAATAATGTGCTGATCCATGCAGAAGATGAAGCAAAGCAGATGGGAGATGAGTATGTCTCTGTTGAGCATCTGTTTCTTGCAATGCTGAAGTATGCAAGCCGTGAGTTGAAGCAGATTTTTCGTGAATATGGCATCAGCAGAGAGGGCTTCCTCCATGCGCTGTCAACAGTAAGAGGAAATCAGAGAGTTACTTCTGACAATCCGGAAGCAACTTATGATACATTGAATAAATACGGCCAGGATCTTGTTGAGAAAGCAAGAGATCAGAAACTGGATCCGGTCATCGGACGTGATGAAGAGATCCGTAATGTGATTCGTATCCTGTCCCGTAAGACAAAGAATAACCCGGTGCTGATCGGTGAACCTGGTGTAGGTAAAACTGCGGTTGTAGAAGGGCTTGCACAGCGAATCGTCAGTGGAGATGTACCGGAAGGCCTGAAAGATAAGACAATCTTTTCGCTGGATATGGGAGCACTGGTAGCAGGAGCGAAGTATCGTGGTGAATTCGAGGAACGTCTGAAAGCCGTTCTTGAAGAAGTGAAGAACAGTGACGGAAAGATCATTCTTTTTATCGATGAACTTCATACGATTGTAGGAGCAGGTAAAACAGACGGTGCGATGGATGCAGGAAATATGCTTAAGCCTATGCTTGCCAGAGGTGAACTGCATTGTATCGGTGCAACAACACTGGATGAGTATCGTCAGTATATTGAGAAGGATGCTGCATTGGAGCGTCGTTTCCAGCCAGTTCTGGTAGATGAGCCAACCGTTGAGGATGCAATCTCTATCCTGAGAGGACTGAAAGAGAGATACGAAGTCTTCCATGGAGTTAAGATCACAGATAGTGCGCTTGTTGCGGCAGTTACACTTTCGAACAGATATATTTCTGATCGTTTCCTGCCGGATAAAGCAATCGACCTTGTTGACGAGGCGTGTGCATTGATCAAAACAGAACTTGATTCTATGCCGACAGAGCTTGATGAGCTTCGCCGTCGTGTGATGCAGATGGAGATTGAAGAGTCTGCACTTAAGAAAGAGGAAGATCGCTTAAGTAAAGAGCGTCTGGAACATTTGCAGGAAGAACTGGCAGAACTGAAAGCGCAGTATGCAAGTAAGAAAGTACAGTGGGAGAATGAGAAGAATTCCGTAGAGCATGTGCAGAAGATCCGCGAGCAGATTGAGCAGGTGAACAAGGAGATTCAGAAAGCTCAGAGAGAGTACGATCTGAATAAGGCAGCAGAGCTCCAGTATGGACGTCTTCCACAGCTGCAGAAACAGCTGGAAGAGGAAGAGGCAAAGGTAAAGGCAAAAGATCTTTCTCTTGTGCATGAATCCGTTACAGATGATGAGATCGCAAAAATCGTTTCCAGATGGACAGGTATCCCGGTTGCAAAACTGAACGAGAGCGAGAGAAATAAGACACTTCACCTTGCAGATGAACTGCATAAGCGTGTCATCGGTCAGGATGAAGGTGTTGAGCTTGTAACTGAAGCAATCATCCGTTCCAAAGCAGGTATCAAAGATCCGACAAAACCGATCGGTTCCTTCCTGTTCCTTGGACCTACAGGTGTAGGTAAGACAGAGCTTGCAAAAGCACTTGCCCAGAGTCTGTTTGATGATGAGAACAACATGGTTCGTATCGATATGAGTGAGTACATGGAGAAATATTCCGTGTCCAGACTGATCGGAGCGCCTCCGGGATATGTCGGATACGATGAAGGCGGACAGCTGACAGAAGCAGTCAGAAGAAAACCATATTCTGTTGTACTTTTCGATGAGATCGAGAAAGCACATCCGGATGTCTTCAACGTATTGCTGCAGGTACTGGATGATGGACGAATCACAGATTCCCAAGGACGTACAGTTGACTTCAAGAATACAATCTTGATCATGACTTCCAACATTGGTGCAAACTATCTGCTGGAAGGAATTAAGGACGATGGTTCGATCGATGAACAGAGTCAGGAGATGGTAATGGGTGATCTGAAAGCACATTTCAGACCGGAATTCTTGAACCGTCTGGATGAGATCATCATGTTCAAACCATTGACAAAGACAAATGTACGTTCCATCATTGACCTTCTGGTTGCTGATGTGAATCGCCGTCTGGAAGAACGTGAACTGAGTGTTGAGCTGACAGATGCAGCGAAAGACTTTGTTGTGGAAGGTGGATATGAGCCGATGTACGGTGCAAGACCACTGAAACGTTACTTGCAGAAGAATGTAGAGACATTAGCTGCAAAACTGATCCTTGCAGGAGATGTGGGACGTGGAGACACGATCTTGATCGATGTAAAGGACGGTAAACTGACAGCAGGTGTGAAGAAATAAAATATGATACCAGGGTCAAAAGGTCTGAAACCACCGGTGCTTGCACAAAGGTGGTGTAATGGCCTTGGGACCCGCCCCAATATGAGCATAAAAGTGGAGCGTAAGCTTCACGATATGCGAATAGTGGGTAGGATTGCGAGAGCATGAAATGCGAAGCAATCCGTGTATCATAGGGGGCAAAATACTTTTTGCCCCCAACATCAAAATATCAGTATAGTAACGATATAATATGTAGGGCTGTGAAAAATGAAAATTTTCTGGAGATTTTTAGAAAATTGAGTTTTTCACAGCTCTTTTTTCGTTCACCGAAGTAATTGATACAAGAGCAGACTCTATGTTAAAATAAGAAACTGACAGAATGTATATGCATACAATAAGAATTAATACTAAGAAAGAACTCAGGCAGAATCCAGAAAGGAGGCTCCCATGGCGCGCATTATTTTCCACATCGACGTTAATTCAGCATTTTTAAGCTGGACGGCGGTTGAACAATTGAAAAATGGATCAAAAGTGGATCTGCGGGAGATTCCGGCGATTATTGGCGGAGATCAGAGCTCGCGTCATGGAATCGTCCTTGCAAAATCATCACTTGCTAAATCCTATGGGATTCAGACGGGTGAACCTGTAGTAAATGCATTTCGAAAATGTCCGAATCTTGTGACAGCACCGCCAAATCATAAGATGTACAGGGAAAAGAGCCGGATGCTGATGGATTTCCTGCGGACATATACAAAGAAGATCGAGCAGGTCAGTGTCGATGAATGTTATATGGATTTTACAGAGCTTGTCGGGCGATATCCAACACCGGTGGATGGTGCAATGGAGATCAAAGAAGAAGTGAAGAAGCGTTTTGGATTCACGGTGAATATTGGAATCTCCAGTAATAAGTTACTAGCGAAGATGGCTTCGGATTTTCAGAAACCGGATCGGATCCATACATTATTTCCGGAAGAGGTTCCGCAGAAAATGTGGCCGCTTCCGATCAAAGATCTGTATATGGCAGGAAAATCCAGTGTGTAGGTTTTCAAGAAACTTGAAATCAATACAATTGGAGATCTTGCTCATGCGGATGTAAATGTAATTACGCTGCATTTAAAAAGTCATGGACGGATGCTTTGGAATTTTGCAAATGGAATTGGAGACGATAAGGTACAGTATGAACCGGAAGAGGCAAAGGGAGTAGGAAATTCAACGACTCTGTCAGAGGATGCAACGACTTATGAAGAAGCGAGAGATGTATTTCGTGAGCTTGCGCAGAGCGTGGGAAGCAGGCTGAAGAAGGCAGGCAAGAAAGCCGGGATGGTGAGTATGGAGGTACGCTACTATGATTTCAGAAATATGTCGCATCAGGTGCAGCTTCAAAAGCCAACGAATGATCCGGTTATCTTATGTGAGACAGCATGTAATTTGTTCCGTGAAAGCTGGAGTGGAGAACCTGTCCGTCTGCTCGGAATCCGAACGTCAAAGTTAGTAGAAGAGAGTGCACCGGAGCAGCTGACAATTTTTGATATTGAATTTCCAAAAGAACCGGACGAGAAACATAAGAAATTAAATGCCGCATTGGAACAGCTGAACAATCGTTATGGAAAGGGTGCGGTTGTGAAAGGTACATTTTATAAACCGGACGGAAAGAAGAAAAAAGATGGAATTTAGAAGAGATAGAAAGAGGAACGTGCATTGAAAGAAAAAAATTATAATCTGGAATTAATTCGAATGATTTCCTTTATATTTGTTATTGTGATTCATGTATCGAATTATTATTGCAGAGCCTATGGCGATATTACGATTGGGGAGTACAGTTTTTCACTGCTATTAAATCTGCTGGCAAGGATAAGTGTACCATGTTTTTTCATGATTACAGGAGCACTTCTGCTTGGAAGACAGGAATCACTTCATAAACATGCAAAAAGAATCTTTCGTTTTCTAATTGTTCTGCTTGTGTGGAGCGTAATATATATGATCTGGAATGCAGTTTATATGAAGGATTCTTATCAAATCAAAGATTTATTATATAAGCCGGTAGAACAGCATCTGTGGTATCTGTATGCAATGATTCCGATCTATCTGGTACTTCCTTTTTTCCAGATTATGTGTAAAGGGATGAATCTTCGGATGGAACGCGCATTTCTTGTGGTGATTACGGCGGCTGTTTTGTTCAATTATATTTCCACATTTTTTGATGAAAAGATGTATTATTCCGTCCCAATGGTGGGGGACAGAATCTATTCTTATTATGTATTTATCGGATATTATATATATAAATATCGTAAGCATGTGATGAAGGGGAAAATGATTCCGGCAGGTATTTTTGTAGTATGCATGGCATTAAATTATGGGCTGACTTATGCGGTAACCTTGCAGGATGGAGAACATTATGAACGTCTGCTGGAATATGGTAATCCACTGCTTGCACTGGCAGCAGCGATGGCATTTCTTATGTTAGTACGATTGAAAAAGAGCGAATTCAATCCGTCCGAACAGGCAAAGAAGTGGATTGACAGATTTTGTGGATGTTCCTTTGGAATCTATTTGATCCATATCATGTTTCTTGATGTTTATAAGAGAAATATTAAGCCAGAGACATTTTCAGCCTGGATCATGATTCCGGTAGTGAGTGTGGGACTTGTGTTATTGTCATTTGGATGTGTCTGGCTGATTCGAAAGACGAAAACAGGACGAAAGATTATGTAGGTTTTTTTGCATATGTGGTGAGATTATGTTATTCTATAAAGGTTAAGACAATCGTTATTTGCCTGAAAGTCAATGATGCAATACACCAGTTCAGAACAGGAGGGATAGATCATGAAATTAGATAAATTATTAGAACGCCTGGACTACACAGTAGTACAGGGAAGTGATTCTACGGAAGTAACAACACTGATCAATGATTCAAGAAAAGTGGAAGAAGGATCTGTTTTCGTGTGTATCAGCGGAGCAGTATCTGATGGACATAAATATGCAGCGGATGTTGCGGCGAAAGGTGCGGCAGCTGTTGTTGTAGAGAAAGATGTCGAAGTGCCGGAAAATGTGACTGTAATTAAGGTAGAGGATACTCGTTATGCACTGGCTCTGATGTCAGCGGCTTACTTTGGATATCCGGCAGATAAGATGAAAGTCATCGGTATTACAGGAACAAAAGGAAAGACAACAACAACTTACATGATCAAGTCTATTCTTGAAGAGACAGGACACAAGGTTGGATTGATCGGTACAATCGAGGCAATTATCGGAGACAAGAAGATCCCGTCATGTAATACAACACCGGAGTCTTATACAATCCATAAATATTTTGCAGAGATGGTAGAAGCTGGCTGTGACTGTGTTGTTATGGAAGTTTCATCACAGGGACTGATGCTTCACAGAACAGCGGGAATTCCATTTGAGATCGGTATTTTCACAAATCTTGGAAGAGATCATATCGGTCCGAATGAGCATAAGGATTTTGATGATTACAAGAGATGCAAAGGGCTTTTGTTCAAACAGTGTAAGCTCGGAATCGCCAATGTGGATGACAAGTATTTCAAAGATGTATTTAAAGGGTCTACATGTAAGATTGAGACATTTGGATTTTCACCGGAGGCAGATCTTCGCGCAGAGAATGTAGAACTGGTATCCAGACCAGGATATCTTGGTGTTGCATACCATGTTGCAGGAGTGATGGACTTTGATGTGGAAATTGATGTTCCAGGCAAGTTCAGTGTTTACAATTCACTGACTGCAATCTCAGTCTGCCGCCATTTCCAGGTGCCGGTTGAGATGATCAAAGATGCACTTAAGAAGGCAAAGGTAAAAGGACGTATCGAGATGATCAAGGTGTCTGATGATTTTACACTGATGATCGATTATGCGCACAATGCGATGAGTCTTGAAAGTCTTCTGACAACATTGAAGGAATATAATCCGAAACGTCTTGTATGTCTGTTCGGATGCGGCGGAAACCGTTCTAAAGACAGAAGATTCGAGATGGGTGAGGTATCTGGAAGACTGGCAGACCTGACAATCATTACATCAGATAATCCGAGATTTGAAGAACCGCAGGACATTATTAACGATATCAAAACCGGAATCGCAAAGACAGATGGAAAATATGTGGAAATCTGTGATCGTAAAGAGGCAATCAAATATGCGATCGAACACGGCGAACCGGGTGATGTTATTGTGCTGGCAGGAAAAGGACATGAGGACTATCAGGAAATCTGCGGTGTGAAGCATCCGATGGATGAGCGCGTGCTGATCAAAGAAGTTCTGGAAGAATTAAAAGAGAAATAAGATTGTGTTTGCAGATGTTATTGTAGATATACAACATGAAAAACTGGATAAGATCTTTCAGTACCGAATACCGGAACGACTGAAAGACGAGCTGCATCCGGGGATGGAAGTAATTATCCCTTTTGGAAAAGGAAACCGGCAGATCAAAGGTTATGTGACTTCATTATCAGAGACTTGCAATTATGATCTGTCAAAGGTGAAGGAGATTACAGACATTTCTAGAAACAGTGTGGCAATCGAAGCGAGACTGATCGCGCTGGCTGCGTGGATGAAAGAGCAGTATGGCGGAACGATGATCCAGGCGCTTAAGACAGTGCTGCCAATCAAGCAGAAGGAGAATGCGAAGGTAAAGAAACATCTCCGTTTGCTGCTTACTGAGGAAGAGAGTCAGGAGAAGCTGGCTTTTTATCAGAAGAAGAATCAGAAAGCAAGAGCAAGGCTTTTGGAAGCTTTGAAGGAAGCCCCAATTCTGGATTATGAGCTGGTGACAAAAAAATTAAATGTGACACTGCCTGTGATCCGGGCATTGGAAGAGCAGGGCGTGTTGAAGATAGAGTCAGAGCAGGTATACCGTAATCCGGTGAAACAGGCAAAGAAATCACAACAGGAGATCATCTATACGGAAGAACAGCAGCATGTGATCCAGGGGTTCCGGCAAGACTATCTGTGTGGAACAAGGAGAACTTATCTGCTTCACGGAGTGACCGGAAGTGGAAAGACAGAAGTCTATATGGAGATGATCCGCACGGTTGTTGACCAGGGAAAACAGGCAATCGTTCTGATCCCGGAGATCGCACTGACCTATCAGACAGTGATGCGGTTTTACCGCTGTTTCGGCGACAGAGTTTCTATCATGAACTCAAGACTGTCTGCCGGAGAACGTTACGATCAGATGATGCGTGCGAAGAAGGGCGAGGTCGATGTGATGATCGGACCACGCTCTGCACTTTTTACTCCATTTCCGGATTTGGGGCTGATCGTTATTGACGAAGAGCATGAACCAACCTACAAGAGTGAGCAGGTGCCACGTTATCATGCAAGAGAAGTAGCAGTTCACAGGGCAGAAGTAGAAGATGCCAGTGTTGTGCTTGGAAGTGCAACTCCGTCGATGGAGGCAATGTATCGGGCAAGGCTTGGTGAGTATCAGCTTTACGAGATGAAGAATCGTTCTCATATGCAGCAGATGGCGACTGTGCATACAGTTGATATGCGAAAGGAACTGAAAAATGGAAACCGTTCCATCTTGAGTGAGAAGCTGCAGGAACTGATTGAAGACAGACTGAATGCAAAAGAGCAGATCATGCTGTTTTTGAATCGCAGAGGATATTCTGGTTTTATTTCCTGCAGAGAATGTGGCCATGTAGTGAAATGCCCGCACTGTAATGTATCCTTGTCGGTACACAAAGGTGGAAAAATGGTCTGCCATTACTGTGGTTATGAACAGCCGAAGGTGACGGAGTGTCCGGAATGCGGTTCCCGTTATATCGGAGAATTCCGCGCAGGAACCCAGCAGATCGAGGACATGGTGAAAGCAAGATTCCCACAGGCAAGAGTTCTCCGTATGGATATGGATACAACGAAGAAAAAGGATTCCCATGAGCAGATTTTATCTGCCTTTGCGAATGAAGAGGCGGATATTCTTGTGGGAACACAGATGATCGTAAAGGGACATGATTTTCCAAAGGTCACATTAGTCGGTGCATTGGCAGCAGATATGTCACTTTATACAGATGATTATCGTTCCGGTGAGCGAACATTTCAGCTTTTGACACAGGCAGCAGGCCGTGCCGGAAGAGGTGACAGACCGGGTGAGGTCGTGATTCAGACTTACGATCCGGAGCATTATGCAATCGAGGCTTCAGCAGCGCAGGATTATGAAGCATTCTATGAGAAAGAAATCCGTTACCGCAGTCTGATGGGATATCCACCGGTGGAGAACCTGATGGCAGTACTTGCAGCATGTGAAGATGAGGTACTTTTAGAGAAAGCGTGCAAGTATCTGAAGGAATACATTTTGAGGATCAAAGGTCAGGCACAGCTCGACGTGATCGGCCCGGCAAGTCCGGGAGTGGATAAGATCAAAGATATTTACCGGAGAGTGATTTACGTAAAAGCGCCGGAATACCGAACCTTAGTTGTATTAAAAGACAGGATGGAACAATATATAGAAATTAACTCAGGGTTTCAGAAAATGAGAATCCAATTCGATTTTAACCCGATGAATTTATAGAAAAGAGAGGAAAGAATAATGGCAATCAGAGAAGTAAGAGAGATGGGCGATGATGTTCTTGAAAAACAGTGTAAACCAGTGACGAAGATGACACTTCGTACAAAGATTTTAATTGAAGATATGCTTGATACGATGTATGAGAAGATGGGGGTGGGTCTTGCAGCACCGCAGGTTGGTATTCTCAAACAGATTGTAGTGATTGATGTCGGAGAGGGTCCGATCGTTTTGATCAATCCTGAGATTGTTGAGACATCCGGTGAGCAGACAGGCGAAGAAGGTTGCTTAAGTGTGCCGGGAAAATGGGGAATCGTAACTCGTCCGAATTATGTAAAAGTACGTGCACTTAATGAAAATATGGAGGAGTTTGAGATAGAAGGAGAAGAACTTCTTGCAAGAGCATTCTGTCATGAGATCGATCACCTGGGAGGACACCTCTATGTAGAGAAAGTAGAAGGAGAACTGCATGATTCACCGGCCTACAACGAGGAAGATATGGAATACGAAGTGGAGGAATAATTGATGAGAATAATTTTCATGGGAACACCGGACTTCTCCGTGGGAACACTGGAGGCACTGGTGGAAGCAGGACATGAGGTATGTCTCGTAGTGAGCCAGCCAGATAAACCAAGGGGACGCGGTAAAGAGATGCAGCCAACCCCGGTGAAAGAAGCTGCGATAAAACATGGAATTCCGGTTTATCAGCCAAAGAAGATCCGTGATCCGGAATGTGTGGAAGAACTGAGAAAATACAATGCAGATGTGATGGTTGTTGTTGCATTTGGTCAGATCATCCCGAAAGAAATTCTGGAGATGACACCATACGGATGTATTAATGTACACGCATCTCTACTTCCGAAATACCGTGGTGCCGCGCCAATCCAGTGGTCTATCATCAATGGCGAGGAAGTAACAGGTGTTACAACAATGCAGATGAACGAAGGACTGGATACAGGCGACATGATCCAGAAGGTTGAAGTGCCGATCACAGAAGATGAGACAGGAGAAAGCCTGCATGACAAACTGGCAGAGGCAGGAGCAAAGCTTTGTGTAGAGACTCTGAAAGCTATTGAAGATCATACGGCAACTTTCGAGAAGCAGGGAGAAAGCCCGACAGAATATGCCAGAATGCTCGATAAGAAGCTTGGAAATATTGACTGGAATACATCCGCAGTACGGATCGAACGTCTGGTGCGTGGCCTGAATTCCTGGCCAAGTGCTTACACACATTGGGACAAAAAGGTAGTGAAGATCTGGAGAGCAAAAGCAGAGGCTGATGGCACGGTAAAAGCAGAGCCTGGAACAGTGTTGAGTGTAGAGAAAGATTCCTTTACTGTTCAGACAGGGGATGGCGTCTTACGAGTTCTGGAACTTCAGATTCCGGGGAAAAAGAGAATGGATACAGGAGCTTTCTTAAGGG
>ENA-OPDH01002910-OPDH01002910.1-human-gut-metagenome-genome-assembly--contig:-NODE-2910-length-10637-cov-2.920809_pt1 | contig 10637 bp, 3 predicted proteins | sample MGYA00241260_ERZ501500 | MGnify/ENA primary metagenome ERZ501500 (study PRJEB25962, sample SAMEA2042519) | human gut metagenome | biome: human gut; feature: human-associated habitat; material: faeces...
CGGAGATGAAGCCGCAGTGGCAGCTGTTACAGAGGATGGCTTCGGTGACAGTGAGGCAGTTGCAGACGCAGAAGAGAGCGGAAGCACCGACGAGGTTGCTGCTTTTGATGCAGAGGCACCTGGCAAGATCGGACATGTTGCATTTGATGAGGAGGATAAGAATGTTCTTACCTGGTATGCAGACCAGAAGGCAGATGAATACCAGATCCGTGTAACAGACGGAGAGTACACTTACCGCTACTATTATAATGCAAGCGAGCCAGAGACCGGTTATCCGTCCACAGTCAACTTAAGCTATAGTCTTACAAATCTTACCATGCAGCCGTTCAAGGTTGACGCAGAAGGAAACCTTGTATACAAACCAGATGGTAAAAACGGATATATTGCAGGTCTTGAGAATGGCAAGACATACAAGGTTTCCGTTCGCGCCGTAAACCGTAACAGCGCAGATGGAACTGTTGCATATGGTGAATGGTCTGACGCTGTAGATTATACCTACGCAAAGAAGGTCGCTGAGCCGAAGAGTGTGACAATTTATGCAGCTGAAAGAAAGAATCAGATTCAGGTATCCGGCGAGAACCAGAACCTCGAGGTTTCCATTAAGGATGAAGCTGGAAATGAATATTATTCTTATGCATACGGAGCAAAGGAACCCTCCTATGTAACTACTTCAGGTAACTGGCTCAATTTCTATGAGAATTACGGTTATCTGCTTAAAAAGAACGACACCACAGGTCTTTATGAAGTCGCTTCTGATGCAGACGGAAAATATATCGGTGCTTTCCAGAAAGGCAAGAAATATACCGTTAAAGTCCGTGCATATACAGGCTCCGGCGATGAGAAGAAGGTAGGCGACTGGTCCAATGAACTGGTTGTAGAAGCAGACGACAGCGGCAGTCTTGTACCAGAGAAGACCGGTAATTTCAAATACAACGATGAATATGAATATGTAAGCTGGAACCGTATCCAGAATACATATGTATCCCAGTACGAAGTTGAAGTAGATGGAAAAGTTGCCTTTACAACAGATTCCAATTATTCCTATCCAAACTTCTATTTAGGAAGAACCTACGGAGAGTTCAAATTTGAAAGAGGTAAAACCTATACCATCCGTGTCCGCGGAATTAATTACAGATATGAGAATGGTGCAAACAAGAAGCAGGAAGGTGAATGGTCTGACGCTTATACAGTAACTTATAAAGCTGTAGATACAAGCCTGAAGAAAATCTCCGGTGTAACAGCATCTTCTTATGTTCTCAGCTGGAATCCGGATAAGAATGCAGACAGCTATGAGATTAAGATTACAGACGAAGCTGGACGTGAGTACTTTGAGTCACTGGCATCCGATCGGTATACCAGAGTAAGCGGTACCAGATATTCCTTTGATGAGTCTGATTATAGAACTTATACAAGCGTAGACGGAGTTCTGGAACCTGTTATTTATCCGGCTACCGGTCAGCCTGTTTATGCATTTGAAGACGGAAAGACCTATAATCTTTCTGTTCGTGCCGTTAAGATCGGAGAGGATGGTAAGGAAGTATACGGAGACTGGTCCAATGCATTTGCATACAAAGTAACCGCTTCAGATGCAGGTACCAGTGAGAAGCCTGCAGCTGTTTCCGGTGTAAATGTAAACACAGAGGCTAGTGAGCCAACCTTGCGTTGGAACGCACTTGACAATGTAAACCGCTATGAAATCCTTGTAAAAGATTCTGCCGGCCGTGAATACGTGAGCTCAGCTTCTCTGAAGGATGACGGAACTGTTGATAAGACCTACTACAGCGTCGGACGCGGTAATTTCCCAAGTGTTTCCCTGTCAGAGCTTAAAGATGAAGATCTGTATACATATACAACAGATCCTAAGGTTTCATTTGACCGTGTAAGAGATGAGAATGGCGATCCGATCAAGGCAATGGCTCCTGGAGAATCCTATACTTTCCAGGTACGTGCAGTACGCACTTATACCGTTGATATAGACGGAAAGAAAGTCACAAAGACCGTAGAAGGCGACTGGTCAGCACCGTCCGCTGCATTTACAGTAGATGCTCTTCAGCCGATCACAGATCTTCAGTATGTGAAAGCTGACGACAATTACTATTATTTCACATACAGTGCAAAGGTTGATTTAGACAGCGTATGGTATCAGATCGCAACAGGCACAGAATTTACTACTGCAACTATGGTAAGTGACTGGAGCAGCTTCTATTATGATGGCTCAGCTGGTTCCGCGAAACTGAAGATCAGCAAAAACAACAGTAATCTGGAAGCAGGAAAAACCTATTATGTTCGTGCAGTGAGCAGTGCAGACAGACCGGAAGAGGAAGAGGTTGCAAAACTGAAACCTGCAGCAGTCTCCTTCACTACAGATGCAGAAAAGGCACCTAAGAATGTAACTGGCTTAGAGATGTATAAAGAATCTGAAAACAGCTTCGAATTCCGTTTTGATGCTGTTCTGGAAGATGGCGACTCTTATGAGCTCCAGTACACTGATAAGGCACAGCCTTCCGAAGAGGACTGGGTAACAGCTTCTTCCAGTGGTTACTATGATGAAGATGAAGATGAGTACTATGAGGATGATGATGCACTTACATTGAGAAAATCCTTATTAAAAGAAGGAGCAACCTATGTAAGAGTTGTCGCTTATGTAAAAGACAAGAGCGGAAACAAGAAATACGGTACTCCTTCCAATGTAGTAGCTGTCAATGTCTCCAAAGCCACTTCAGCGATCAGCAACCTGAAGCTGGTTGAGAAAACACCGGATGGTTATGTATTCTCCTATGACGGAACTGTAAGAAAAGAAGAAGATGTAGAATTCTGGTATTCCGAATCACCTGAATTTGTAAATGATTACAAGGTTACAGATTGTATTTCTGGTGAGAACAATAAGGCAACACTTTACTTTGAATCACTTACACCAGGCAAGACCTATTATGTGCGTGCCCGTGTAAAAAATGATAAGGCAGCTACACTTGCACAGAAATACAGTGCATATACAAATACAGCATCATTTAACGCTGGTATGCCGAATATATCTGTAACAAATGTTATCACAGCAAAGACTGTTACCTTAAATATGAGCGCTGAAAGCGGAAGCGAAGGCTGGCTCACCGGTTATCAGATCCAGAGAAAGAATGGCAAAAAATATAAAACAATTGCCAAAACTACAGACAGCGTTTATAAGAACACCAAACTGAAAGCAGATACTACCTATACTTACAGAGTAAGACCATATTATTATGATTCCGAAACAGGCAAGACCACTTATGGAGCATGGGCTTATAATAAGGTTACTACCTGGGGCGGTGCGCTGAAGCTGAAAGCAACACCTAAGAGCACAACTTCTGTAAAACTGTCCTGGACCAAGATCAAAGGTGCTAAGGGATATGAGATTTACAGATGTGAAGGATCTTCTATTGGAGATACTGTAGCAGCTGGCATGACCAACAATTTTGCCAAGTATAAACTGATCAAGACTACAAGTGCAAAGGCTTCCAGTTATACAGATAAGAAGCTTCAGAGCGGTATGGATTATTACTATCTTGTAAGAGCTTACAAGACTGTAGGAAACAGCAAGTATTACATTGATGAGGGTGTATATGCAAATCTTAGCTTCGAGATGACTACTGTTAACAGTATTTCTTATGCAAACGGTAAAGTGAAGTTAAGCTGGCAGCCGGTATATGCCGGAAAGGGTTATCTGGTTGAGAAGAGAAATGAAGAGACTGGTGCATGGGAAACCTATAAGATACTGAAAGCTTCCACATCTTCCATTACATTCCCGGCAGCAGATACGGAAACAACCTATCGTGTACGTGCATACAGAGGACAGGAATACAGCAATGAAATCAGAACATCAGTTATCCCTGTTATAGCAACTCCTGGCAATGTAAAAGCGGTTGCAAACAAAGCAGATGGAAGCATTACGGTAACATGGAATCCGGTAGCAGGTGCTGATTACTATCGTGTATACAGAACTACCTCTTCCTGGAACAGATATAACAAAGACAGCAATTCTTACAGCTATAATTACGGTTCCAGTGCTGCTGTTCCGAATTATGTTGCTGATTCCACAACAGTCAGCGGATATAAATATGTTAGTGAACTGAAGGAAACGACTATTACAGATCGCGAGATCAAGTACACCTATAATGGTGCAACAAGCACAGAGTACAAAGGACCGAAAGCAGGAGTAAAATATTACTATTATGTAGTTGCTTACAAGAATGGCAAGTCCTATGAGTACAAAGATTCTACTGACGCAACATACACAAGTGGTGCAAGCAAATCTGCAAGTGCTATGGTTTCCACAGCACAGGTCGCGAAGCCAACCAGTCCGAAAGCGAAAGCAACAAAGGGCAAGATCACTGTCAGCTGGAAGAAAGTAACAGGAGCTACCGGATATCAGGTATACCGTTCCACTAAGAAAGGTTCCGGATACAAACTGGTAGGAACTATTACAAAAGGCTCCACAGTGAAATACGTTGACAAGAGCTCCAAGAAGGCTGGAACCAAGTATTATTACAAAGTACGCGCCGTTGGAAACAACGAAGCAGGTGTTCCAATCTATTCTTCTTACAGTACACCGAAATATGCGAAAGCAAAATAAATAAAGTGTAATAAAATCCCCCTCCTGTTAGACAGGAGGGGGATTTTCGATTACCCAGATGTAAAAACTTATGCAACTATTTGAATGCAGATATAAGAAAAGAAGACCCGTATCACAGGCCTTCTTTAATAAGCTTACCATCTTTTAAATGCAGAATCCGCTGATTGCTGCTCCCTCTGAACTGAAGGGAGAGGTTTTTCAATTCCTGAATAAACTCTCCGTCTACCAGAACGTCGATGCAGGAGAGCATCCGGTCTGTAAAAGGAGTGTAGACCTTACCTCCGGGAACCATATCTTTGTCAAAAAGATATCCACTGTAACACCAGATGGATTTATCCGGAAAGGTACGCCTGATCTCTTCCAGAAGCTCTGCCAGAACAGGCTGATTGTACAAAAAATCCAGATTCAAAAAAATCCGTTGCAGCGAGCCTTTATAATTTTTTACCCGCAGCGTCAGGCTGCCATCCGGGACGTGCAGATAGCCCGCGTCATCCAGGTAGCTGCCGTCAAGCAGGTACAGTGCGCTGCCGCCTTCCGTGGTCTGATCGCCTGCTGCCGTCGTAGCGCTGTCCGCCACGTCCTCACCGCTATCTGCTGCCGCAGCGTCGTTCGCCACGTCCTGATCCAGCTCCTCGATCGCCGTATAACCCGCGAGAATTTCCGCCCGCGCAGTCAGATCCTCTGTTTTTTTTGTCACCGTCGTCCAGAACGAGAACTGACACGGTATCAGTTCCAGTAAAAGGGCTGCCAGCAATGCTGCAGCCGCCTTTCTTATCCATTCAGAGCGCATCTTGCCTCTCCCTGCTTTCTGATTTTTCTCCTGCCTGCCATACAAAATATCCCATATGTCATAAAACAGACTTTTGTTTTAGTGTAGCATAAAAAAAAGAAAGTGAAAAGCTCTGCATTTTTCATGCAGAGCTTTCACTTTCTTATGAGGGGGGAGATAGTGAGTTGTTCTACTATCTGAAATCTATGATACCCGAAAATTGTGAGCATTTTGTGTACAGTTTCTAAAAAGCTTCTTAAAAGTTATAAACTGCGTCTAAAATCCATTTCGCGTTGTCAAAAAATATCAGCTTTTCGCCACCATCGCGCGGCTCTGTTACCGGTACTGCTGCATCACAAGCTGCAGCTTCGTATTTCCCTGCCAGGTATTGACGCCCGGATAATACACGACGTCAAAATACAGAGGACTGCCTTTTCCGCTGTACAGTCCGTCCAGCGCAGTCTGTCCGTATTTTTCCGCCGCATAGGCTTCGAAATTGTCCTTTCCGCCAAAATACATCATCTCCCAGCGTTTTTGCTCGCTGTCCTCCACCGTAAAACGAAGCACATTTCCTGCTTTGCCGAGTGCACGAGCCGAAACAAACTTCAGATCTTTTTGTGCAAATACCGGCTTCGAATTGCCTGTTCCAAAGGGCTCCAGCAATTCCAGCTCCTCCACCAGCCTAAACGATACATAGGATACCGGCATTGGAACATCGATATGGATTTTTTCCTGCAGATCGTCCTCCGTCAGCGTACATATTTCATTGATCTTCTGACGGAACGGCTCCACATCCTCTTCCCGCATGGAAAGCCCCGCCGCCATCTTATGCCCGCCATATTTGGTGAAAAAACTGCTGCATTTCGTCATTTCTTCATAAATATGATAACCTTCAATCGAACGCGCGCTGCCTTTTACGCCCTCTTCGCCTCGGGTCAGCACAAAGGTCGGGCGATAATAGCGTTCCCGGATTCTTCCTGCGATGATACCGGCGATGCTCTCATGGCAGTCCGGCAGGAAAACAACCAGAACACGGTCGTCCTTTAAGGGGCCGGATTCGATCATCTCTACCGCTATTTTGACATATTCCTCTGTCATTTCTTTCCGGCTGTCGTTTAACTGCTTCAAAAATGCTGCCTGCGCTACCGCAGCTTCTCTTGTTTTGCTGTCCAAAAGCTCCATCGCGCGCTGCGCGCTGTCCAGACGCCCGGAGGCGTTCAGGCACGGACCGAGCACAAAGCCGATATGAAATGCCCCCAGCTTTCCATCCTGCCAGGGTAAAATCTGGTTGACCTCCATCAGCGCATGCAATCCGACATTCTGTGTCTGTTTCATCAGCTCCAGCCCGTGCCGCACCAAAATCCGGTTTTCCTCCCGCAACGGCATAACGTCGCAAATCGTTGCAAACGCCGCAAATTCCAGCAGTTCATCCAACAGGCTTCTTTTTCCGGATGTTAAATCTGTTGAAATCCCGTCAAAGCCGAACTCTGCAAATAAAAGCTGCATCAGCTTAAATGCAACGACCGCACCACAGATCTCCTGGAACGGATAAGTGTCTCCCGGCTGCTTCGGGTCGATGACCACATCCGCAGGCGGAATTTTATACCGCCGTCTGGATGTCTCTCCTGTTTCCGGATCCGGCTCTGCAAGGGGTTCTTCCTCATATGGAATTTCATGGTGATCCGTAATAATCACAGTCATTCCGTATTTTTTTGCCTGCTCAATCTGTGCATACGCTGCAATGCCGTTATCGCAGGTCAGAATCGTGTCGATCCCATCTGCGTAAGCTTCGTCTACCAGATGTTCGTTTAAACCATAACCATCCTTCATGCGGTGTGGAATCATCGTATCCACCACCGCGCCGCAGGCTTCCAGACCGCGCTTCAAGATATAAGAAGAACAGATGCCGTCCGCATCATAATCTCCGATGACACGAACCGGCATCTGTCCTTTGATTTTATCTTTCAGCAGCAGCACCGCCTCGCGGCTTCCTTTTAAAAGTGCCGGATCATACAGATCCCGGATCGTGCCGTGGAGATACTTTTCAATTGCTTCATCTCCTTCGATGTCCCGGTTTCGTATGACGCGGGCCAGCACCGGGCTGATGGAAAATCTCTGCCCGATGCCATTAAAATCCGCCTTTTTTGCGGCAACGTACCATTTTGCCATTATTTTGCTGCCTTTTTATTCTTCTCTGCTTTCTTTCCGCCTACTCTGGTGCGCAGCAGATACCAGAACGCGCTCGCCAGGCAGATGGAGGAATAAGTACCGCATGCTATGCCGACCATCAGGGGCAGTGCAAACTCTTTGATACTGGACACGCCCAGGATGTACAGCACTGCAACCATAATAAAGGTCGTCAGGGATGTGAAAATACTTCTGGACAGTGTCTGGGAAATACTGCGGTTTACAATCGCCGCAAGCTCTTCCTTTGTCTTATAAGAGGTCATGTTCTCACGGATACGGTCGAAGATAACGATGGTCGCATTGATCGAATAACCGACAATCGTCAGCATGCATGCAATGAAAGTATTGCCGACAGAAACTCTTGCCGCCGCATAGAACGCAAGTACAACCAGTACGTCGTGTACCAGTGCTGCTACACTGCTGGCACCGAATCTGACATCCTTGAAACGGAACCATACATACAGAAGCATCAACACGGTAGATACCACAACCGCAGATACTGCGCCGGTACGCATTTCAGAGCTGATGGTAGAGCTGATGGTCTCTGCTGTGATCTTTTCCGGATCTACACCAAATTCCTCTTCCAGTCTGGAATTTAATTCTTCTCTCTGGGAAACATCCAGCGTTGCAGATTTGAAAATAACCTGATTGGAGCCCTGCACCTTCTGGGTCTGTACGTTTGCATCCTTGCTGATTTCCTCGATGATCGGAACGACCTTTTCATCCAGCTCTTCGATGCTCATATCTTCGTTAAACTCTACACTGGTAGAAGTACCGCCCTTGAACTCCAGGCTGTAGTTTAACGCATCGCCGCCATTGCCCTTATGCACGCCCATCGTCACAAAGCCCGCAATGATGACAACTGCAGACAGGATGAAGAAAATCTTCTTTTTGCCCAGGAAATCGATTACCTTTGTCTCTTTTGCACGGCCATAGAATTTCTCATTACGGATACCCATCGCATAAAATGCGTTCAGGATCAGCTTGGTTACAACCAGCGCAGTGAACAGGGAAACGACGATACCGAGCGCCAGGGTCTGGGCAAAGCCCTTGACGGTACCGGTACCCATAAAGTACAGTACAACAGCTGCGATCAGCGTCGTTACGTTGCCGTCGATAATCGCGGACAGTGCTTTCTTAAAACCGATCTGAATCGCAGATTTTACAGTTTTGCCAGTTGCGATTTCTTCCCGGATTCTGGCAAAAATAATGACGTTTGCATCGACCGCCATACCGATCGACAGGATGATACCTGCGATACCGGACAGGGTCAGGGTAACATCAAAGCCATTCAGCAGCAGAACAACCAGCACCGTGTAAATGCACAGTGCGATGGAGCTTGCAACACCGGGAATCCAGTAAACAGCGATCATGAAAACAATAACAATCGCAAGACCAATTGCACCGGCAATCAGGCTCGTACGGACCGCTGCAGATCCGAGCTGTGCGCCTACTACGTTGGAACGCAGCTCCTCCAGCTCCAGCTTCAAACCGCCGATACGGATGGTAGAAGCGAGGTTTTCCGCCTCTTCAAAGGAGCTCATGCCATTGATGACTGCCTTGCCGTCTGTGATCTCCGCCTGTACAGACGGTGCGCTGATCACCTGATTGTCATAAACGATGTAAATAACATCATGGTTCGGATATGCTGCCTTTGTCGCATCAGCGAACTTTTTGGTTCCATCTGCAGTCATAGTCAGAGATACAACAGGCTCCTGATTATTCATACTATTGGTCTGATAGGCTGCCTGTGCATCTGCTACATCCGTACCGCTTAATACTTCCTTACCGTCCTTATCCAGGAAGGTTAAGGAACCGGGCTTACCCAGTTCTTCCAGAATCGCATTTGCGTCAGTTACTCCTGGAATTTCAATATTGATCCGGTCGGAGCCCTCCTGATATACCTGCGCCTCTGTGGAATAATTGTCTACACGCTGCTGGAGCTTATATATGGTATCTGCCATATCCTCCGAGCTGGGTGCTTCGTCTCCCACCACCTGATAGGTGATGCTTACGCCGCCTGCCAGATCAAGTCCCTGCTTAATATTTGCAGCAGAGCCTGTCTTTGCGCTATCCAGTCCGAATACCGCAGTCCAGGTACCTGCCAGCAGAAACGCGATTACACAGACAAGTGTAATGATGCCTTTCTTCTTGCTCATTTTGCGTACTCCTTATTCTTCTTCGTCGGCCAGTGCCGCTTTTATCATAATCGCGCATTCCACGCGCTTTTTCTGAAGCTCACAGCCAAGCTCGTACACATCGTCGATCTTTCCGTGACAATTATAGGAATTGGCAGCACAGCCGCCGCTGCAGTAAAATTTTGCAAAACAGCTTCTGCACTTTTCTTTGGCGTAAACATTACAGCATTTGAACTCGTCCACGATGTCAGGACGCACAATGCCTTCGTCCACGTTGCCCATCAGGAACTTCTCGTTGCCGACGAACTGATGGCAGGGATAAAAATCGCCCCATGGTGTTACCGCCAGATACTCTGTACCCGAGCCGCAGCCGGAAAGGCGCTTTGCCACACACGGGCCGCCGCTTAAATCGATCATAAAGTGAAAGAAGTTGACGCCTCTGCCCTCTTTCTGACGCTTTAACAGCTCGACTGCCAGCTTGTCATATTCCTCAAGCAGCTGCGGAACATCTTCCGGACGCAGCGCATAGGGCTCTTTGGGATCTGTCACAACCGGCTCTACCGAGATCTGCTCAAAGCCAAGGTCTGCCAGATGCTTGACATCCTCGGAAAAATCCAGATTATTATGCGTAAAGGTACCGCGTACATAATAATTGGTCTGATGACGGCTTTCTGCCAGCTTCTGGAACTTCGGTACAATCAGATCATAGCTGCCCTGCCCACCCCTAAACGGACGCATTCTGTCATGTACCTCTTTCCGACCGTCGATACTCAAAACGACATTGCTCATCTCTTTATTCAGAAATTCCATAATTTCATCATTTAAAAGCACGCCGTTGGTCGTCAGGGTAAAGCGGAATTTTTTGTTATGAGGCTCCTCCAGGCTTCTGCCATATGCAACCAGATCCTTAACAACCTGCCAGTTCATAAGCGGCTCG
>ENA-OPDH01002922-OPDH01002922.1-human-gut-metagenome-genome-assembly--contig:-NODE-2922-length-10601-cov-4.445003_pt1 | contig 10601 bp, 8 predicted proteins | sample MGYA00241260_ERZ501500 | MGnify/ENA primary metagenome ERZ501500 (study PRJEB25962, sample SAMEA2042519) | human gut metagenome | biome: human gut; feature: human-associated habitat; material: faeces...
CGACGCAGTCGTTGATTTCACGGCTGCGCAGTGCACCGCGGATCAGCGGAATGGCGCAGTAATAGCAGCCATTGTTGCAGCCCTCGGCAATTTTTAAGTACGCATAGTGCCGCGGGGTCGAGATAACGCGCGCACCGCCGAGCCGCATATCGTTCTTGGGGCCGTAGCTCTCGATCTGGCCCGCACCGTCGGCACAGACGCGGCGGACGATGGCGGGCAGCGCGGCGTTGGAGCCAATGCCGACAACGGCATCGACCTCGGGGATCTCCTGAATGATCTGCTGCTTGTAGCGCTCAGCCAGGCAGCCGGTCACAATGACCTTGAGGTCAGGATTTTCCTGCTTGTACTGGCAGGCCATCAGGATATTCTCGATAGCTTCGGTCTTGGCGGACTCGATGAAGCCGCAGGTGTTCACAAGGATGACATCGGCTTCAGCCAGATCGGCCACGGTCTCGTGCCCGGCAGACAGCAGGATGTGCACCATCACATCCAGATCGACCTGATTCTTGGGGCAGCCAAGGGAAATACACGCAATTTTCATAGGGGATGATACTCTCTTTCTCTTTTGAGGGATGCTTTTGAATTTTACGATTTGAGGATTTAAAATGCGCTCCGCGTTCGCTTTGCGCATAGTCAGCGGAAAAATCATTTATAATTTCGCGTTTGGAGTGACCGCGTTTGCGGAGCGCAGCGCAGCAATGAAAGCCCCAGTGGGGCTTTTAAGCGGCAGAGCGGTCTGCGTTAGCAGATGGAGGGGCTTTGCCCCGACCAGCGCGGCGGCAGCTTCCAGCTCCGGGCTTTCGCCGTCTGCGTCCGGGGCATAGACGCTTTCCAGCGCCTGCTCGATCTGCGCGCCGGAAAGGCCCTTCTGCCGCAGGTTCTGGGCCGCCGCACGGCGGCTCTTGCGGGCGGCAAGCAGGCTGTGTGCCCGGGCTTCGGCATAGCGGTCATCGTTTACGTAATCCAGCTCCACCATCTCAGCCACAGCAGCCGCTGCAGCCTGCTCGGTAAAGCCATAGCACAGCCGTTCATACAGCTGTGCCGAGGACATCTCGCGCGAGGCCAGCGCATCCAGTGCGCGGGCGCGGGCCTTGGCCGGGTCGGCGCACTTTTCTTCTTCCTGCTTCGGGCGGCGGCGTTTATAAAAGGACATTTAGTCCTCCACCATGATATCCAGTTCGCTCTCGCTGCTGCGGGCAGGAGCCTTGACCACCGGCTCCTTGGCATCTGCAGCCTTGGCGGGTTCCTCGGCCTTGGCCGCAGCGCCCTTGCCTGCCGGGCGGCGGGATGCGTACAGCTTATCGGCATTGGCGCGGATCTGGCCCTCGATGTCGTTTGCGATCTCGGGATTGTCCTTCAGGAACTGCTTTGCGTTGTCACGGCCCTGACCCAGACGGATATCGCCATAGTTGAACCATGCGCCGCTCTTCTGCACGATGCCCAGCTTCACGCCCACATCAATGAGTTCGCTCATCTTGGAAATGCCCTCGCCGAACATGATATCGAACTCTGCCTCACGGAACGGAGGTGCCACCTTGTTCTTGACGATCTTGGCGCGGGTGTGGTTGCCGATGAACTGGCCGGAAGAGTCCTTCAGGCCCTCCACGCGGCGGATGTCGATGCGCACCGAGGCGTAATATTTCAGGGCGCGGCCGCCTGTGGTGACCTCCGGGTTGCCGTACATCACGCCCACTTTTTCACGCAGCTGGTTGATGAAGACGCAGACCGTGTTGGTCTTGCCGATGACCGAAGTCAGCTTGCGCATGGCCTGACTCATCAGGCGGGCCTGCAGGCCCACATGGCTGTCGCCCATTTCGCCCTCGATCTCAGCCCTCGGCACCATGGCGGCAACCGAGTCCACCACGATGGCATCGATGGCACCGGAGCGCACCAGTGCTTCGCAGATCTCCATGGCCTGCTCGCCGGTGTCCGGCTGGCTGACCAGCAGATTGTTGATGTCCACGCCCAGCGCTTCGGCATAGGTGGGGTCCAGTGCGTGCTCCACATCAATGAAGGCCACTTCGCCGCCCTGCTTCTGGGCTTCGGCCAGGATGTGCAGAGCCAGCGTGGTCTTACCACTGGATTCCGGGCCGTACACCTCAATGATGCGGCCGCGGGGCACACCGCCCACGCCCAGAGCCAGATCCAGACCCAGACTGCCGGTGGAAATGGCATCCACCTGCATGGAGGCGTTATCACCCAGCTTCATCACGGCACCCTTGCCGAACTGCTTTTCGATCTGGGCCAGCGCAGTGGCCAGCGCATCCTTTTTGGCCTCCGGCTCGGTCTTTTTGGTCGCCGGGGCAACGGTGTTGTTGTTCTGATTTTTTGCCATAGCGTGCTGCTCCTTTTCTTCCTGCTGCCCGCCGTGCGCGGGCTGTCCGTATACTTTCCAGTATAGTATACCACAAAATCAAAATATTACAACAAGAAGTTGTTTCTATTTTCACTTTTATTTTTCGGGTCTGTGGGCGATCATGCACCGGTCATTGCCGCCAAAATCCTTGCGGCACTCAATGTCTGCCCAGCCGTTTGCAGCCAGCAGTGCCGCCACAGCCTGCCGCTGCTGCCAGCCGATCTCCAGCACCAGCGCTCCGCCGGGCCGCAGTGCATTCTGGTAATGCTCTGCAAGGGCACGGTAAAACACAAGGCCGTCCTCCCCCGCTTCCAGCGCCATGGCCGGTTCCTGTGCCACCTCCGGCTGCAGGTGCCGCATTTCCTCGGCGGTGAGGTAGGGCGGGTTGGATACGATCAGATCAAGCTGCCCTTCCGGCAGGCCCTGCCAGTAGGTGAACAGGTCGCCCTCCACCGGCTGCACCGCATAGGCTGGCTTTGCCTTTGCGCGCAGAGCGTTCAGCGCCGGCCCCCAGTCAAAGGCCGGGGCATCTGCCTCCTCAAACGCGGTAGGCTCCAGCAAGTCCTCCGTCTGCCCGCCCTGCCCTTTCAGGGCGCAGCGGCAGTTCTTTTCCAGATAAACAAAGGCTTCCGGGCTTTTTTCCACGCAGGTCACCTGCGCCGCCGGGCAGAAGCGCTTGACGCCCAGCCCCAGACAGCCGGTGCCGGCACACAGATCCAGCACTCTGGCGCCTTCGCCGGCCTGCAGGGTCAGCGCAATGGCCTGTTCGGCCAGAACCTCAGCCGCTTCCGCTACCACCTCAGTGTCTGCCCGGGGGCAGAGCACACCGGGGCCAACGGCAAGGTCAAAATCCAGAAAGCTCCAGATCCCGCACAGGTATTGCAGCGGTTCCCGCTGCTCACGGCGCGTGCAGAGGGCTTCCAGCTTTTCCGCTTCCTCTGTGGTCAGCACCCGGTCGGAAAGGCGGGCATCCCGCCCGGCTGCCACGCGGAACAGCTCCCGTGCATCGTAATCGGCATCCGGACACCCTGCAGCGGAAAGCCGGGCTTCCACGGCCCGCACCGCTTCGCGCGGGGTCAAACCAGCAATTACCATCTGCCATCCTCCGGGTCCTCGGGCAGCACAGGGGTCACAGCGGCAATGGCCACCTCGATCATGCTGTCGTCCGGTTCAAACACGGTCAGGTGCTGCACCCAGATGCCGGGCTGGCGGATGATGCGGGTGGCAATGTTATCGGACCGGCCGCACCACTTGAGCAGCTCATAGCTGATGCCCATGACCAGCGGCAGAAGCAGCAGCTTGAACAGCACCCGCAGGCCGATGCTGCCCCACGGCAGCACGCTGTAGAGGAACACGCTGACGATGACCACCAGAATGAGGAAGCTGGTGCCGCAGCGCGGATGGAACCGAGTGTACTTGCGCACATTCTCCACGGTCAGCTCATCACCGGCCTCATAGCAGGCAATGGTCTTGTGCTCGGCACCGTGGTACTCAAACACGCGGTGGATCTCCTTCATCTTGGAGATGGCCACCATATAGGTGAGGAAGATGCCAACTTTCAGCACCGCTTCCAGCACCACCTTGGCCCAGCGGCCCAATGTTACAAAGTGGTTCACGCCGCCCACGATGAGGGTGGGCAGCACGGTGAACAGCAAAATCGCCAGCAGGCCGCCCAGTACGGCGGCACAGGCCAGCAGTGCGTCCTCTGCCTTTTTGCCCAAGTGGTCGCCCACCCATTTTTCAAAGGCAGTCTCTTCCTCTTCGGGGTCGTAGTCGTCACCCATGCTCACCTGAGCCGAGTACATCATGTAGCGGTAGCCCACGATCAGGCTTTCGATCATGGAGATGGCACCGCGCACCAGCGGGATCTTTGTCCAGATGCCGTGGTTCTTCACAGGGTCGATCTTGGTCTCAATGGTGCCGTCCGGCTTGCGCACGGCGCAGCAGATGAGCTTCGGGCCGCGCATCATGATGCCTTCCATCAGCGCCTGCCCGCCGACGCTAGTCTTAAAACGTTCCTTTTTGGGTTGATTCATTGGGTTCTCCTATCGGATCATATTTTTCTCGACCATTTTACCACAGAATTGTGACAAAATCTTCACGCCTTATGGTACAGCGGCAAGCCCAGTGTGACCACTGTGCCGCGGCCCAGTGTGCTCTTGATGTCCATGGTGCCGTCCAGTGCAGTCATGATGGAATCCACCAGCGCAAGGCCGATGCCGCTGCCGCGCACCGAATTGCTGCCCTTGTAGAACTTGGTCTTGACATTCTCAAGGTCTTCCGGCGGGATGCCGCGGCCCTGATCGATGATCTCCGCAAAAGCCTTGTATTCGCCCGCCCACAGCTTGACCGTGATGCGCCCGCCGGGGGCCGAGTACTTGATGGCGTTGTCCATGATGTTGATGAACACCTGCCGCAGACGGTCCGGGTCGGCATAGACCGGGATCATCTCCTCCGGCTCGGTGTAGCTGAGCACAAGGCCCTCGCGCTGGATGCGTGCTTCACAGAACAGCACCGCATCGGTCAGCTCTGCCACAAGGTCCAGCGGGCGGCAGTCCATACGGATGCGGCCATTCTGCAGACGGCTGAAATCCAGCAGCTCTTCCACCATGTTGTACAGGCGGCCCGTCTCATTGTTGATGATCTCAAGGCCCTTGCGGTAGTTCTCGTCTGCCGGGTCGTCCAGTGTGCGCAGGGTCTCCACCCAGCCCCGGATGGAGGTAAGCGGCGTGCGCAGCTCGTGAGAGACGGAACTGATGAACTCGTTCTTCATCTTCTCGGTCTCTTCCAGCCCTTCGGCCATCTGGTTGATGGTGCCGCGCAGGCGGTCCACCTCGTCGTGTTCGTTGCCGGTGACCGGCAGGCGCACATCCAGCTCGCCCCGGGCGATGCTGGCTGCGGTGCGCTCCACCTGCCCCAGCGGCACCACGATGCTGCGGATGAAGTACAGGCCGGACATCACGGTGAAAGCAAGGATCACCGCCGCGATCACAACACTTACCGCGAGGGCGTTCTTGATCTGCGCTCCCACAAGGGTCAGGCTGGTGACAAGACGCATCGCCGCCACATCCTCGGCGGCGTATGGCACCAGATAACAGGCCGCCATCACCAGCTCGCCGGACTGGGTGCGGTAGACCGCCACACCAAGGCCGTCAGAAGCCTCCTGCGCCTGCTCAAAGTCGATGCCGGTCACAATGCCGTCCGCATTTGTGCCGCTGGAGGACGCAATGACCCCGCCATAGCTGTCCAGCAGCATGAACTCGTATTTGTCCTTATCGGCAAACTGCTCCACCATGCGGCGCAGGGCCACGCTGCGGGTAGCCGCCGTGCTCTGCACCGTATCGCCGGTGTACATTTTCAGCTGGCCGGACACCGAAGAGAACCGCCGGTACATGGTCTGCTGCACGCTGTTATAATAGCTGCGTGTGTAGTTGTACAGGAACATGGTTTCGGCCAGCAGCACCAGCAGCACGGTGATGAGCAGGTTGCCCCGCAGCCACCGGCGGGTAATCCCGCTTCTCATTCTTCCCATCTGTAGCCGTAGCCCCACACAGTAAGGATATGGGTGGGATGGCTGGGTTCATCCTCCACCTTCATGCGCAGACGGCGGATGTTCACATCCACGATCTTCACGTCACCAAAATAGTTCTCGCCCCAGACACCCTTCAAGATTTTCTCGCGCACCAGCGCAATGCCGGGGTTGCGGAAGAACAGCTCCATGATCTGGAATTCCACCTGCGTCAGCTCAATAGGCTGGCCTGCCTTGAGCAGCACGCGGCGGTTCTCGTCCAGCACAAATTCGCCGCTGGTGAGCATCCCCAGCGGGTTTTCCTTTTCTTTTTCGTCCCCGCCTGCAGTACGGCCGACGCGGCGGCACAGCGCTTTCACACGGGCCAGCAGTTCGCTTACGCTGAAAGGCTTGGTCATATAGTCATCGGCACCAATAGAAAGGCCGCGGATCTTGTCCTGCTCCTGTCCCTTGGCGCTGAGGATGATAATGCCGATCTTCTGATCGGTGCGGCGGATGGTCTCGCACAGGGAGAAGCCGTTCATGCCCGGCAGCATCACATCCAGAATGGCCGCATCGCAGCCCGGCTTCTTCTCCAGCAGCGGCAGAGCCGCCTCGGCGCTTTCGGCCTCCACAGCCTCCATGCCCGCAAGGCGCAGGTTCAGCGCGATCATCTCGCGGATGTTGGCTTCATCTTCAACGACAAGCACTCGTACCATGAACTGTTCCTCCGTTCTTTAGTTGAGCAGATACAGCGCCTTGGACAGGCGGTAATTTTTATCACGGATCTCCACATCCGGGGCAAGCTTCGCCTGCATCTGGCGGGATGCCACGATGCCAAGGCGGGTCCAGCCCTTCAGGCTGGAGGTGGTGCGCACCAGACGCAGGGTCATTACCAGCTGGTCTTCGTCCACCGTGCGCAGCTCCACTGCACCATCATATTGTTCGCTGTCGGTCAGTTTGAGGTTGCCCTCCCACTCCATGGGCAGCTCGATATAGCAGTTGGTCTCTTCGTCCAGCAGCCCGAAGCTTTTTTCCGGGTGCGGGCTGGTATAGTCCATCCACACGATAAAATCCATGCGGCGGCTCTGGCTCATGTTCAGCAGGCCCGCTTCGTCCGGCTGGGTGGGGGTCTCCACGATGCCGTCGCCGTCCAGATCCTGACTGACCAGACTGGGCACATTGCGCAGGGATGCGGTGTAAAGCTTTTCGGTGCTGATCTGATCGGCAGGCACCATCTGCTGCGTGTCCTCGTCAAAACGCAGCAGCACGCTGGCCAGATTGTTGCCGGAAATGCCGGTCCAGCCATCCAGCACCAGATAATGCCTGCCGTCCGCACCCACACCCGCCGCCACCGAGGCGCAGCCGGCGAACCGATTGGCGGAAAGGCCCATAACAGCCACCTGCTGGAAGCTGCCCTCTTTATCCACGGTCAGCAGTTCGATCTGCACGCCGCCGTCCTCCAGCGTAGACATCAGGATCAGGTCCTGATTGCCGCCGCCGGTGATATCCTCCACCAGATACTGCTGGTACTGCTGCTCCAGGATCGTGGAAAGCACACCGTCGGTGTAGGAATACACAGCCAGATAATGGTCGCCCTGTGCCGCTGTATAACCCACCACCAGTTGGGTGGCATCGCCGGGCTGCAGCTGGGCCAGCCCCACCGACTCTACCGTGTCTGCAAGGCCCTCTACGTTCTGGCGCACATGCCAGATGTCGGCATCATCCTTCTGCAGGATGGCAATGCACACGTTGGAGCTTTGGGCGGTGGTGTAAAGCACGGCGGCATCCTGCCTGCCGTCACCGTCCAGATCCTGCAGCAGGAAAGGCGAAAGCAGGTCGCCCTGCATGGGATATTTGAGCTGTGCGCTCTCCCCCAGCCAGTCGTTCAGGGCAGTCTGCACATCGCCGTAATCGCCGGAAAGCTTGGGCGCACGCAAAAGCTCCTCCACCTGCACCTGTTCACCGGGCATGCTGCAGCCTGCCAGAAGCAGGCACAGCAGCACGCAAGCCAACCACCGGCCAAAATGATTCGGATGTTTCAACCGCTGCGCCTCCTCTGTGTGGAAAACTTGTCCGGCCAAAGGCCGAAAACATGCTATTGTCAGTATACCACGGGCCGGGCGCAATTCCAACACCCGAAAACGAGAAAAGGGGCTGCTGCACCACATTTGGTGCAGCAGCCCTTTTGGGGTCCTGATTTTTATTCTTCGGTCTTGTCAAACAAGCCTTTTTCTTTTGCGGCGTTCCAGGTCAGGCAGGTGCGCAGCTTGCTGACCGGGAAGGCCGGGTGGAATTTATTGTTGTCCGCATCGTCCTTCATCAGATCCTGCTCCACTGCCCAGCGGGCGGCCTTTTGTGCGTCGGTATCGCCCTCGTCGATGTCGCTGTAGAGGGCGGTGCTTACAGGCTCAGGCTTCCCGGCGTGCTCCCACAGCAGCTCGGCCAGCTCGATGCGGTTGGAGGGCATGGGGATGCCGGGCATATTGATGACGCGGTAGATGCCGGTGCCGGCTTCATAGATAATAGCACCTGCGGCAGCACCGATCACCACAGCAGAGATCGCGCCCTGAATGTTGCCGGTATCGCTGGGTCCAACCGGGTCGGGTTCAGGAATGGGGTCATCCGCGAAGGTTGCCGTCACCTCTACATTAGCATCCGGCATGGTAAAGGTCACCTTGGTGGGGTCGTCCGCGTCCGGCTTCAGGAAGGTCGGGTCTTGCTCAACACCATTCACCTTCACCGTCCAGCTGATGAAGTGCTGTCCCGGTGCAGTGGCTGTCAGGTGCACAATTTTATTCTTTGGCACGGGCACAGTGCTGCCGCTCGGTACGGACGCATCGCTGCCTTCAATGGTCGCCGTCACATGGTCGCCGACCCTCAGAGTGGGGTTCAGAGTGGGGTTGCTCGCAAAGTTTGCCTTTATTTCCACGTTCTCAGCCGGCATGGTAAATCTCACTTTGGCGGGGTCGTTCGCGTCCTGGGTCAGGAAGTTGTCTGCTTCCTTTTCCTCACCGCCTACCAGCACCGTCCAGCCGATGAAGCGCTCGTTGGCTTCCGGCTTCCTGCGCGTTGCTGTTACAGTATCGCCCTTAGCAGCTTCGGTCTTATCCACAGTGCAGTTTACAGGTGTGATGTTATACGGAATATTGCTATAATACGGTTCCGCTTTAACATCATAGGCGGGCATGGTCAGGGTCAGGGTCGCGGTGGTGGCGATGCCATTCCTCAACAGCTCGGCAAGTTCTGTTTCGTCCGTGATTTCACTCTCAGTATCATTTACAACTTTATACAGTTTCCAGCCTGCAAATGTCTTTCCTTCGGGAGCATTTCCGGCACTCAAAATCACTTCAGTGCCTGCGGCCACAGGAGCCTTCAGTTCTTCAGCTTCGCTCTCAAGCTTTGCAGTGGCATTGACTGTGGTCACAGTGTACAGCGGACGCACATAACCGCATGTATTGCAGTCATTGTCTTTTGCATCGGTGTAATCATGGGTAGTTTTCGCCACCTGTTCAGCCGTCAGGCCCGGGCAGTTTGCGGCAGTGCACACCCTCCAGTGTTTGGTAGCGTCATGTTCCCACCGGTAATTATGCCAATGCACATTCAGTACGACATTCATTTTTTGGTTTTGTCCGATATCATAATCGTAGTAAAACGTCTTGGAAATGGGATTAACCGTAAGGATATTTCCATTGATTGTGCCGTTACCTGTAGCAGTTGCTTTGCTTGCGTCAAATTTTCCCGGCAAAGTGGTAAGGTCAAACTTTCCATCACCTTCAACTGCAATATTATAGCTGCAGTTCTTCCCACCAAACGTCGCCAAAGCCGTATGGTTCTTTGCATCCAGCGACGTCAGATTTGTATTAGAAACAAACAACGTCTTCAGCTTCGTGTTCGCACTTACATCCAATACACTCAGTGGATTTTTCCAGCATTTTAACACTTCCAATTCTGTCTGATTCCTCAGATCCAGATTGCTCAATTTACTCTCATAACACGAGAGCTCTTTAAGTTTTTTATTTTCCCTGACATCCAATTCCGTCAGATTGTTGGTTCCGCAGCTTAATTTCACTAATTCCTTGTTTTGACTTACATCCAATGTATCCAGGTGGTTATCTTGACAATCAAAATCTTCCAGCTTCTCATTTTTGCTCACGTCGATCGACGGTAACGCATTGTGCCCACAGTAGAATGTTTCCAATAGCGGCAACCCGCTTACATCCAGCTCATTCAATTGGTTATGATGACAGTTAATATACGACAGGTTTTTGTTGTGGCTCAAATCTATCGTTGTCAGATTATTATAATAGCACTCGAGGAGCCAGATGTTCGTAAAAAACTCGATTCCCTTTAAGTTACTTATTTCTTTATTATCACAAGAAATCCACTTTGCGCTCGCGATCTCACTTGGGCTGAAATACTTGTCGTGATTTTTATCCCATTCTTCCGCCACATAGTCTCTAAAATTTTCGTCCGGAAAGTTTTTCTCGTTGATTGCAATATACCCCTCCGGCACAGCAGCATCCGCCTGCGCACTCACGCCATTTTCCGGTTCTGCCGCCCCCGGCTCCGCCGCAAACGCGCCCACCGGCAGAACCGACAGCATCATGCACACCGCAAGCGCTGCACTGAGAAGTCTCGTACTCTTTTTTCTCATGTTCTCTTCCTCTTTTCGTTTGTTATTTTGCAGGCACCCACCCCAAAAGGCACCGTCTGCTCTTCAAGTTTAACCCCCCC
>ENA-OPDH01002923-OPDH01002923.1-human-gut-metagenome-genome-assembly--contig:-NODE-2923-length-10597-cov-2.343768_pt1 | contig 10597 bp, 9 predicted proteins | sample MGYA00241260_ERZ501500 | MGnify/ENA primary metagenome ERZ501500 (study PRJEB25962, sample SAMEA2042519) | human gut metagenome | biome: human gut; feature: human-associated habitat; material: faeces...
ATGTGCCCATGTTTCTTCCGATATCATAGCCATTATCCGATTTTTTTCTTCCGCAGATATATAACCGGATATCTTAGCGCAACCATGCTGATTCTTTTTTAATATGCTTTCAAATTCCACCAATGATAGAATCTGAAACGGAGATGTCTCAATACGAACTGCTCTCATTGCTACTCCTCCTCTACCTTCGTAATCGTCCTAATACAGTACATTGCGATTTCTTCCCACTCATCCTGCATTCCCAAAATGCAGTTAAATGAACCATACAGCAGTTTTCCTTCTAATGGAGTAATAAACATGATATTAAAAATATCTGCATCAATCGCCATTGTTTCATATGCAAGCCATGCTATTTTACCGCCATCATTCCGTTCACCATATTGTAATTCCTGAAATTTTGCATTTACATACACCTGCTTCATGCTTTTCACAAATCCCTCTGCCGCCTTTTTTAACTGTCCCTCTGCAAGCGCCATATCCATGAGATGAAATGTAAAATTAACCATATTATTCTTATCCATCAATATGACCGGCGGTCTGTGCTTTGATGGATATTTCTTTCTGGCAACATAATCCGGCATATCCTTAAATCCTTCCGGAATTAAGATTTCCATCTGTTTTCTAAACAGTTTTACCTTCTCATATACCATTTCCATCGTCTCCACCTCACTCTACATAAATCATCTTTCTATCATAGCCCTTTCCATGTCCAGTGCCTCTGTGCCTTAATATTCGTTCCATCTCTGCATAAATCATATTGTTATCCCATGCAGATAAATTTTTTTTGCTTTCCTTCCTGCCTTTATCCTGCAAATACCTTATAATAGACTGACGCTCTATCTTTCCCTTGCTACTTGCAATCATATAAGAAAAAGCAAAATCAGAAGTCTCCTTCTCTTTCGCATTCCAAATTTCTTCTCCAAACTGCTTAACCACCAACGGATGCAGCGTTTTCTCCCCAATTCCTGCCACCGTAGCACAGATCAGATTTACCGTATCGTACTCGGTTGACATATCCGCAAAATTCTTATAACTGTCACGCAGTGCCGAACCTTCCCGCAGATAGAAACGGCACATTTCCATCTGGTTCTCGCCCAGTTCCAGCTCCTCATCCAGAAAAAATCTGACACGGTAAGCCTTGTAGTCTAAATTTGTATCATCCTCCAAAAATTCGGCTTTCAAAACCTGCCACCTGTTCTTGGGCTGATAAGCTACCTCTTCCTCTTCCATCAGCAAATAGATAAAATCGTGAAATTTCAACATCCCTTTCCCGATGACAAGCCGACCATCTTCCGCCCGTATCTCACAGCCCTTTAACAGGCCATCCGTATGATCCGCATAATATAACTGCCATCCTGCATAGGTGTAATCCCTGATATCCCACAAACTTTCTTTTTTCAAAATACGCCTGCCCGCAAACACCGGAACCCTGATTTCCATGAAACTTCACACTCCTATTTCTTCCCGTCAAAAAAACTGTTCACCCAGTTATCACTCTCGAAACTGAAAAATTCTGCTTTCCCAAGATAAAGTTCATCCATTTCACAGTAAACTGGAACAACCTGAAATCCCCATTCCTCCTGTTCTGCCCATACGAAGAACTTCACATCTCCATTCTCAATACTGTCCGTCTCTTTCTGTAGAATATGGGAACCATAAACCGCTTCAATCTCCTCATAGCTTTTCTGTGAAAAATCTTCTTGCCTGCATACATACTGAAAACGGCAATGTTCCTCCCCGTCCGTATTTTTCAAATACAGCGGAAGAATCAAATCCTCCATATTCCTCGAAATAGTTCCCGCCGTATCCCAGTCTTTAAAACCATCCACCAGTACCACTTCTTTTCCATTATGGGTATAAGCGGTAATACGATAGGGGAGCACAGCTTTCCCATTGTTCAGGTGAATATCTGCCAGCCCATATTTCCGGTCACGCAGATATTTCAGCGCCCCGTCCACACAAGTCATCTTTAATTCAAAATCTGCCGCATCAATATTCGCCCTTTTCCGAAACTGTATCATTCTACCCGGAACGAACTCTTTTAACGCATCCTTGAACAAATCAATCTTGCAGGACTGCCCCGTCAACTTAATAAAGGAAAAATCCTGTATTCTTCCGCTGTGGTATAATTCCTCCATAAATTTCTGTACAATGCCGTATATCTCGCCGGATAACAGCAGCTCTATCTCAAAATAGTTCATCATCACTTCCGGTATCATCTTTTCCACCGTAAGGCTGTTCCCTTTCCAGAAAGACAGTTTCCATTTATCCAATAAAACGGTATTTTCCCGCTGTCCTTTTTGTTCCGAAGTTACCGTGACCTCCAATGCTCCGATTTTTCCGTAAAATAATTTTTTTATCTGCTCTGCTGTATTGAACAAGGTATAAAAATTATTTTTCACCTTGTAATACTCGCTGCGGTTATATCTTTCAAAATCGGCAAAACGCGTCGGAAGTATCTCTTCCGCTTTCTGATATTCCTGCTCTAAATACTGATAAAACGCCTTTACTCCATGAGAATCAATAAAACGATAAATATCCGTATCCATATATTCCAGGATTTCTTTCACACCGCTTACATTCTGATTTCCTTTAGCACGCACCAGTGCGATTTTCAATATCTGCATGATGCGGTATGTCAGGTTATTTCCACCAAAGTCCGTATCGCCATTCTCATAGGCAGTTTCCATATAAATTTTGTAAGCAGCTCTGCGGTCCTGAATACGGAAACGGTACGAACACAAATCCGTTGTTCCTCCTCCACAGTCAATGATAAGCGCTTCGTATTCTTCATTTTCTTCCAGAGTCTCCTGCTCTAACATATTGGAAATGGTGTTATATAATACAGCCATTCCCTCATCGAGCATCGTTTCCTGATCCGTCATATATTCCGGCAGTATCTCCCGGAACATTCTGCGGAAATAATGCTTCTGCTTCACCGGACTTGAGATATGTACCTGAGAAATGCGGCATTTAAAACGGTTCTCCGTTTTTCTTATGATATACAGGAAAAATCGACGTAAAATCTCCGCCCGCTTTACCAGCCTCCGCCGTCCCTGTCTGTCAACAATTTCTTCCTCTTTGTCATATTCCCCAATCCAGCGTTTCACATCATAAAAGACACAAAAACCCTCATCCACATAACTTGCATTTGCCAGCCTTATCGCATCATAACCGAACAGCAGCTTGTAATCCTCTTCTTCCACTGCCAATACTCCAATCACGCTGGGCAATAGCATACTTTCTCCGTTACCATCCTCAAAAGCTGTATAATTTATCTCATTTTCCCTGCAATTTTTTACCGCAGCCTGCTCTCCGACATTTTCAAAATAAGCAGAATCCAGATACACCCCGGCAGTGGTATTTACAGAACCAAAATCAATCGCCATGGGCAGCATCAGTGTGACAGGTTTTCTCACCACAAAATCAATCAGTGGTATACTGTAAACCTCGATATGCTCCGGCAATATTGTGTGCTCACCATAATACAAATGATACAAGCTCTCCGTTGTCTGACGTCCCATACAGAAAATTCTGTAATCTTTTCTCTGTGTCTCCCGTATCTCTAACTCCGCAGCCTTGGTCAGATACAATTTTTCCTGTCTCTCTCCGTGCTCTTTGAGATTTAAAATTGCACAGAGTGTCATATCGCTTCCCATTAAAAAGGCATTTGTTCCTGACAGTTCTTTCTTATAAGGAATGGTATAGCCGTCATAATACTCGATGGAAAGTCCCTCGTAAGCTAAAATCTGGGACTGGCAGTATAATTCTTTGCAAGGCTTTATCACAATTCTGGTCTTTTTTAAAAATTCTTCTACCCGCTCTTCTCCCCCTTTTTTCTTGTCACAGATAAAAAAGTCCTGTCTTTTTCCCATATAACGCATAATGGCCTGGATCAGTTCTTCTTTATCGAGAGGGTGTATGACACCGTTCATGATTTTTTCACGACGGCAGATTTCTCTTAGCTGATAGGTCGTCATCAACTCCAGTTCTGATTTTTCATATTTTATTTCGTTTTTCTTTGTATCCGTTCTGGTTGCCTCCATACCTATCACCTCCACATTTATATTAAAAGTACCTTATCTATCACCATGGTTTCTTCCATATCCAGGATTCCAAAATGTTCCAGATAAAAGACTTCTGTCCTCATACCTATTGGCAAAAAGGTATCTAATAAAAACTGAACCCGCTCTCTTTCTTCCTGTGTCTCTGCACTTCCAACGTAAATATAAAGCTCATTGGCACAATCCATGCTGACGTATATCATGGAATTTATATATATCTCCTGAAACAACCATTTGAAAATTTCAAGATAATTGCGGGAAGCCACCACATCCATGAGAGCCAGTACAAGATATCTTTTTTCATACCGTGAAAATAACCGCATTGCCGCCTTTGCCTTACTTCCAAACTGTCCGCTTTCCAATTCCTCTGCTAAGAACTTAAGATAGTAATCTTTTTTGCTCATGCCCATCCTCAAGTCCGTCAATGCCAGATAATGAAAGACTGTATCCACAAAGATTTCCCTTGTCTTTTCATATTCCTTTTGGTTAATATCCAATATCTCACTGAAAATATCAAAAAAACGGTAAAATGGATTTACCTCTACAACAGTCTGCTCCACTGTCTGCGTATTTAAATCGTAAAAGGAAACCTCCAGATACGGACTTCGTACCTCTGGCACCTCATACTGCAAATCAGCTCCCCTTATTCCGTTTTTTTCCGCTGCCAGCACAACCTCCCAGATATACTGCATAAAATTTAAACTCCTTTGTCCTGCAAAATACCGACACACTTATATTCACAGACCGATAACTGTATCTGTGACACAAAAAAACGTACCATATCTTCGCAAAAATTGTTTTTCTGTCCCTTTCGTCTAAAATACAATGCCAGAATTTTTCTTGTCTCCATCGGGAAAATGGTATTTCCCAAAAATGGATTCATATCCCCTTCCAGACAGGACTCCGGTGGTGTTTCAAGCACCTCACACTTTTCTAACTCTACAGAACCATTATGTTCAAAACTCTGTACCATCCAAAACAACTCTGTCCGGCTGCCAAGGGAACTTTCCTGCCGTTCTCTGTAATTTTGAAAAAAACTGCTTTTTCTGCTGTTGCCCAACATTTCGTAGGTATACCCATGGGAACTTGTATCTATCTTTCCAATAAAGCGGTATGCCTCCCAATCACGAAAGGATTCTTTCAATGAGGTCATGATAATTTTGTCTTTTTCATGCCTGACCTTAAGAACATCCTCATTGATCCCAAGCATATATCCGCTGTCTAAATCATAATTTTTCAAATCCAACTCATGCTCATAATATTTCTCATCCATACACGGGACCATAAATTTACGGCATTGGAATGTGAATTTTTCAATATTCCATAACAGAAGCATGTCATTTTTGATATCTTCCTCATAGCTACCAAAATCTATTTTCAGACTGTTTATGTCTGTTTCCCCGTCCGCATACACTTCATAGAATCTGTCCAGATATCCCGTATTGACTGTCGTCCAGCCTATCTTGTTATAGACAAATACCTGATATAACTCTGACAGTGCCTGCTGATAGCATTTTGCCTTCCGTACTCTGACAGCATAGGAAGCACCATTGTCATCGAAACCCTGAAAATCTGCGGTTTTCTCAAATTCTTCTTTCTTCTGATAACTGCCTGCAAAATAGATAAGGCAGGGCATTGGTTCCGTTTTCTCCTGCTCCTTATCCTCCTGCACTAATACAGGAACAACCGGATACAGCGTTCCATTGATGGGGTCATAGTCCTTTTGCTTTATAACCGTCATAGAAACTGCATATTTTTCATTCGGAATCTCTATTTCCCGTTTGATTTGATTTTCCAAATCCAGATACCGTTTCTCCATCCGTTCAAAAATCGGCACAAGACCTTCTAACAATATCTCCCTTGCGTCCTTCCGCTCATCCAGATTCTCTATTTCTGTCAGCCTTTTTCGTATGTGCTGCTGTAAATCTGTAATACTTTCCACAATGTTCACCTCCTCCATCGAAAGCAATCCGTGAGAAGAACGCTGCTTTTGCGTTCTTCCGTGTGAAATTAGAACTTCTTCGGCGGTGCACCCAATGGTGCAGCGTCGATTTTAGAAGTTCTTTTCACATGCCATCCTGTCCAATCTGCGTATCAATATCACTTAAAATTCCCTCTATCCTCTGCACATCTTCATCGCTCCCAAGTTCCTGATAAATCGACTTTGCAGAGAGATACTGTGATTTTGCTCCCCACAAATCCCCGGACTGCCGGCAGATTTCTCCTTGACTTTCACAAGCAGCCGCTTTATTTTTCTGTTCTTCCTGAACACTCAACTTCTGTTCCACGGCATCCAGCTTTTTCTGCACAGCTTCCTCTCCCGCTGTATCTGATACTTCGCTATACTTGGTAACTGCCATGGTGTAATAAACTTTCGCCCCTACATAATCTTTTTCCAGACATGCCTTATCTCCCGCTGCCACCATCTCCGCTGCGGCAACTGTCTGCTGTGCCTGACTATCTGCTTCTTCCTTCGCTTCACTTTCGGCGTCCGCCTTTGCCTCATAAAGTTTTTCCAGTGAATCCATAGCTGTCTGTTTACCCTCTGTGTCATGTACGGACAGTGCAGCCTTTTTTGCCAGCAGATACTTCTCTTCTGCCCCATCGTAGTCGCCCTGCTCTAATAACGTATCTCCCAGATTAATATAATCCTCCACCGACAGGAATACGCTGATATTTTCCAGCTTATTTTCTATGTAATCCGTCCCTACATTGTCCGCATATCTGATACGATCCAATGCAGAAAGATAGTATTCCTCCGCCGCTTCATAATCTGCACTGCTGTAGCTTTCATCTGCCAGTATCACAGTCTCTATCACAAAGGAATATTCCTGCAGGCGCTTTCTCATACTGCTGTCCCTCAGCTTTTCTGCCAATTCCTGCGCCTGCCCACATTCCTCTTTTGCCCTGACATAATTTCCGGTATTGATATATTCCACCGTATTTGTAAAATGATAGTTCATATCCTCGATGTGCTGCACCTTTTTATAATGTAGAAACCACAACACTACACCGATAATGATTACTGCTATGACAACAGCAACTGTAATCGTCACTATTTTTTTGATCCGTTTCCGTTTCTCCGGATTTTGATATACTTTATTGATAAAAATAACTGCCAGCGTATAGTTATCCAGATTCTCCGGCTGTCTCGAAAGCAGTAAATCCTCGATATTATCCACCGTTGTCTTTACTTCATTGTCAGCCTCTGCAAAGACATCGTCCAGCTCTGCCTCGTCCACATTCTCCCAGATTCCTCTTGTATACAAGGCAATCATGTCGTTTTCTACCAGCTTTATCTTCTTTGAAACCACGGGCTTAAAATTTTTCTGTCCCAGATAAGCATAAAGATTATTTCTCTCTTCATGCTTCATCAACTCGTCTTTGGCGATTTTCTCCTGCTCCACCATCTCCTGGGCAAGAGACATATCCTCCGTCTGCCGGAAAACTGCCCCGCCCCGGTACATACGGAGCCTTGTGTTCCCCACATACCCATATCTCAATTTCTGATAGTCTGTTACAACGACTGTAATAGACGCCTTTAACCGTCTGTCACTTTCTTTTCCTAACAATGCCCGGTTTGCCCGTTTTAATAGGCTCTTTACAGACCACTTTGACATAGATGGTTTTTCCTGAAAACTCAGAATGACGGTCTCAATCGCAAGCCTTGCGCTCTCTATATCCGTAATCTCCGTGATTCCGTCCGCTATGACATAGCAGGCGAACTCGTCTAATTCCACATACCCAAAATAATCTCTGTTTTTTAACCTGCTTCCCTCTTCGGAAATAAACCGTGCTTCAAAGTCACTGTTCTGTTTTCTCATGCCATTTCTCCAACCTTTATCAGAACTACGCTGGCGTTGTCCTTATCGCCTTTTTTCTGATTTACCAGTTCCACCAGATCAAATGCCATTCTCCTGCAGCGTTTCTTCTGGGAAAGGCAGTCCTCCATCTCTTTCCATGTGACGCTCTCATGCATTCCATTGCTGAAAATTGCCACCACGTCCTCTTCCTGTAAACGAATCGGTTTGTCGTAAAACTGGATTTCCTTAAAACCATCTCTTCCCAAGTAATTGTAAATTCTTTTTTCCTGCAGCATGGACAGGGCATCTTCTCTTGTCAGAACACCTTCCACATACTTATCCTGTGCCAGCACATCTACAGTATGTCCCGTTCCAAGAGGAATCAGTTCCTCATTTCGGAATACTGCAATCTTTACATTCCCGACAATCCCGTAAAACAGAAATCCTCCCTGTATCATAACGGCGCTGACCGCCGCCATTCCTCTTCCCTCATCCATCTGTTTTAAAATTTCCCGGTTTGCAGTCTGAAATGCTTTCCTGAAAAAATAGGAAGGGTGATCCGCCATGTTATATGTTCCAAAAATTTCTTTAAAAACCCGGATGACCGTTTTGGCTGCTATCCTGCCGCCCGCTTCTTTTCCCATTCCATCCGCCAGAACCGCCAGTAACCCATTCTCATTTTCTTCTATTGTACCATCTTCTTTTTTGTGCTACCATTGTTTTGGTAAGTAGTCTATACAGAAAAAAGGAGAAATACTATGAAAATCGGTAGAAATGACCCCTGCTGGTGCGGCAGCGGCAAAAAATACAAATCCTGCCATGCGGCTTTTGATGATAAGCTGGCGGCGTATCAATTAAAACATATTCCCGTTCCCAGTCATAAGCTGATTAAAACTCCCGAACAGCTGGAAGGCATCCGCAAGGCAGGCAAGCTGAATACGGCAATTCTGGATATGGTTGCGGAAAATATCAAGGCAGGCATGTCCACAGACGATATCAATACACTGGTGCATAACTACACCGTAGAGCATGGCGGTATCCCTGCGCCTCTGGGCTATCAGGGCTTCCCCAAGAGCGTCTGCACCTCTGTGAACGATGCCATTTGTCATGGTATCCCCGATCCCAATCAAATCCTGCAGGATGGCGATATCATCAATGTTGACGTTACCACCATTCTGGATGGCTATTATGCCGATGCCTCCCGTATGTTCCTGATTGGCAATGTCTGCGACGAAGCGAGAAAGCTGGTTGAGGTGACAAAGGAATCTGTTGATTTAGCCCTGAAGGAAGTAAAGCCTTGGGGCAGACTGGGCGATATCGGCGCAGTGATCAGCGAGTATGTCCATCAGCATGGCTATACTGTTCTGCGTGATATCGGCGGTCATGGGGTCGGCAATGATTTCCATGAGGACCCTTACGTTTGCCATATCGGCAAGAGAGGAACAGGGATGCTTCTTGTGCCCGGCATGGTCTTTACGATTGAACCCATGGTAAATGAAGGCAAAGAGGATTTCTTCGTAGATGAAGAAAACGAATGGACGGTTTATACCGAGGACGGTTCTCTTTCCGCCCAGTGGGAATATACCGTTGCCGTAACCGAGGACGGCGTAGAAATTATCACACACTAAAATTTGCTTATGAAACAACGAACCCCCTCCGTATGCTGTGTATGGAGGGGATTTATTTTATAAACATTATTCTGCTTTCTGCGCCTGTTCTGCCAGAAATTTTGCCGTTTTCTCAATCATCTGCAATCTGGTGTCGCTGAAGGAATGGTCGGTGTCCAATGCTTCATAAACCACATTTCCACCCATTTTCTTCAGCTCCTCTACCCAAGGCAGGCAATGCGCCGCAGGCGGACAGCACTCATCCTGCACCGCACCTAAGCAATAAACCGGACGTTTTCCGAAGCGTTCCAGCAATGCCCCAATGCGATAGCTTGCCTGATTGGCGAAAACCTCCTCATATAATGCCGCAGGAGAGGTTCCGCTCAGCCAAATCGGGCCACCCTCAAAAATATCCAGCAGCAGCCGCTTCGGCTCCGTATCATCCACAAAGCCCATCACGCCGCCTAAATCGCAGGGCGCAAGCAGAACCGCCGCCTTCAGCTCCGGATGCGCCGCCAGAAGCTGTGCCGTCACAAAGCCGCCTACACTATGCCCTGCCACAAACAGTCGCTCCCGATCACAGCCGTAGGTCGTATTCGTTTCGATAAATTCCAGAAGGGTGTCTGCATCCTCCAGATTATGCGCATAGGCATACGCCCCATCACTGCCCCAGCTGCCGCTGTAATGATACAGCACCACATGAAAGCCGATGCGCCGCCTGCGCTAAATCAAAATTCTTTTCAATGCCGGGGAAGCCATGACTCAGCAAAACCGTCGGATGCAGCCCTGCGCCGCCTGCGCGATAAATTGTCACCAGAAGCCTGCCACGCTTTCCCTGCAAAACCTCCGCCTGTAAATCAGGGGGATTTTTCTCCCATGAACCTTCCTTCGTCAAATATTTCAAATCCATCGCATGCGCCTCCTTCGATTTTTCTTTCGTATATTGTTTATATCATAGCATTTTTGTAGAAAATTGCAAGAATAAAATTTCTGCCGAAAAATCAATATAACCACCGGTAAACCGGTGGTTATGCTTTTTCAAAACCTATTTGTCCAGAACCGCAACCTGAATTGCCTTTACAGCCTCCTCCATGCGCTTGATATCCTCCGCCTTCAGCCTGAT
>ENA-OPDH01002933-OPDH01002933.1-human-gut-metagenome-genome-assembly--contig:-NODE-2933-length-10570-cov-3.428721_pt1 | contig 10570 bp, 9 predicted proteins | sample MGYA00241260_ERZ501500 | MGnify/ENA primary metagenome ERZ501500 (study PRJEB25962, sample SAMEA2042519) | human gut metagenome | biome: human gut; feature: human-associated habitat; material: faeces...
CCTAATCTCTTGCCATAGAGATATTTATTGTGTAGCCTATATGGGCGCATCATAATCGAACCACAGGTTGCGGTCGGTGTTCACCTTGAACGAGGCTTCCGTTTCCTGACGGAACGGGGATTTATACCACAGGCAGTTTCCCTGTTGCTTTACGGGCGAATAACCCAAACTTTGCAGATAGTCCGCAATTTTGATTTGTTTTGCTTCTTGGATGTTCATGATATAATTTCTATGGATTTGATGATGACTGTAAAAACGTTGATTTGATGAATGAGATATGTATTGTCCTATACGTTAATGCTTTATATTCTCAACATCTTCTCAACAAACCACTCACAAATAGAGAATCCAACAAACTGATGCTGTTTCCCTCTCAACTTTTCTTTTCGATTGTTGAGAATTTGTTGAGAGTGTATGCTGTTTATTATCAGTATGGTTATATCATTATTCATCAATTCAACAAAAAAAGAATAGTATTACAGGGATTCAAGTTGTTCCCTTGTGACGGTGTAGAAACGACCGACTCTTTTTATCGGCTCATATCGGCACTCCCGATTGTAATTGAATTGGTAAGTGGTATATGTAAGCCCGTTAGAGGCAGGAGTAAGTTTCCAACATTCCTGCAATACCTTTCTGACTTGGTGCTTCTCCACCTTTACCTGCGAATGTACCAGCAAAAGAAGAATGTCGTTGTGGCAGAACGAGAATGTGTCCGTGCCGACACTTTCCATAATGTCAAGGATAAGTTCGCACATCTCTATCTCCAATCGGTTGCGGTTGCTGCGGATAATCTTCTGCAAGGCTTCGGTATGCAGCAATGAGGGATTGAACCACATCCGGCTTTCTTTTTCGGATCTCTGCGACCGCGCGATGGTAGTAATCCAGATCACAGATTCCGCCAAACAGCGCCTGATTGGCGGGTGTGAGGTAATCGCCCCGTCGGATGTGGACACTCACTGACTCACATTCCTTCATTTGCTGCTCCATCGCTGCCGATTCTTTTGTCAGAGTAAGATTTCGGAATGTGAATGCTTCCCGCACCTGATCTTTGATATCGGCAAAATACCGTTCCGTCTGAAAATATCCCAACAGCAGGGCTGGCTCGCGCCGCAGTATCTCCGGATCGTAATTGCACGACGCTTCCCGGTAGGACAAATCCTTCCTGCCGCACAGCAGCCGCCTGGCACGATGGAGGGGACTCATACTGGAATCGGTGATCTGCTCATACTCCTGTTTTGTCATGTGCTCATAGGAAACACCGAATACAGAAAGCTGATTGACCCGCTGCTTTTCCTGTGCGCCATAACAGGTTACGTCGTCGATTCTGACGTCTTTTCCCATTGATTTCAATTTTAAATACAGGGCATACTCAAACATCTGATTGCCCAGGCCACCCGAAAGCTGCACTCCTACCATAGTTTCTGTTCCTTTGAATAAAATTTTCTACCTCTGTCTCCGATTCGCCATCGCAACCTTGATCGGAATCAGGAAAGAATCATTCAGTCTCATCGCTGCCCGGTACAATATCGGTGACTTCAAAAACAGCTTCATTTTCCGGTATTCCTGACCGCTCGCCTGGGGAATCCCATAGACTGCTGCATAGCAGTCTTTTCCTGCTTCTATTTTCTGCTGCAAAAATGCCTTATGTTCTTTTTTCTTTGGATCCTGGCTTCTGCAGACCGCCGTATAGAATAACAGCAGTCTTTTATATAAAAAATAATCCTGCAAAAGTGCCAGATCCTCCCTACCGATCTCCCGTAAAAACGCACTGCGCTCATAAAAATTCGGAATCAGATCATTGAATGTCTTCTCGTTCAGGCCGATATTCGTGGTGCTCGTCGTCCGACTGCACACATAATTGTACATCGCCCAGTCCAGATACACGCTGCGCTTCGATTTTGCCAACAGTCGGATGGTAAAATACATATCCTCATACAGGCTTTTTGGAAACCTCAGCCCGTCGCTCAACGAACGTTTCCAAAGCTTGTTCCAGACCGCCGTCTGAATCAGCCACGCTTCGTCCTCTTCCAGATATTTTGCCAAAAGCTCCTGCCCTTCAAACACCGCTGCCATCGGCGTGGACAAATCCACCCTTCGGTTTTCGTAAATTTTCCGATACCGGCAGACCGCAAGATCGGCGTCCTGCTCCATCATCGCCGCCAGCAGTGTCTCATACATCTGCGGCTCAATCCAGTCGTCGCCGTCCACAAAGGTCAGGTAATCGCCTTTTGCCTCCAAAAGTCCGGTGTTGCGCGCGCTGTAGGCTCCGCCGTTTTTTTGATGGACAACCCGCACCCGCCCATCCTTTTTTGCATATTCATCGCAGATGCGTTCACTTCCATCCGTTGAACCGTCATCTATCAAAAGGACTTCGAGATTTTGATAGGTCGAAGAAAGAATCGAATCCACCGCTTTGGGCAGATATTCCCGGATATTGTAAACCGTCACAATGACCGAAATCAGCCCGGTCTGCTCGCCTTTCTTTTGCTTTTCCGGCTGATACTGTTCCAATTTGCGCATGGGTTCTTGTTCCTCCCTCCTTCTCCTTGCTCCAAAAATGTCTCTGCTCCGACGGTTGCTGTCCCTTTTAATCGCAGCAGCTCTGTTTCTCAGTTCCCTGCCTTACGGTTTCCTATATTCCTGCTCCAGCCAGTCCTCAAACCGCAGAATGTGCCAGATCTGCTTACGCCAGATTCCACGCTGTGTAAAATCCTTCCACAGCCGCGTCACCATTTCCGGGTCAAAATAACCTTCCTGACGGATTTTATCCTCCTTTAACAGACTCTCTGCCCAGGCGTAGAGCTCCGGCTCCTTTAACCATTTCTGGATCGGGATCGAAAACCCCTTTTTCGGACGTTCCATCAGCTCCCTGGGCACATGGCGGTACAAAACGTCCCGCAATACAAGCTTGCCTCTGCCGTTTTCCCATTTCATCCACACCGGCAGACTCCATGCAAACTCCACAACGTCCTTGTCCAGCATCGGCACACGGCTTTCCAGTGAGACTGCCATTGCCGTCCGATCCACCTTTACCAGAATATCATCCGGATGGTACATCAGCAGATCCATCAGCATCAGATTGTGCTGCACATCCGCCAGGTATCCGCTTTCGTAGGTTTCAAAAATGCTCCTCGCGCTTCCTCTTTCTTTTGCAATCTTTCCAAGAAACGGCTCGGAAAGATCAGAGCGCGCATACAGCTCTTCTGCATTATGCGCCGATAATAACATGCCCCGGATCTGGTTCGTTTCCTTTTTGGAAAATGGTCCGTCCGTCAGAAAATATCCTGCCGCACTGCGCACAGGCTGCGGAATTTTCCGGATTTTATTCCACGCGTTCGTGATCGACTGATAGGTTCCATATCCACAAAACAGCTCGTCCCCGCCATCGCCGCTCAAGGAAACCGTCACATGCTCCCGTGTCAGCTTACTGACCAGATAGGTCGGGATCTGGGAGGAATCCGCAAAGGGTTCCCCAAACATGTGGCTCAATTTGGGCAAAACTGCTTTTGCATCCTGCTCCGTAATAGTCAGCTGCGTATGCTCTGTCCCCAGATGCGCAGCGATGGCAGCAGCAGCCTCCGCTTCATTGTAGGCAGCATCCTCCATCCCAATTGTGAAGGTTTTAACCTTCCGGTCAGAAATCGACTGCATCAGGGAAACGACAGTAGAGCTGTCGATTCCTGCTGACAAAAATGCTCCCAGCGGCACGTCTGCCATCATCTGACCGCGGATGCTCTCCGTCAAAAGCCGTTCCAGCTCTTCCGATGCTTCCTGCCTGCTTCCGGTAAAGGGCTGCTCCTGTCCTTTTTTTGCAGTTTCTGCCATTGACCAGTAGGTTTCGATCCTCCAGTCCCGATAGGGCTTTTCCAGACGCAGGATTTTTCCCGGTTCTAACTTATAAATGCCCTCATAAATCGAATACGGTGCCGGAATATATCCGTGGATCAGATACAAATCCAACACGTCTTTATTTATTTTCCCGCAGAAATCAGGCAGCGCTGCGATGGCCGTCAGCTCGGAGGCAAACACAAAGCTTCCGTTTACCAGCCCGTAATACAGCGGTTTTTCCCCAACTCTGTCCCGCAAAAGCCAGAGCTGTTCTTCTTTCCTGTCATAAAGTGCAATGGCAAACATACCCTTGCACAGACAGATCCCCTCTTTTACGCCATAGGCTTCCAGAGCTTCGAGTAAAATCTCCGTATCCGAGCTTCCATGCAGCGCTCCCAAAAGTCCTTCCCTGCGCAGCTTTTTTTCTACCTCCCGGCAGTTATAGATTTCGCCATTGTAGGAAATCACAAACCGTCCGCTATGGGAAACCATGGGCTGTGCACCGCCCGGCGACAGATCCAGAATGGAAAGTCTCCGATGTCCCAACGTCACGTCCTGACTGTCGTTACACCAGCTGCCCTCTGCATCAGGTCCGCGGCTTATCAGCTGCTCTTTCATCCGTTCCATATCCTCCCGCCAGGTTTTCTGACGGTTGCAAAATCCTGCAATTCCGCACATCGGGACAGCCTCCTTTCTTTCAGTCTGCGACCTCCGGTGCCCAGTTTTCTTCTTCGATATCCTTCCGGCAGCTTGCCTCTGCCTCGCTCTGCTTCTGCTGATACAGCTCCCAGGCGCTGTCCCAGCTTTCGTAGCCCTGCACGCTGCGTCTGTCCGGCAGCTCGTAATGACTGTCCAGATACTGTCGCAGGAACTCCGTGCACTTTCCTTCGCCGAGGGCGTTTACATGTCCGCCGTAATCATAAAAATCCGTCGAAAAATCCAGCCCAATCTCATCAATATGCTGATTGAAATCCAGTACCGGATAGCCAGCGGCTTCAATCCGTTCTGTCAGGTCGTTGAACTTCATCCGCGCCTCTTTTTCCATCCCATACGGCGACAGGATAAACAGCGCGTCCTTGCCGGTCGAATCGATATAGGAAAGCAGATCATCCAAAACCACTAACTGCTCTTTGGCAGGCTCCATTTTTTCTGTCACATCAGAATAATCCGTCCAGTCCACCGGGCCCACTCCCGTTTTGATTTCCAGACCCTTTAACAGATTTTTCTTTTCATAGCGCCAGCACGCCAGCTGATCCGGCAAAAAAAGCGTTTTCCAGTTGGAATGATATTTGAAAATATCAAAATAGTAGGTGTAGCGTTCGCTCCTGTCGCTAACGAGCGCATTGATTGCATCCACACGGTTTTTTGAATATTTCAGGTTATCTGTCACCCCGCGCGTGAATACCATCGTATCCTCCCATTCCTCGTCCGGCATGGAAAACATCCGCATCTCAATGATAAACAGCGACGGGTCCTGGGTTTTTTGCGCCTCTTTGAGCAAATATTTGATCGCTTTGGGGCGCTGGTTATTTGTCGAGAGCGGATACGCTGCAATGCCGCTTTTTCCGTAGAGCGCAGGCGCGCTGTAATAAGGATACACCGGGCTCGAGCCCACCAGGATCGCATCAATCGTATTTTCTTTTTCCGCATAAAATCCGGTAAAACGGTCCTTTACATCCCCGTTTGTCCGGATGATGTAGGTCACCGTCACCAGAAGCCAAAGGAAAACGGCCAGAAAAACAACCGCTTTCAGTGCCTGTTTTTTTGTCATTGTAATCTCCACTTTGCATACGAGCCTGCGCTGCGTATGCAGTCCCGTCGGACACGTCTGACGGTCCGGTCAGTCATATCACACCTTGAAATTCTGATAAATAAATTCGGACGCGCTGTAACCCGGTCCGTATTTTCCCAGCAAAATCACATAAAACAGCAGCGCATACAGTGCGATCCAGCGCAGCCAGATCGGCTTTTTCTCCAGGGTAACGCGCATATCCTCTTTCTGGTTATGGATCGTAAGCCATGCAGAGAACAGAATCGAAACCGCCAGAATCATCAGCTCTGTCCAATCCAGTCCCAGGCCCGACAACACGCCGTCTCTAAACAGCTGCAGTCCAACCCCCGATACGCCCCGTCCGAGCACCCGAAGGGCATCCGGAACCGTCGCGCTTCTGAAAAAGACAAGTCCGATCATGACAAGGAAAAAGGTGCGCACGCGCTGAAACAGGATAAATCCTTTCTTTTCCTTTTCGATATGAAAAAAGGCTCTCCACTTTACAAACAGCGGCTCCATCAGCTTGCCGGAAACGATATAAAACCAGTGCAGCAGACCGCAGCCGATGATAAACGTCCACGCGCCGCCGTGCCAGTATCCGATGGTAAACCACAAAATCAGCATGGCGAGAAACGTCGTCGCCTGCTTCGCGCCTTTTTTGCCGAGTTTTCCTTTCAGCTTCTTGGGAAGATTCATGAAAAACTTCGTCCGAAGCAGCGGATAAAACAGATAGTTTTTCAGCCAGTCGCCCAGGCTGATATGCCATCTTCTCCAGTATTCCTCGATGCTTCTCGATAAAAACGGCGCAGAAAAGTTTTCCGGCAGCCGGATACCGAAACACTCGGAAATACCCAGCACAATATCCATACAACCATCGAAATCGGTGTAAAGCTGCATCGTAAAGGCTGCCGCACCCACCCAGATCGAAACGCCGCTGTACTTTTCATAGTTGTTAAAAATTTCATTTGCCAGGATCGCCGTCCGCTCGGAAATGACCAGTTTTTTGAAAAATCCCAGGAGAATCCGCTGCATGCCGAACGTCACATTCCGGTAATCCAGCTTGTGTCCGGTATACATCTGTTTTTCCATGTCGCTGTATTTCATGATCGGGCCGGAAATCATCGTCGGGAAGTAGCAGCCGAACAGCAGCAGCCTTCCATAGTTGCGCTGTACCGGTCCGATTTCATAATAGACATCGAACAAATATCCCAGAAGGGTCAGCGTGTAGAACGAAATTCCCATGGGCGCCAGCAGCCCCAGATGGAAGAATTTCAGCGTGCACAACAGACCGACACAAAAAAGGACAGCACAAATAAGAGCAGCCAGTTTTTTCTTCTGCTCTTTTGTCCTGTCTATCAAAATAGCTGCGCCCCAGACAGCTCCTACAGCTGCCATCGGGTACAAAATCAAATACCACGCATGGCTGTCACGCACCTCTGCCGATGTCAAAAAGTATCCGATGCTCAGAAGCAATAAAAGCGGCCACTGCACTTTTTTCGGAATCAGATAATACAACAGCAGTGCAAGTGCAAACAGACACAGGAAGTAAAAGGAAGTAATACTCATCCTTCACCAGCTCCCGGTTTCAGACCTTCTGCAGAATGATATCTGCCATTTCGCCTACATTTTTCATCGTTACGATCTGTCCCATGGAAAACTTGATGCCAAACTCACTCTCTACAGCCGCCATCAGGTTGATATGCTCCAGGGAATCCCAGCCGTCGATATCCTCTGCAGTCGTGCCTTCGTCAACCGTAATATCTTCCTCGTCAAATACATCCCGGAATACTTCGTTTAAACGTTCAAAAACTTCTTCTCTGCTCATTTATAAACCCTATCTGTCTGATCAGATTCCTTTCTGCGTCGCTTGTTTTTCTTCCGTGCTCTCGTCCGCTCTCGAGCCCGCGCTGGCGCGCTTTTCCGCCTGCTTCGCAGGCTGCTCGTTCGCTAATGGCACGAGAAAAACAAATGCCGCCTTCGGCGTCGCTTGTTTTTCTTCCGTGCTCATTACATTATAACATGTCCCCATGTATTATACCAGTTTCTTTTTTCCGGCGACTTTCTGGAAGTAGTCTGCCCACTCCTGGTTGACCTTTTCCGGAAGGTATTCTGCCTGAAGCTTCGCTGCATTTTTTCCCATTTGCTGCATCAGATCAGGATTTTCCAAAAGTCTTGTCAGTCTGTCTGCCAGCGCATCCGAATCGTCCACGGGTACTAAAAATCCGTTTTCTCCATCACGGATCAGATCCTTTGGACCGCCGCAGGGGCAGTCCGTCGAAATACAGGCTGTGCCCAGCGACATCGCTTCGATCAGGGTGTTGGGCATTCCCTCCGTAAAGGAGGTCAGCACAAACGCATAAGCCTTTTCCAGTTTTTCCGGGACGTCCGTGATTCTGCCCGGCAGCAAAATCCGTTCTGACATGTCAAGGCTTCTGACCTCTTCTGTCAGCTCTCTGCGCAGCGGTCCGTCTCCGTACAGAATCAGGCGCGCGTCCGGGAATCGCTCTGCAATTTTACAAAATGCCCGGATTGCCATTCTCTGGTTTTTATTTTCGTCCATCCGTCCGACTGCAACAATATCCTGCGGGCGGTCGTCCTCATACCGTGGCCGAACAAATGCCGGATTCAGGGAATTTTTCAGAATCACGCATTTTTTCTGCAGCGACGGTTGAAAAAAACGCACTGCATCCGCCGTCTGCATCACGATTCCGTCTGCCGCGTAAAACAGTGTTTTTGCAAGCAGACGCATCCCCTTCGTCGGATACTCCTCCGTAGGCTCCGCCACGACGGAAACCACAACCTTCGTCGGCAAAAAAGCATTCGCCAAAAGTGCCATAAAATTATTTTTGCCAATCGTAGACAGCACGACATCCGCATGGATTTCTCTGAAGATCCTGCGCAGCTTCCGGTAGCGTCGAAACAGGTTCGCGATCCGACCGCCCTCTTCCTCCGGCGTCAGGTCGGAGATCACGCGGCGTATCCCTGCAGGCAGCTCGTATTCATTTTCTTTTTTGTACTGCGTTACCATCGTCACATTGCAGCCCTGCTCCAGAAAGTAGGTCGCAAGGTTGACAAAAACGCGCTCGGCACCTCCTTTTTTCAGGGAGCCGATATAAAATGCAACACTGCCCATAATTTCCTCCTAAAGACTTTCTTCCGCAGTCCATTGTCCATCCGGCGCATGTCTGCGAGTCATCGAGCGGTCTGCATCCCTTTGCAGTCGGCAGACTCGCTTTCGCTCGGTTCAAAACGCAGCGGTCGCATAAGGCTGCAAAAGACGCAGCCTAAGCGCCGGCGTTTTGAGACGGTCTGCCGATCTTTGCAAAGGGATGCAGACCGCTCGCTGCTTCGCAGCATTGCGCCTGGATGGACAGGACTCTGCGGAAGAAAGGTGTGTTCTCGTGCGTGATGCCCCGCTCCCCGAATGCGCCGTAAGGCGCGTTTGGGGAGCAGGGATAAAGCTTCCTTTTGGCAAATGCGTAGTTTCTTTCAAACCGTTTGGTTTGTGAAAGCCTCGCGATCGCCCGTTGGGCGGATGCTCGGCGTTTCGGATGTTTTCCTCTATGCCGGTTGGCTCTGTCACGCCGGTATAGCATAGACCTACTTTTCGGCAGTCAATATCTCAGCCCGGCAGGTACAGTGGCGCCCGTTGGGCGGAGTGCAAAGCCATATGCCGTGCAGGACCATTTAAAAACGACGGTATTTATGCTGCGTCTTTTGCAGCATTATGCACCGCTTCGTTTTTACTGAGCGAGAGCGCGTCCTGCAGGCATTGGCTTCGCATGACGTCCTGCGGACGGCGCTGTTGCTGCCGGGCGGCAGACTCACACCTGCAAATAGCGTTCTGCCCATTGCTGGAAGATGAAGAACGCCCAGATGATCCGGGAGTAATTGCTTCCGGTGTAGGCTCCGCCGTCCCCGGCGCCGAGCCAGTCTGTAATTAGCTTCGCGGTTGCATCTGCGTTAAACAGCCCCTGTTGTTTCAGGAAAGCTGGTGATGCGTAGTCGGTCAGCTTATTCTTGAGGGGTCCTCTCAGCCATTTGTCCAGCGGGACAGAAAACCCTGTCTTTTTACGATCCAGTAATTCCCGCGGAATATAGTCGTAAGCGATCTCTTTTAAAATATATTTCTGGCAGCCGTTGTGATCCTTAAAGGAATGGGGCAGCCGGAAGGAGTATTCCATCACCCTCTGATCCAGGATCGGGCATCTGGCTTCCAGCGAATATTTCATGGAAGCACGATCCACCTTGCAGAGAATATCCCCCGGCAGGTAGGTGTCCATGTCCAGGAGCATCCGGCGGATCTGCCAGTTTTTCACATTATAATCCAGCTCACGGTCAAAGCGCACCTGATCCGTTCCAGTCAGGTTTTTCATACAGGCTAAATACTTATCCGAACACAATTGCGTTTTATAACGTTTATCCCTGTTTTGTGCAATTGTCCTTACGGAAAATGGTAAACGTCCCAGCAGGTTTGCCTGTTTGAGTCCGGGCAGCTGGGAAATACCGTAAACCAAAGCGCCTGCTGCGTCGAGCTTCTGCGCCTGTCCGAGTTTCTGGTACATCTGGTAGCCGCAGAAAAATTCATCGCCGCCATCGCCGGAGAGTGCGACCGTCACCTGTTTTCTGGCGAGCGCCGATACGAGCATCGTCGGGATTTCCGAAGAATCTGCCATGGGTTCATCAAAATACTGCGGAATGCTCTCCACCAGCTCCAGCATCTGTTTTTCACTGATGATTTCTTCTGTATGCTGCGTGCCAAGATGCTTTGCTACCGCCGATGCATAACCGGATTCGTCGTACTGCTTTTCTTCAAAGCCAATGGAAAAGGTTTTGACCGGAGCCTCGCTTGCCTCCTGTGCCATGGCTGTCATCAGGGAGGAATCGTAGCCGCCGCTTAAAAAAGTACCCAGCGGGACGTCCGCCTCCATCCGGCTCTTCACGGATTTCTGTAAAATTGCCTTTAGCTCT
>ENA-OPDH01002934-OPDH01002934.1-human-gut-metagenome-genome-assembly--contig:-NODE-2934-length-10570-cov-3.116405_pt1 | contig 10570 bp, 11 predicted proteins | sample MGYA00241260_ERZ501500 | MGnify/ENA primary metagenome ERZ501500 (study PRJEB25962, sample SAMEA2042519) | human gut metagenome | biome: human gut; feature: human-associated habitat; material: faeces...
GCTCAAGCTGCGGGTCAACAGGAAGCTTATCCGAAACACCCGTGATGTTGCCTGTTGTAAGACCTGCTTCACCTGGGTCTGTTATAGCGTTGAATACAACCGGAATATTCTTATCCTCTGCCGCAGCGTAGCAAGCTGTTGCCGAGGGGGTTGCTATGGCGCACATAAGCGCGACGTTTTTGGAAGAGAAGTTATTGGCAATCTGTGTTGCGGTGGCATTGTCAAACGAAGCATTCTGATAATCTATTGTGTAATCCTCACCCTCTGTGAGTCCGGCCTCCTTAAGACCGAGAAGGAAGCCCTCGCGGCAATTATCAAGCGAGGCGTGCTCACCGTACTGACTGATGCCTATTACCGGAACCTTGTCTTTTTTCGCCGTACAGCCTACGAAGAATATTGTTATTGCCGCTAAAATTACCGCTACCGTTATTTTTACTTTTTTCATGATGATGACTCCTTAATTTTTAAAATAAATCAGTGTACAATGTTATAATTTAAAAATCGCCATCGTCTTAAATAATATTGCATTCTTTTCTCCTTAATAAGCAAATAAAAAAAGCCTTATCCCATATATGGGACAAGACTTTGAATCCTGCGGTACCACCCAAATTGCCGGATAAACCGACCGCTCGTTTCTTATACTTACATATAAGCCGCTCTGATAACGGGTACGGAACCCGTCGGCCGCTACTCGCAAACGCTTTCGTGCCGCCCTCATAAGTCCATTCGCTGTACTCTCCCCTGCGGTATTTCCACCGACAACCGCTCTCTGCAAGCTTTAAGTAAAGCTACTCTTCTTAATCACAGGTTTTTTAGATGTTGCCACAATGTTATCACGCCGTTCTTTCTTTGTCAAGAAAAAATTACAAATATTTTTAACTTTCTTTTCTTCTAAAACCATATTATCCATCCTTTCAATAGATTTTTGTTCACTGGTAAATTTTACCATTTATTCTTTTGTGTGTCAAGTATGTATAAAAAAATTTTTAATGTATATTTTATATTTTTTGGGTAAAAATTATTTTAAAGATATTTTTTAACAAATATGTTAATACGGAGGTTATTATGAAAAAATTTATAAATTATTCTAGGATTTGTTTGATATTAATATTTTTATTATTTATCTATATTATATTTTGTGCTCAAAGCTATTCGAACGCTGTATCTTCTGAACTATCAAATTCTGTATTTAGATTACATGTTTTAGCAAATAGTGATTCTGAAGAAGATCAACAATTAAAATTAAAAGTAAGAGATGCTTTACTTTCATATATGAATACTTTATCTTCAAATTGCAATACAAAAGAGGAAGCTATACAAATTGCAACTCAACATCAAAATGAATTTCAAACAATTGCTGAAAATGTAATTGTTGAAAATGGTTACAATTATCCTGTTCAAATAAAAATTAATAATTTTTATTTTCCAACCAAATCATATGGAGATATTTCATTACCAGCTGGATATTATGATGCTTTAAGAGTAGAAATTGGTAATGCAAAAGGGAAAAATTGGTGGTGTGTAATGTTTCCATCTTTATGTTTTATAGATATCAGCTCAGGAATCGTTGATTCTGAGGGAAAAGAAAAACTAGAAAATAATTTAGATTCAGAATCATATGAATTAATTTCAGAAAGCAAAACTTCAACTGAATTTAAACTAAAATTTAAATTATTAGAAGTATTTTCACATAATGGACTATTCACTGCAAAAAATTAAAAATCTATTGTAATCTTTATTCTTTTATGATATATTTTATGTGATTATTTTAAATACGAGGAGGAATACTTTTGGAAAAACTAGTAATAACTGGACCAACACATTTAAATGGAGAAGTAACAATAAGTGGAGCCAAAAATGCAGCTGTTGCTATATTACCAGCAACACTTTTAATAGATGGCGTTTGTACAATAGAAAATCTTCCTAATATAAGTGATGTAAAAATGTCATGTAAGATATTAGAAGGTCTAGGAGCAAAAATAACATGGATTACACAAAATGAGATTATGATTGATACACGAAATATAGATAAAACTATTGCATCAGAAGAATTAACAAGAAAATTTAGGGCATCTTATTATATAATTGGAAGTATGCTTGGACGTAAAGGTGCTGTAACTGTTGGAATGCCTGGTGGTTGCAAATTAGGTGCAAGACCTATTGACCAACATATTAAAGGGTTTGAAGCCTTAGGAGCAAAAGTTGACACAACTCAAGGAAAGATTACAGCTAAAGCATCAAAATTGATTGGAACTTCAATATATATGGATGTTGTTTCTGTTGGTGCAACTATTAATGTAATGCTTGCTTCTGTTCTTGCAGAAGGAACGACTATTATAGATAATGCTGCTAAAGAGCCTCACATCGTAGACGTTGCTAATTTTTTAAATACAATGGGTGCCGACATTCGTGGGGCTGGAACAGATGTAATTAAAATTAATGGTGTAAAAAAACTTACTGGTAATGCAACATATTCTGTTGTTCCAGATCAAATAGAAGCCGGAACATTTATGCTTGCAGCAGTTGCAACAAAAGGTGATATTTTAATAAAAAATTGTATAACAAAACACTTAGAATCAATAACTGCAAAAATCACTGAAATTGGTGGTCAAGTAGAAGACTTTGGAGATAGCATAAGAGTAAAATGTAATAAAAGACCATCTAATGCTATTATAAAAACACTTCCTTATCCAGGTTTCCCTACTGATTTACAACCACAAATGGGAGTTGTTTTATCAACTGCTAATGGAACAAGCAGAATTATAGAAAGTATTTGGGAATCAAGATTTCAATATACTGATGAATTAAACAAAATGGGAGCAAAAATTACAGCTCAAGGAAAATCAGCATTTTTTGAAGGTGTTGATAAATTATATGGTGCACCTGTTTATTCAACAGACTTACGTGCTGGTGCAGCATTAATTATTGCAGGAATTACAGCCAAAGGAAAAACTGAAGTTTACAATTTAGAACACATTGATAGAGGATATGAAAATATTGAGCAAAAATTCAGAAATCTTGGTGCAAGAATTGAAAGAGTAACAGAGTAATATTAGAAAGAAGAAATACATATGCTAAATTTTTGTAGTTTATACAGTGGAAGTAGTGGAAATAGTTTATTTGTCGAAACAGAAAATACAAAAGTATTAGTTGATGTTGGATTAAGTTGTAAAAAGATTGAAGAAGCTTTATCTACTATAGAAAAAGATCCTAATTCTATTGATGCAATACTTATCACCCATGAACATTCTGATCATATAAAAGGTTTATCAACAATATCACATAAATTTGATATTCCTGTTTTTGCAACAAGAGAAACATTTGATGCAATGCCAACACAAACTGAAAAAATATCAAATAAAAATATTAATTACTTTTATCCTGATGAAAAATTCAATATAAATGATTTAGAAATTACCCCTTTCAGTATTCCACATGATGCAGCAAATCCATGCGGATTCACAATAAATAATGAAAAACATCAATTAAGTATTGCAACAGATATTGGTCATATGACAAATGACATTGTAAAACATTTAGAAGGTAGTGAACTTTTACTATTAGAATCAAATTATGATACAGAAGTACTAAAATGTTGTAAATATCCATTTCATTTAAAAGCTAGAATTGCTGGAAGCACAGGACATCTTTCAAATACTATGTCTGGAAAAACAATTTCTTATTTATTAAAAAATAGCAATTTAAATACAGCTATTCTTGGACATTTAAGCAAAGAAAGTAATTTTCCAGAACTAGCATATCAAACAGTAGTTGATGAATTACTAGCAAATAACTGTAACACAGATTCGATAAATTTATCTGTAGCAAGTAGAGAACTACCAGGGAGATTAATAAAATTATAAATTATATACATAGGCTTAAATAGAGCCTATTTTTTATGGTATTGTAAAGAGAATATACAGGAACAATTAATAATATTGGTCTTTTTTCGGTAATAGTAAATTGGGGGCCTATTATTGAAGAAAATCTATATGACAAAAAAGATGTTTTTCATCTATTATTATTGATTTATGGGGAAATAGTATATTCCCTTTACAAGATTAAAAACTTATTTATTAGAAAAGCATTTTTTAATATCTTCTTGCTAATCTACAATTATGTTACAACATATCTTTTTATTTGTCAATAAAAATCGTTCGACGGCAATCGACAAAACCATATACATTTCAGTATTTCCAGCATATACGCCTAAAAAAATTTATTACAAATTATTATTGCCGAAATAATTCCAGTTATATCTGCTAATAATGATGCAATCAAAATATAACGTGTTTTTTTTACTTTAATTGAACTTGTATAAACAGCAATCGTATATAATGTTGTTTCTGTTGCTCCCATTATCACAGAAGCTATCAATCCTATTTTAGAATCTACTCCATTTTGTTCAATTATATTTGTAGCAATTGCCATCGAAGCACTACCAGAAATCGGTCTTAATATTACTAATGGGACTATTTCTTTTGGAAATCTCATAATTTTTAATACTGGAGATAATAATGTTGTTACAAATTCTATTATTCCAGAATTATTTAATAATCCAATTGCAAAAAATAATCCTATTAATGTAGGAAAAATTTTTAATGTTATTTCTATTCCTTTTATTGCTCCTTTTATAAATAAATCAAAAATAGGCTTTTTTTCTATAATTCCAACTAAAACTATTATCAAAATAATCATTGGTATTGATATTATCGAAATATAATTTATAATCTTAATTTTATTCACATCCTTTTTCAGTTATACGTATTATCAATTTTGTAGACACTATTCCAACAATTCCAGCACATATTGTAGAAAACCATACAGGAAAAATTATCTTTGTTGGATCATTAGACCCTAATGATGTTCTAATAGCAATTATAGTTGTTGGAATAATTTGTAAAGAAGATGTATTCAAAATTATTAACATCATCATATTATTACTTAAACAGTCTTTATTATGATTTTCTTTTTGAAGTTCTTCCATTGCTCGCAACCCAAGTGGTGTAGCCGCATTTCCTAATCCAAGTATATTAGAAATAATATTCATCACAACTTTATCATAAACTTGTGGACTTAAATTCGAAAATAATCTTATTATAAGAGGATTTAAAATTTTTTTCAAATAATTTATTATATTAGTATTTGATGCTATCTCAATTAATCCACTCCATAAACAAGTAGTTCCAATAAGAGTCAATGTTAAAGAAACTACACTTTCTGTTGAATATGTAATTGCAATATTTAAAATTTTTAAATTTCCACTAATAATAGCATATATAATTGAAATAATTATAAAAATAGGCCAAATAATATTTAACACTTTTCTTCTCCCCAATCTTGTATTTTTATTATTTAATATATATTCTTTTATATTTAAAAAATAACAAATTTTTACAAAAATAATTGACCAAGTTTTATATTTGTGTTATTATATATGAGAATTGAAAAAATAATTTTAGGAGGACATGTTATGAAATCAACAGGAATTGTTCGAAAAGTGGATGAATTAGGAAGGATTGTTATTCCAAGAGAAATAAGAAATAAATTTGAAATAGCAGAAAAAGATCCTTTAGAAATATATGTAGATGGTTCATCAATTATTCTAAAAAAATATGAACCAAATTGTATTTTTTGTGGAAATTCAAAAAATTTAATTGCTTTTAAAGATAAATTAGTTTGCCCAAAATGTGCTGAGAAAATTGGTGCAATTCAATCAACAATGAATGAAGAAGCAGATGAATAATCACCTGCTTCTTATTTTTCTAAAAAATACATATAAATTTCATTTTTATTAACATTTCTATCTTTAGCAATTTGTTTTATTATTTCTTTTTTATTTAATCCTTTTTCTTCATATAATTTATAATGATCTTCTAAAGATATTTCATCAAAATTTTTACATTCTTCTGTATCTATTTTATTTCCTTCAATAATTAATATCATTTCTCCTTTTATTGTGTCTATTTCACTTAATAATTCATCTATACTTTTTCTAATAAATTCCTCATGAATTTTAGTTAATTCTCTTGCCAATACTATTTTTCTATCTTTTAATATTTCTTTTAAATCACCAAGTGTTGTCTTCATTTTATGTGGTGCTTCATAAATTATTATTGTTTTACTTGAATTCTCTATTTCTTTTAGTTTTTGCCTTCTTAACTTTTTATTTAATGGCAAAAATCCTAAGAATTCAAACTCTTTTGTAGAAATCCCAGAAACAATTAATGCATTAATCATCGCACAAGCTCCTGGAATAGGTATTACTTCTATATTATCTTCAATTGCTTTTTTTATCACTTCTTCTCCTGGATCACATATTCCTGGAGTTCCAGCATCTGATACTAAAGCAATATTTTCTCCATTTCTTAATTTTTCTATTAATATCTCACTTTTCGTTTCTTCATTATGACGATGATAACTTATTAAAGGTTTATTTATTTCATTCTTATTATTCTGGGCAATGAACGTATATATTGCAGGATCAGGATCCAGTGCATTACAGAAACTGGAAAAGTTTGCAGCACCGGTATTGATTGTGTTGAGCTTTATCGTAATCATCTGGGGAATTAGAAGTGCAGATTGGAGTGTGTCGAAACTTCTTTCTGACCCATCTCTTCAGGGAGATCCGTCCAAGAATTTCTGGACACTGTTTTTCCCGGCATTGTCTTCAATGATTGCATTTGACGGTGGTATTGCACTGTCTATGGCAGATTTCACAAAGAATTGTAAAACACAGAAGGCACAGGCAGTAGGACAGCTTGTCGGGGCACCTGTAATGACAGCATTCATTTCCTTTGTAGGAATTTGCGGAACAGCAGGAGCAGCAATTGTATTTAAAGAAGCAATCTGGGAGCCGGCAGTTCTTGTAAGTAAATTTGACAATCCACTTATTGTAATTATTTTTTCATTGTTCATTATTATGGCTGTACTGACAACAAATGTTGCAGCAAATCTGGTTCCACCGACAAATGTTATCGCAACTTTATTTGCAAAGAAAGTAAGCTACAAAAAGGCTGCTTTGATTGCAGCAGTACTTGCTTTATTTGCTCAACCGTGGAATGCACTGGCAAGTGCGTACGATTTGATTTATAATGTATGTGGAATGCTTGGAGCGTTGCTGGGACCTATCTCAGGATTATATCTGGTATCCTATCTGTTTGAGCATAAGACAGAGGTTGATATGGTTGATATGTACAAGGAAGACAGCGGAAAATATTATTATTTAAAAGGCTTTAATGTACCGATCATCATTATTTTTGTGGCAGCAATGATCATTATCTTTGCCGGAAAATATATTGCACCACTGAAATTTATCTTTGACAATGCATATGTAGTAGGAAGTATCGGTGCAGGTCTTGCATACTTTATCTATATTAAAGCAGCAAAAAGAGGTTAGAAACAGCACTTATCAGGCACAAAAATCACCGCAGCTATGAAAAGCATAGACTGCGGTAGAAGTATAAGTGAAACTAAGAGAGGAGTTGAAGTATCATGAAAACACTTGTAAAAAATGGAATGATCGTATCACCGGAGGACACTTATGAAGCAGATGTCCTAATTGAGGATGGTGTGATCGAATGTATCGGAAAGAACCTGGAAGCAAAAATTGGGGATGCAGATAAGGTGATCGATGCAAAAGGAAAATATGTTCTCCCGGGAGGTATTGATGTTCATACGCATATGGATATTGATGTCGGAATCGCGAGAGCAGTAGATGATTTTTATACAGGTACTGTTGCAGCCGCATGCGGCGGAACTACAACAATCGTAGACCATATGGGATTCGGACCGGCAGGATGCCCACTACATCATCAACTGGATGTATATCATGGACTGGCAGACGATAAAGCTGTTATCGATTATGGATTCCATGGAGTAGTCCAGCATGTAGACGAGTCTATTTTAAATGAACTTGAGACAATGATGGATGACGGAGTCCAGAGCACAAAGGTTTATATGACTTATGGCTATAAGATTGATGATGATGGTATTTTAGAAGTTCTTAAGAAGATGAAAGAACTGCATGGAATCACAGCATTCCATTGCGAGAATCATTATGTGGTAGAGCATCTGAAGAAAGAATATGGTGATGCCGGAAAGACTGCGCCGATCTATCATGCAAAGAGCAGGCCGAATCTTGCAGAAGCAGAGGCTGTAAGAAGAGTCCTTTATCTTGCGAAGCTTGCAGGTGATGCACCGGTGTATATTGTACATCTTTCTTGTAAGGAAAGTCTTGAAGCAGTTGAAGAAGCAAGAAGAAACGGACAGAAAAACATTTTTGTTGAGACATGTACACAGTATCTGACACTTACAGAAGACAGATATAAAGATCCGGATGGATTGAAATATATTATGTCTCCACCGCTTCGTACACAGCAGGATCTTGATGCGCTGTGGAAAGGATTAGAGGCAGGGGAGATTCAGATTGTTGCGACAGATCATTGTCCATTCAATTATGCAAAAGAGAAACAGGACGGCAAGGATGATTTTAGAAAATGTCCGAATGGAGCTCCGGGAGTTGAAGAAAGAATGATTCTTCTTTTCTCAGAAGGTGTAATGAAAAACAAAATCAGCATCAACAAGCTGGTAGAAGTTGCTTGTACAAATCCGGCAAAGGTGTACGGGATGTATCCTAAGAAGGGAATTATTGAACCGGGAGCAGATGGAGACCTTGTGATTATTGATGCTGATGCAAAACAGACATTGACTCACAAGATGATGCACGGAGCTGTTGATTATACTTCTTATGAAGGAACAGATCTGCACGGAAAGATTGATCTCGTAATGCAGAGAGGAAATATCATCGCTGAAAATAACGAATTTAAAGGTAATCGAGGAGATGGAAAGTATCTCTATAGAAAACCTTTTTTAGGAGATTTATAATCGAAAGTCAGAGAATCTGAAAGATACAGAACTCAAAAATAAAGGATAACAAGGCATGGAAGATACCAGGAAAAAAAAGAAAATAAAAGCTGAGACAGTCTTCATTGTTGCAGTATTACTTATCATTGTTGCAGTAATCGAAGGAACTACTTACCGAAAAATTATTCCGGCCAATCAGCCGAAAGTTGTTGTAATTCTTCCGGGAGATATAAATGATCAAAGTTGGAATAAGGGAAATTACGAAGGGATTCTTGCAAATCAGAACAAAGATAAGAAAATTGATCTGGAGTATCAGAGTAATGTCGAAGAGAAAGACTTTGACGCAGTGATTCGCAGATATGCAGAAGATAATTATAATCTGATCATACTTGCAGGATCACAGTTCGAGGAGGTTGTTTCTTCCGTGTCAGGAGATTATCCGAAAGTTGATTTTTGTATTTTAAATGGCCGATCGGCATCAGGTAAAAATACATTCTCTGTTTATCCAAAAGAAGAGGAGGCAAGCCATTTGGCGGGAATCATTGGTGGAAATCTGACGAAGACAGGAGCATTTGGCGTTATTGCCGGTTATCCGAATGAGGCAATGGAGACCTTGCTGGATCAGTATGAAAAGGATGTTCGTCAGCTGGCTGCGGATAGAAAGCTTCCGAATGCAACAGTACTCAGGGCCTATGCGAATAGTTGGGAAGATGAGGAACTTGGAAAAGAGATTGCAAACCAAATGATCGGAAAAGGTGCAGATGTTTTATTTATTTACGCAAATAAAGTTGGAAATGGCTGCATTGAGGCTGCAAAGGAAAATGGAGTAAAGGTGATTGGATTTTCAGAGAATCAAAATGATCTTGCTCCGGGAACGGTTGCAGCGTCGATTAAGTTTGATTTCGGGAAAATATATTCCTGGATTTTGGATCATTATATGGATGGAAAACTCAATGGTAATGAAGTTTATGGAGTAGGTATCGAAGAAGAAATTTTTATTCCGATTTTTACAGATGAAGTACCAAAGGAGGTACAGCAGACGGTAGAAAATAATATGAAATAATAAGAGAACCCCTAAAACAGAACTGTTAACGGTAATGTTTTAGGGGGCTTTTTGTAGTTATATATTTTAGACCATTACATTAGATCAGATGTGTACTTTCAAGCTTCTCCATAAATGCGTCGTTCATCTTTATGATCGGTTTTCTAAGAAGTAGTCCAAGCAACAGTGAAGGAACGAGGTAGATTGCCAGTTTTCCAATTTCTGCTGCATAAGTTGTTCCGTAGAACCCTGCAATACATTCACGCATCGCATTCATGCTGTGTGTGAACGGCAGAAGTGGATAAACAACCTGGAAAAACTTCGGTGCACACTGGATCGGGAATGTTCCACCACTTCCTGCGACCTGCATTACCATCAGGACAACGGCAATGGCTTTACCGATATCTCCAAAGGAGACAGTCAGTGCATAGATCAGATTCACATAGACAAAGCTTGTAAACATACCGGTTAGTACAAACATTACCGGATGCTTACACTGAATACCAAGGAAGAAAAGATCTCCAAGACAGATGAGTGCACTTTGCATGAAACCGATAATGATCAGAAGTAGGATACGTCCGATATAGAGCTGATATTCTTTCGGATGGAATAGTATCTTCTTTGTAGAATCAGCTACAGTGACTTTTAGCATGGCAGCCATAA
>ENA-OPDH01002939-OPDH01002939.1-human-gut-metagenome-genome-assembly--contig:-NODE-2939-length-10558-cov-3.955537_pt1 | contig 10558 bp, 10 predicted proteins | sample MGYA00241260_ERZ501500 | MGnify/ENA primary metagenome ERZ501500 (study PRJEB25962, sample SAMEA2042519) | human gut metagenome | biome: human gut; feature: human-associated habitat; material: faeces...
CCCTACGGGGCGGACAGGTGGCCGACTTTCAGATGAACAGGATCTGCGCCGCTGCATTCTTGGCATCCTTTGGCTCCTGCCGGCCGATGTACTGGCTGGTGACCACCGCGCCGCCGGTGGCAAGGGCGCTCATGATCTGGATCATCAGGGTGTTGAAGCTGTCCACAAGGCTCACGCCGGAAACAGCGGCTTCCCCCACCGAGGAGACCATCAGCGTGTCGGCCAGACCGATGGTCACGCTGAGCGCCTGCTCTGCGATCAGCGGCAGCAGCAGGGCAATGAGCTGCTGCCGGGTGAACAGCGGCGGCTTATGGAACGCGGGCGTTTTGGTTGCTGTCATAGGTTCCTCCGTGACGGTGACAAGATACACTTGGATACATGACCTATATCATACAGCAGAACGCGCAGAATTACAAGAGAAAATCTTCTGTCAGGAAAATTCCTGACTGGGGGTCAGGCTGGTGCCGTAATATACGATATAATCATACGGGACGGTCGGCCCGAACACCGTCTTGTCTGAGTACTTCCTCAGCATGTCCGCTTTCAGGTCGGCCGGGGTCTCGGGCACACCGGCGCAGAGCGTATCGGAGCACACGGCATTCCAGAGGCCCGCAGAGAACGAGGTGCAGTTGTAAATGGCCGACCAGTGGTCTGCGTTGGCCAACGCCTGATTTACCGTGTCTAGCTGGCTCTGGTCCAGTGAGACCTGAATGCCGTAAAGATTCTGATAGTAAGAAGCGTTCAGGTAATATTTGTAGTAGCCCTCCAGATTGTACCAGATGCCGGAATGCTCGCAGCGGTTGCCGCGGGTGCTTACGGTGATGGACGTATCCGGCGCAATGAGCAGTCCGCCCACATTGATATCCTGCTCCGAGACATTGGTGATGGTGAGGAAGCTGTGTCCGCTGGTATTGAGGGGAACATCGTCGTGGTCATCAGCGCGGGCAAAAAGCCGCAGCACCGCAACGGCTCCCTCGGCAGGGGCATCACCGTAGGCCTGCGCAGGGGACTTGTGGTCTGCCTGCGCAAAGTGGTACGGCCCGCCAAAGTTGGTGGTAAAGCCAACGACATCGCGCATCAGGTCGGCAGAACCGGTGACATCTGTTACCACCTTATCCTCTTTTGAGGCGGGCTGTGCGGCCTTGGGTTCCTGTGCGTAGGCGGGCAGGGCGCACAGGCAGGCCAGCAGCACGCAGCAGGAGAGGATGCGGAAAAACTGTTTTTTCATAGATGCCTCCATTTGTGTTTTTTTTCAGGTAAAGCTTACTGTTTTTTGCAGGGTCTGTCAAGGACTGCGGCAGGCGGAAAAGCCGCGCCGCAGCGTGTTTGTTCCACTTTACCCGTGCAGGCAATTGTGCTAAAATAAACCTGAGGTGCACTGCGCTATGCAGGAGCGGGGAGTGCACTGTGGTAAATGAGATAAGAAATAAAAGGTAAATCAGAACCCAAAGGGGGAACAATATGCCAAAAGCAGCCCATAAGGTGGTCGTGATCGGCCACCGCAACCCGGATACCGATTCCATCTGCTCGGCCATTGCCTATGCAGAGTTGAAAAACAAGACCAGTGATCTGGTCTGTGAGCCCCGCCGTGCAGGCAAAATGAATCAGGAGACCGAGTTCGTGCTCAAAAAGTTCGGGGTAAAGCCCCCGCGCATGTGCACGGACGTGAACCCGAAGATCCGCGATGTGGACTACCGCGAGATGCCCGGCATCCCCGGCTCCACCAGCCTGCGCAAGGCGTGGGAGATCATGCGTGACAAGCAGATCGACACCTTGCCGGTCACCAGCCCGGACAACGAGCTGGAGGGCGTGATCACGGTCAAGGACATTGCCACCGCCAACATGGACGTGTTCGACACCGGCATCCTGGCCAAGAGCCAGACCACCTACCGCAATATTTTGGAAACGCTGGGCGGCACCATGGTGGTGGGCCGCGAGGACGACGTGTGCACCACCGGCCACATCCGCATCGGCACCGCCACGCCCGAAATGCTGGAAAATACCGTGGAAAAAGGCGACATCGTCATCCTGACCAACCGCTACGAAAGCCAGCTGTGCGCCATTGAAAAAGAAGCGTCGCTGCTCATCATCTGCAACGGCTCCAAGGTGGGCCGCACCATCCAGCGCATTGCCGAGGAAATGGGCGTGGCCATCATGTCGGCCCCGGTGGACACCTACGCCGCCGGTAAGCTGATCAGCCAGTGCGCTCCCATCTCCTACTATATGACCCGCAGCGACATCATGAAGTTCACCCTCGTCACCCCGGTGGCAGACGTCACCCGCGTGATGGCCAAGGTACGCCACCGCTATTTCCCCATCCTGGACGAGGACGGCAAATACTGCGGCATGGTCAGCCGCCGCAACATCATCAATCTGCAAAAACGCCGCATCATCCTGGTGGACCACAACGAGGCCACGCAGGCCGTGGAGGGCTTCGATCAGGCCGAAATTCTGGAGATCATCGATCACCACCGCATCGGCAGTCTGGAGACCAGCGGCCCGGTGTACTTCCGCAACCAGCCGGTGGGCTGCACTGCCACCATCATCACCCAGATGTACGACGAGAACGGTATAGAGATCCCGCCGCAGATCGCAGGCCTTCTGCTGGCGGCCATCCTTTCGGATACGCTGGTGTTCCGCAGCCCCACCTGCACCCCGCTGGACGAGGCCCTTGCAAAGCGTCTGGCAAAAATTGCCGGTGTGGACATTGACGAGTTTGCCAGCGAGATGTTTGAAGCAGGCGAAAAGCTGGACGGCAAGACCGCCGAGGAGGTGTTCCTGCAGGACTTCAAGGTGTTCATGTGCGGTGATATCCGCTTTGGCGTGGCACAGGGCAGCTACATGACCCGCAAGAACCTGCTTGCCGCCGAGGCGCTGCTGCAGCCCTATCTGGAAGAAGCCCGCAACAAGCAGAACGTGGAGGACATCTACATGCTGCTCACCGACGTGCCCAAGGAGGAGAGCGTGGTCATCAGCGATGGCCGCTATGCTTCCGAGGTGCTCTCGGACGGTTTTGAGACCCAGCCTGCCGAGGACGGCAGCTTTACCCTGCCCGGTGTGGTGAGCCGCAAAAAGCAGTTCATCCCGGCGCTGATGACCGCCTATCAGGAGCTGTAAGATGTTTGATTTTCTGCATAAAAAAGCACAGGATGCCACGCCGCCCGCCCTGCCGGAAGGCACTGTGCGCCGCCGCTATTCCATCGAAGGGCAGGTGCAGGGGGTGGGCTTCCGCTACCGCGCCCGCTATGCGGCCCAGACGCTGGAACTGACCGGCTGGGTGGAGAACGAGGACGACGGCAGCGTGACGCTGGAAGTGCAGGGCGACCCGGAAAAGTTCCTGCGGCTGTTCGCCATGATCCAGAAAACCGATTATATCCAGATCACCGGCATCCGCCAGAAGGATCTGCCGCCCGACCCATGGGAGCGGGGCTTCTCGGTAAAAGGGTATTGATCTGAACTGCAAACAAAAAAGCTGACGCGAAAGCGTCAGCTTTTTTGCTCTTTCTAAATTTATCAACCTGCTGTTTTTAGCGGGGAATTGTCTGTCCAGATGGTGCCGTCCAGCAGCCGGGTCACAGCCAGAGTGCCGTTTGCGGAAACACGGGCCGGGTCCAGCGCGTAGAAATCGCTCTCCTTCAGGTTCGCGGGGTCTGCATCCGCACGGATGCCCACCACGCAGACCCAGTGGCCATAGGCAGCGCTGGTGGCGATGTGCGGGTAATTGACCTCGTTCCAGCCGGAACTGGTCAGGTGGTATTCATAGCTGGAGGTGCGGTTCGTGTGCCGTTTTACGCCGCTCACCGCAGTGTTTTTCAGATGCACGATCACCGGCTTCCCGGCGGAAAGCTCACTGTAAAGCTTCTGCAAGCACTCGGACAGGCTGCCGGAATAACCGTAGTAGCCGCCCGCAGACCAGACCGCACCGTTTGACCACATGCCGCTGCCGGAGGAAACTTTTCCATCCAGAATGGTGCGTGCATAGCGCAAGGCGTACCAGCTGCATTTGCCGGAGGTCTGGTTGCCGATGGAAAGGATCTGGCTGGTGCTGAAGTCCAGCATCCGGATGCCGTGCGTTTCCTGCAGGGCAGCTGCGTGTGCGTGGGGAACGGCCAGAGCCAGCACAAGGCACAGCGCCAGAACTGCCGCCGCCAGCCGCTGTGCCGCGCGGGCGGGACAGTGTTGCATATTGAGCCACATCCTTTGTTTTTTCTACGACCTTATTTTACCATGTAAAAATGGTAGAATTGTGTAAAATCGTAATTTTTTGAAAGGATTCTGAAAGATGGATAAGATGGATCAAGATGGATCGGAACACAACATCTGTTCAAACCGGGAAGGACTGTGCCCCGGAAAAAAACAGCATGGAGCTTCCGGCTGGAAGAAGATTTTCCAGCACGGTAAAGAACCTTTGCGAAATAAGGACAGTGTATCTCAATACTGCAACAAAAAAGTCGCTGTTTCATTGATTTTGAACGAAAATGTTTCGGAAACTTTATGCATCTTCTCAATTGACAAAACCAACTGCTGTCGGATAAAATAAGGCCAGAACGACACCCGTTCTGTAGTGCGAAAAAACAGCACTGAAATGAGACAAATCAACAAAATCTTGAAATGACAGGAGGCACTTGACAATGAAAAAGCTGAAGAAATTTGCTGCCCTGCTTCTGGTGGGTGTGATGGCTCTGGCCCTGCTGACGGCCTGTGGCGGTGGCGGCGGCAGCTCCACCAACAAAGCCGAAGAGCAGAAAGTGATGGAGCAGATCGGTAAGGAGAAGGGCATTTCGGTGGCCAGTGACGCAGAGCTCCGCGCAGTGGCTGAAAAGAGACTGGATGAGTCGCTCCAGTATAAAGTTTTCGGCTATGCAGGAGCGTACAGGTTCTATCAGAATCGAGTAGGAAATGATCTGGCTGTCACCATTACTGCCCGGCACAACTATGAGGATACGTTCCTGAGCACGGTTCTGACTTATATCTCGCAGTATGTTAAAACGGATGTCAGCGGCAACGTGAGTCAGGATGGCATCTGGTCGAATATAGGCGTGGTGGTCAAGAGCGATAACGAGCAGAACTACATTGGCATCACCATCCGCATTAAGAACTACTACAAGTAAAAATCTATCACCCTTTCCCCCGGAGCGTGGCTGCAAGGCCGCCCTTCGGGGCTTTTTTGCGTTTGAACCCTCTCAGTCACGCCTTACGGCGTGCCAGCTCCCCCAAAGGGGGGAGCTTTTAGGCATCTGACGGTTTGCAGCAAATAAGCTCCCCCTCTCGGGGGAGCTGGCATCGCGCAGCGATGACTGAGAGGGTTGCCTCCCTCACTGAGGGAGGTGGCAAACCCGCAGGGTTTGACGGAAGGAGTCTGCCCCGCCCCTCGGGGCTTTTTTGTGTTTGGGGACAATTGCCAAAAAGAAGGGCGGAATTTGGGCGATCTGCCTGTTGACATGCGGGGGGGGGTATGGATAAAATAAATTCAGACGGGTAAAGCGATTTGGGGTCGCCCAAACCGTCAGAATCAAAAATTTGGGAGGAACATGAAATGAAAATGTTCAAACGTTTCGCAGCCGCCCTTCTGGCCGGCGTGATGGTTCTGGCAATGCTCACCGCGTGCGGCGGTGGCGCTGGTGGAAACAGCTCGAATGAGATCGAGAGCAAGGTGCTGAAGTATCTGAATACTGTCAATGGCACAAGCTACAGCAATAATGCCGATCTGCAGAGCAAGGTTCGTGCCGTTCTGGCCAAAACGGATGATACTGGCGTTATCAAAGCAGAAGATGTTCCGTATGTGCAGAATGATGAAAGCGGAACGGCCAAATACATGCAGTGTGTTTCTGACCTCAATGTGAATGAAACTGAAAACACTGTTTCTTTTGTGATGTATGTATTTGACCCGAATAAAATGGATGGAATGCTGACACCGGTTACAAAAGCTGAACTGAAAGATGTAAAGCCGCTGGAAGTTAACGATGAATTCAAGGCAAAACTGGATGATGTCCTGGAGAATGTGACCCCCGGCACTCCTTCTGGAAAGCTGTCTACCATGAAAGATGTCGGTGTTGCAACCTACACGGCCTCCAATGGCAAGACTTACATTGGCATTGCCATCAAGTGTGAAGGTACGATTCGTAGTTAATAAAGTTTTGTTGCCCCGAGGAGCACTCGCTCCCCGGGGTTTTTTTGCGCCTTTTGGCAGAGGTGCCGTTTCCTGCTGCGACCCCTCCCTGTGAAAAGGCAATGCTGGAAAATCCGCAGAGTTTCCAGCATTGCAAATTTAAAATAATTCTTCCGCTGCTTATGCGTAAAGCGCACGCGGCGCGCATTTCAAATCCTCCCGCCCACCCGGCAGGCTTTTTTTCGCCTTTTTGTGACAAACTCCGCCCGCTGTGGTACAATAAAAGGGTATCGAACCAAGACAGAAAGGACGTTTCCATGCAGCTGTTTGAACTGGTGTCCCCGCGGCTGTTCCGCCCGCTGGCGGGGCCGAACCGGGCTTTTTATGCGGAATTGCTGCTTCTGCTCTGGGAGGAGTGCCGCCACACGGCGGATTACAGCATTTCCCGTGCGGAGGCCGTCTGGCGTGCCGAGGATTACTTTGCCGCACTGGCAAAGCCCCTTGCGCTGGATGCCGACGGTGCGGGCGATGAAGAAGAGCAGCCCACCCGCGACCCTCACACGCTGGCCGTGGGCTTTCTGCTGCGGCTGCGCCGCACCGGCTGGCTGGAAGAGCAGCCCGGCAGCTACGAGGGGGAAGCGTCCCTTGCCTTTGTGCCGGAGGTAACGCCGCTGCTGGAAGCGCTGGAAGAAATATTGAACCCCCGCGTAGTTACCTACACCGGCAAGCTGTACAAGGCATGGCAGCTGCTGGGCAGCATCGGGCAGGAAAAAAGCCCCTATGAGAACGTTCTGCGGGAGGTGGACGCAGACCTTGACGCGCTGAACCGTTCCCTCCGGGCCCTCAATGCCTCCATCGGCCACTACATCGACCGGCTCACCCGCAACCGCACCCCGCAGGAGGTGTTGGAACTGTTCGACCAGTACGAGGAAAAGGTGGTGGCGGCGGCCTACCACCGCTTCAAGACCAGCGACAACCTGTTCAACTACCGCGCCTATCTGGAAGAGGAGCTGGACGACTGCGAGGAGAACTACCTGCCGCAGCTGGCCTTTGATTATGCCCGGGTGGAGCGCTGCGCCCCGAACGAAGCGACACCTGCCGTGCGTGCACTCATCCAGAAGCAGCGGGACGCGCTGGAAGAGATGAGCCTGCTCATGCGCGAGATCGATGCAAGCCACATCCGCTACCGCAAGCGGGCTGTGCAGCGGGCACAGTTCCTGCTGCTGAGCGACCGTTCTTCGCAGGGCAGCGTCACCGCCCTGCTGCGCCGCTACGCCGAGGACATCCGCACCCCGGAGCAGCTGTTTGAGCCGGACGACGGCCCGGTGGCAAAGCGGCTGCATCTGTACCCGGCGGCAGTGTTCGGGGAAAAATTCCTCTACCCGCCCGCTGCCCAGCGCACCGCCGAGCCGCTGGCCCCGGTGCGCACCGAGGTATTCGATCCGGAACAGCTCAAAAAAAAGCAGCAATTGCTGCTGGATTACGCCCGCCTTGCCGTTACCGAGGAGAACGTGGCCCTGCTGGCCCGGCAGGCCCTTGCCGCCCGCCCGCAGGTGAACGCGGCACTTCTGGCAGACGAATACCCGAACGATTTTGCCCGCATCATCGGCCTGCACACCTACTCGCAGTCGCCGCACCGGGATTATGACATTCAGCTCACCGGCAATTGGGTGGAGCGCGGCGGTTTCCGCTTTGAGGATTTTGTCCTCACCCGCCGCAGGGAGGAAGAAAATGGCAACCATTAACATGCTGGAAGAAACCGCGAATTACCTGCTGAACCACTGCTTCGTGCTGGGCGGCGTGGAGGATCAGCGGGCAAAATATCTTTATGTGCAGGACCATCTGGACGAGGTCCGCGCTGTGTTCGCCCCGCTGGGCTATTCTGTATTGCTGTACCCGGCACCCCTGCAGGCGGCGGCTTTGGTCAACGGCCACGAGGGCAGTCAGGCCCGGCTGCTGAAATACGAGAGCATCCTGCTTTTGGTATTGCGGCTTTTGTACCTGCAAAAGCGCGAGAGCCTTGCGGCCAATGCCGACGAGGTGCTGGTGACGGTGGAAGAGGTGCAGACCGAACTGCAGAAGATGAACCTGCCCCGCCGTCTGGACCAGAAAACGCTGGAAAACCTCATGCGCACCCTGCGCCGGTACAATCTGGCGCGGCCTGTGGGGCGGCTTTCCGGGCTGGACAGCCGCATTGAAGTATTTCCCACCGTGCTGCTGGCCCTGCCGGATGCCGACCTTGCGGATGCAGCGGCAGAATCTGCCCGCACCCGCACAGAGCTTGGCCTTTATGAACGACCGGAAGAAGCAGGGGAGGGTGAAGAATGATCGAACTCAAACGGCTGAAGCTTATCAACTGGCACAACTTTGAAAATGTCACCTTCGACTGCGCACGGCTCACCTATATGATCGGCGTGAACGCCGTGGGCAAGACCACCATTCTGGATGCCATCCGCTACTGCCTGACCACCAACCGCAATTTCAATGCGCTGGGCAATAAAAAGAGCGGCCGCACCCTGCAGGGTTCGGTGCACGCAAAGCAGCGCGGTGAGAACGCCTACCGCCGCCCGGGCCATACCGTGGCCTACATCGGGGCGGAGTTCTGGGACAGCGTCAAGCGCACCCCCTTCGTCATCGCGGTGCGGGTGGAGTCCGAAGGCCCCATGCAGGAGCTGCACCCCGGCGATCAGACATGGTATCTTTCGGAGGACGGCTGCACGCTGGAACAGCTGCCCTTCATCGACCCCAAGACCGGTGCACCCAGCGCAAAGGAGGACTTCAAGCCCGCAACGGGCCGTCTCTCCTACACCCGCAGCCCCAGCGAAGCGCGGGACCGCATCTGCCGTGCGCTGGGCATCGGGCGCGCCTCCAGCCCCTTGGGCAAAAAGTTCAATGAGGTGTTCCAGATGGGCACCAGCATGGACGAGATCCCCAACTTCCGGGAGTTTTTGTACCAATACATCCTGCCCCAGCCGGAGCTGGATCTGGACGCTTTGCAGGGCGACCGGCTGGAACTGGAAAATCTGCACGCCGTGCTGGCCGAAGCACAGACCCGCGCCGACGCGCTGGAAGAGATCGTGGATTTTGGCCGCGAAGCTGCCGAAAAGCAGACCCAGACCCTTGTGAACCGGGGCGCGGCGCTGCTGGCCCGCGCCGCTGCCGACGGCAGCGAACAGACCGTCTGGCAGGAGCATCTGGATGCGGGCCGCCGCCAGCTGGACGGGCTGAACGCCCGCTATGCCGAGGCCAAAAATGCCGAAGCGGAAGCCCGCCGGGCCTATCTTTCCGCCCACGGTGCTGCCAGCGCCAGCGGCGAGGGCCGGGCACTGGATGCCCTGACCGAGGAGCTTTCCCGCCGCAAAACGGCGCTGGATACCGCCGCACACAAAGCCGAAAAGGCAGAAAGTGCCCTTGCCCGCACCCAGAGCTTGCTGGCTGTGCTGCGCCGCAGCGGCTTTGCTGCCGGCATCAAGGCCGAAGAGCTGACGGCGGACACTCTGCCGCAGCTCACCGCATGGCTCTCCGCGCAGGAAAAACCGCTGGAGGAAGCCTATTTTGCTGCCCGCCAGAACACCGCCGCCCTGCACCGGGATCAGGCCGTGAAGCGCGCCGAGCTGGACGCGGTGTCCGGCGGCAAGTGGGTCTACCCCCACGGCGATGCCGCCACCCGGGTGCGGGATGCCGTGAATGCGGAACTCAAGAGCCGGGGCATGCAGCCGGATGCGAAAATTTTCTGTGAACTGCTGAACGTGGAGGATGAGAGCTGGCAGGACTGCGTGGAAGCCTGCCTTGGCGACCGCCGCTTTGATATCCTTGTGCCGCCCGCCCACTACGAAGCCGCCAAAAGCGCCTTTGTGGCCCTGAAGGACAAGGTAGGCCCCATCAGCCTGCTGGACACCCCGGGCATCCGCAAGGCCAACCGCCGCGCCGACAAGTACGGCCCGGACAGCCTTGCCGCGCAGGTGAGCAGCGAAAACCCGCTGGCTGCACAGTATGCCCAGACCATTCTGGGCCGCATCGTCTGCTGCGACACCCCCGATACGCTGGAACAGCATCCCGACAGCGCCACCCGCGACCTTTTGCGCCACCATCCCTTCCGGCTGGAACGGCTGCGCACTCCCCAGCGGTACATCGGTCTGGACGCCCGCCGCGCCCGCGCCGGTGTGCTGGCTGCAGAGCTGGAAGCTCTGGGGGAAAGCGCCCGTGCTGCCGCCCAGACAGAACAGAACCTGAAAGCCGCCTATAACCAGTACCAGACCCTGCTGCGGGGCACGGCACTGGACGAGCTGGCTGCGCTGTGGGATGCCCGCGCCGCACTGACTGCCGCACAGAATGCTGTGACCGAACAGGAAGCAAAGCTCACCGAGTGCCGCGAGAACCCGCTGCTGCAGCAGCTTTACAAGGAGGAAGAAGCCCGCGAAGCCGCATGGGAGGTTGCCCGCGCCGCCG
>ENA-OPDH01002941-OPDH01002941.1-human-gut-metagenome-genome-assembly--contig:-NODE-2941-length-10554-cov-2.048386_pt1 | contig 10554 bp, 8 predicted proteins | sample MGYA00241260_ERZ501500 | MGnify/ENA primary metagenome ERZ501500 (study PRJEB25962, sample SAMEA2042519) | human gut metagenome | biome: human gut; feature: human-associated habitat; material: faeces...
TTCTGAACTTCTGTTGATACGGAGTCGGTTATGTAGAATAACTCACATTAATTCTATAGGTAGATTCTAAAGTACTTTCATCGGTATATGGAGATTATATTCGATTTTAACTTCATTGTAAGTTAGGTTATGGATGGATTTTATTTCAATCAAAGTATGAACAATCGGAGCCGGGAGGATTCGAGAACTCATTTGTTCTTTGGTTTTTTCTTATTATTTTAGAAACGGAAAGATATAAGTGTTTAATCTTTAGTATTGATTGATAGGAATTTACCATGATAGGGAAAAATTTTCGTAAAAAAAGTCTCTTTTCTTTTAGTGGATTTTAAAAGCTATTACGCCTTATTAATAGAATATCCTAAAAATGAGTGAACTGATAGATAAATATTTTGCAGGAGAGATGACCTGTGAAGAGAAAAAAGATCTCTTCGACCGGATAGAAAGTGATGAGGCTCTGAAGAAAGAATTTCTTCGGATGCAAAATGTAGTGGCGTTGACCCAAATACTCTCCCGCCAGGATGATTCGGAGACCAGCCGTAAAGGGAAACAGCATTTTATGCAACTTCTTTTCCGTAAAAGATTAAAGCGCGCGATAACGGTTTCTTTGAAATATGCTGCTGTTTTCGCGGTATTAGTGGTAGGAACTTTCTATACTGCGAAGTTGTATTTATCTGAGGAATTCGGAAAAAGTTATACCATAGTTACGGCTCCCAAGGGACAGCGTGTAAAAATAGAATTACCTGATGGAACCATTGCCTGGCTAAGCCCCTGTAGTCGTCTTCGTTTTGCGGCCTCTTTCAATGAAACGGACCGTAAAATAGAGTTGGACGGTGCTACCTATTTTGATGTGGCAAAGAATCCCGAGAAGCCATTTGTTGTTTCGGCTAAAGGTTACCGTATCCGAGTACTTGGAACTAAATTCAATATATCGGCTTATAAAAATAGTAAAGAGTTTGAGACCGATCTTGTGGAAGGTTGCGTACATATCTATGATCCGGCGGATATAAGGAACGAAGTGTTTCTACAGCCTAAAGAAAAGGCAGTGTTGTGGGGAGACCGGTTGATGAAGCGGGAGTCTGACTTTGATAATGAAGAATATCTGAAGAACGGAGTTGTCAGTTTTCTGTCCGAGCCGTTCGGGAGAGTACTGAATAGTGTCGCTTTATGGAATGATGTGAATATTAAAATAGAACGGTCAGTCAACGCGACGCAGCGGATCTCCGGAAAATTCAGGCAAAGCGATTCTTTGGAGAGTATATTAAAAGCCTTGCAAGGCGCTATGCCTTTCAAGTATAAAATAGTTAGTGAAGAAGAAATAATTATTTATTGATAAATATAATGATATACTTAACTAAAAGCAGATGCCTATGATATAAAAAACAGTTTGAAATGAAAAAAGGAGGAAATGGTCTGGTACACCTTTCCCTCCCGATAAAGTCAACACATTTGGCAGAGCCAAATAAAAAAACAACAAAGTATTAACCTTATTACATTGCAAAAGTATGAAAAAAAACTTATTGCTGTTATCTTATGCAATTAAACAACGTGAAATTATTCAAATCTTGCGAATTATGAAATGCACAGTCTTGCTGTTATTTTTGCTTATTCTTCAGGCACATGCCAGCGTAAGCTCACAAAATGCAAGGGTAAACATGTCTCGAAATCAACTTCCGTTAAAGGAGTTTATGGCGGAGATTGAAAAACAAACCGATTATCTGTTTATCTATAGTGATGCAGAAATCAATGCCTCTCGCCAGGTAACTGTAAAGAAGGGAACACATAGAGTGGCCGATTTACTAAGAGAGGTACTCTCTAAAAATAATATTTCTTATAATTTTGCAGATAATTATATTTCTCTTCATGTACGCAAAGAGGCTGACGTACAGTCTTTGGCGGTATCTCCCCAACAAAAAAAGAATACGGTTTTGGTTTCGGGAACTATCGTAGATACCGCAGGCGAGCCTATAATAGGTGCTAACATCAAATTGAAAGGTGCTCAGGGAACCGGAACGATTACGGATGTGGAAGGGAACTTTAAATTGGAAGTGCCTACCAATGGTGTACTGATCGTCTCTTTTATCGGATATCAGCAGCAGGAAGTGGCGGTGAACGGAAAAACCATGTTGAAAATTAAGATGGCGGAAGATGCTGAAATGATAGACGAAGTGGTTGTAACTGCTTTGGGAATCAAGCGGGAAGAAAAGGCATTGGGATATGCCGTTCAGAAAGTGGGCGGAAGTAAGCTGTCTACTGTGAAGCCCGTTAATATTGCTACTTCACTGACTGGTAAAGTTGCCGGTTTGAATGTAACCAACAGTACGGAGTTCAATACAGCCCCAACTCTCAAATTGCGTGGTGAAACTCCATTGCTGGTAGTAGATGGTGTGCCATATAGCAATATCTCTCTGAATGACATTGCAGCAGACGATATCGAATCTGTTGACGTGTTGAAGGGGGCTACCGCATCGGCCCTGTATGGTGCCCGCGGAGGTTCGGGAGCTATTATGGTGACTACGAAGAAAGGTAGTCAGGAGGGACTTAATATTTCGGTAAACAGCAGTACGATGTTCAATGCCGGTTATCTGGTATTGCCGGAAGTACAACATGGATACAGTACCGGTCAGGGAGGTAAATATACCGCTGCCGACTTCGTTTGGGGTGATAAACTGGACATCGGCCGTACAGCTGTACAGTATGACCCGTATACTTATGAATGGAAAGAGATGCCATTGGTATCGAAAGGTAAAGACAACTTTAAGAATTTCCTGGAGACAGGTTTCATTACCAATAATAACATCAGCATCAGCCAGACCGGTAAATATGGAAGCTTCCGTTCTTCTCTGTCGCATGTTTATAATAAAGGACAGTATCCCAATCAGAGATTGAATAAGATTACTTACTCGGTAGGTGGGGATATGAAGTTCGGCAAACTGAGTTTTGAAGGTGGTGCCATTTATAACAAGCGTTTCTATCCGAATGGAGAAGGAGCCGGCTATGGTGGCGGTGGATACATCTACAACCTGTTGGTATGGACGGGTACCGATTATGATGTACGCGACTATAAAAACTATTGGAGAAAGAAAGACGAAGAGCAGAACTGGATGAACGATGTGTGGTATGATAATCCTTATTATCTGGCTCATGAAATGACTTCATCCAATGACTACGATAAAGTAAACACTTACTTGTCCGGTAAATATGACATCATGCCTTGGTTGAACTTTTCGATGAGAGCCGGTGCCGATGCTTATGCCAGCCGTACGGAAAAGAAAAACGCAATGAGCGCCCGCGGCGGATGGGACAAGAACGGATACTTCTATACATCCAAATCCACCGGATTCAGTTTCAATGGTGACGCTTTGCTGTCTGCCAATCACAGCTTCGGTGATTTTGCTATCGACGGTTTTGTCGGAGGTACGATCTACTATTATTATGATGACGCTATTTCATCGAATACCCGTAACGGATTGAGTATTCCGGGATATTATTCATTGAAAGCATCGGTTGACCCAATTGCCTCTTCAAGTTCATACAAGCAGAAACAGGTAAACTCTATTTATGGAAAATTCTCAGCTTCATGGAAGAGCACTGTGTTTGTGGATGTAACGGCACGTAATGACTGGTCGTCTACTTTGCCTTCGGAGACTCGTTCTTACTTTTATCCGGCTGTATCGGGAAGTATCATTATGTCGCAGTTGCTAAAGATGCCCGAATGGCTGAACTTCTGGAAACTCAGGGGTGCCTGGACAGTAACGAAGAGCGACTTGGGTATTTATGATACGAACCAGGCTTACAGTGTAAGCACGAATGTGTGGGATGGAATGAATACAGCCGTGTACCCGGAAATGATCCGCAGTACAACGCTTGAACCGACCGCTGCACGTTCTTATGAAATCGGTACTGCCTTCAATGTATGGGACAACCGTTTGCGTTTTGATATCTCTTACTACAATAAACTGAAATACAATCTGACACGTGAAGCCACTATCAGCGGTTCGTCCGGTTTTACTAAAACATTGGTGAACTATGATGAAGAGCAGGTTCGTAGAGGAGTGGAGGTTTCTTTGACTGCTTCTCTGATTCAGACTAAAGACTGGAATTGGGAAGTGAATGCCAACTGGGCCCGTGACCGCTATTTCTATGCGAAAGTCGATCCTGTATATTCTACACAGAAACCTTGGGTAGCTGCCGGCAAGCGTTGGGACTGGTATGGTATCTACGATTGGGAACGTGACCCTCAGGGAAACATTATCCATGAAAACGGATATCCGGTACAAAGTAAATATCAGTCAGTGATGGGTAATGAATATCCGGACTGGATCTGGGGACTCAGTACTACCTTGCGTTATAAAGACTGGACATTGGGAATTTCGTTGGACGGACGTGTAGGCGGTATGGCTTACTCTCGTACGGAACAGACTATGTGGAATACCGGTGTACACCCCGATAGTGATAACAAATGGCGTTATGACGAAGTAGTGAACGGTAAAAAGAATTATGTAGGTCAGGGTGTGAAAGTAGTATCGGGTAAAGTTGAATACGACACAACCGGAAAGATTGTGAGCGATACACGTGTGTTTGCACCGAATGACACTCAGGTATCCTATGAAAGTTATATCAAGAATTACAATCCATGGTCAGGTGGTAAGGTTTACCAGAACGTGCATGACTGTACATTCCTGAAATTGCGTGAACTTTCATTGTTGTACACAATGCCTAAGTCAGTTTGTGAAAAGATTCACATGAAAGGCGTTACACTCGGTTTGATCGGACAGAACTTATTGATTTGGATGAAAGAGTTTAAGTATGCTGACCCGGATGTGGATTCGGATGACCTGAATTCACCTTCTATGAGATATGTCGGATTTAATGTTAAGTTTGATTTGTAAAAAAGGAAATTATGAAACTAATAAATAAAACGTTGCTTTTACTTACAGCAAGTGCTACGATTCTGGCATCTTGTAACAAGTTTGATGATTTGAATACGAACCCCGATGCTGCAACCAAGGTGACAGCACCTATGTTGGCTACAAAACTTATCCTGAACATTACACAACAGGGCTCTGCTAAGAACTTTGTGTACCACAGCATGCTGAGCAAACAGATTGCATGGTCGGAGAATGCTTCGGATGAACAATACAATTTGTTTGGCAGGACAGATTTTGACGGCTATACCATCCTTACAAACTGTCAGAAGATGGTCGATGCAGCCAATGAGGGAGATAAAGATTCGTATGCAGCTCTGGCTAAGTTTATGAAAGCCTATAAACTGTTCTATAAATCGCTGGAAGTGGGTGATATTCCTTACAGTGATGCATTGAAAGGTGAAGAGGGTGTTCAGAAACCCAAATACGATACACAGAAAGAGGTGATGCGCCAAGTCTTGGAAGATTTGGAAGAAGCGTATACTTTATTCTCATCGGGCAGTGACTTTGACGGTGATCCTATTTTTGGCGGTGACACCGAAAACTGGAAAAAGACTGTAGTCGCCTTCGAACTGAAAGTGCTGACTCACTTGTGTAAGAAAGATACGGATGCGGATCTGAAAGTGAAAGAACGCTTTGCCCGTCTGGTATCTTCGGGCTCACTGATGACTTCGAATGCGGACAACTTCCAGTTGGTATACTCTAATAAGGCCGGACAGCTTTATCCGTTCTATTACACTCAGAACAAACATTCTGATTATCTGATGATGTCGAGTGTGATTATCGATAACCTGAAGAAGTTCAACGATTATCGTATGTTCTATTATGCTTCTCCCGCCAAAGCCCAGACAGATAAAGGTATAAAGGATTCCGAGTGGGATGCTTATCTTTCGATTGATCCCTCGGACAGCTATTCAAATATCTCCGTGCTGTACGGAAAAGGTGAGTTCTGCCTGGCAAACCTCCGCTATACCCGTGTTCCGGAAGGTGAGCCTTTGATGCGGCTGAGTTATGCAGAACAGAATTTTATTCTGGCAGAAGGAGCTGTACGTGGCTGGATTTCGTAAGATGCTTCTACTTATTATAAGAAAGGTATAGAAGCCAGCATGAATTTCATAGCAGACAATACCCCCGATAAAGAAGAATATACTCACGGACGTACCATAACGCAAGAATATATCCAGGAGTATCTGGCACAACCGGTTATACAGTTGTCCGGCGACAAGGAGAAAGATCTGGAAATGATTTTGCTGCAACGTTATCTCGCCTCGTTCCTGCAGCATCCGTATGATGCTTATTATGATTATCGCCGTACCGGATATCCGGTATTGCCTATCAACCCGAGTACCAACCTGAATACGGAAAAAAATAAGATTCCTACAAGATGGATGTATCCGGAAGCTGAGTTCAGTTACAATCCTGATAATGCCAACGAAGCTGTTCAGCGTCAGTACAACGGTTCGGACGATGTGAACAAGTTAATGTGGATTCTCCAGTAAACATTACTCTTTTGAAGACAAGGGGATGTGTCATCTATGGTAAATTTTGACACATCCTCCCTTCTTTATACCTAAATAATCAAACCCATGAAACGAATTTATTTATTGTTGGCTATCCTGTTGGGAAGCCTTCAGCTGGCAAATGCACAGCAACAGACTCTTCAGTTTAACAAAGACGGTAAGTTTAAGATTGTCCAGTTTACCGATGTTCATTATATCTATAATGATCCTCGTTCGGATGTATCGATCGAACGTATCAATCAGGTATTGGATATGGAAAAGCCCGACCTTGTTCTTTTTACGGGAGATGTGATTTATGGTAAACCGGCGGAAGAAGGAATGCGTACAGTGCTGAATCTGGTATCTAAAAGAAAAATCCCTTTTGCGGTGACTTTCGGTAACCATGATAACGAACAGGGACTGAGCCGTGAAGAATTGTTGAAGATCATCCAATCTGTTCCTTTTAACCTGACACAGACTACTCCGGGTATTTCGGGAGTGACAAATTTTATCTTACCGGTGAAGGCTTCCGACGGCAAGCGCAATGCAACGGTTCTTTATTGTATCGACTCTCATTCTTATTCACAGATCAAGGGAGTGAATGGATACGATTACATCAAATTTGACCAAATACAGTGGTATCGTGAGAACAGTAAGAAGTTTACTGAAGAAAATAATGGCGTTCCGGTTTCGTCGTATGCGTTTTTTCATATAGCTTTGCCGGAGTATAATCAGGCTGCCTCTTCCGAGAGTGCAATACTTTATGGCATTCGTAAAGAAAAAGCATGCGCTCCCCAGTTAAATTCGGGCTTGTTTGCCGCCATGAAAGAGATGGGAGATGTGAGAGGTGTATTTGTGGGACACGACCACGATGATGATTATGCCGTGTCATGGAAGGGAATCTTGCTGGCATACGGACGCTATACGGGTGGCAACACAGTATATAATCACCTTACAAATGGTGCGAGAGTGATTGAGTTGGATGAAAATGCAAATAGTTTCCGTACGTGGATACGCCTGAAGGAAGGGGTCGTACAACAGGTAACCTATCCTGCCGATTTCATTAAAGAATAGAAGATACACAAAAGACAAAACTTAAATATAGATAGAATACCATGAAAAAGTTATTTGTTTTAGTATGTTTGCTTGCGATCGGATTCTGCAATGTGGCTTGGGCGGCTAAACGGCAGGCAAAACATGTAGTATTGATTGCGTTGGACGGCTGGGGTGCGTATAGTGTGCCCAAGGCAGACATACCCAACATTAAAAGCCTGATGGACGAAGGATGTTACACACTTCATAAACGTAGCGTATTTCCATCATCGAGCGCTATTAACTGGGCTTCCATGTTTATGGGAGTGGGTACTGAACTTCACGGATATACAGAATGGGGTTCGCGTACGCCCGAGATACCATCGCGGGTTGTCAATGAACATGGTATTTCTCCTACTATCTTTTCGGTTATGCGTCAACAGTATCCGGAGGCTGAGACCGGTTGCCTGTACGAGTGGGAAGGAATTAAATACCTGGTCGATACACTGGCACTGAGTTACCATGCACAAGCTTCTGATTATGATAAATACCCGACTGCTCTCTGCGAGATGGCTGAGAAGTATATCAAAGATAAAAAGCCTGCCATGCTTGCAGTTTGCTTCGATCAGTTGGATCATACCGGTCATGCTGTCGGGCACGACACTCCGGGCTATTATGAAAAGCTGAAAGAACTGGACGGTTATGTGGGACGTATCATTGCTGCCATTAAAGAGGCCGGAATATATGATGATACGATTATCATGATGACAGCCGATCACGGTGGCATTAAAAAAGGGCATGGGGGGATTACACTCCAGGAGGTAGAGATACCTTTTATCATTGCCGGTAAGAATGTCAGAAAAGGGGGAGAGTTCCAGGAAAGCATGATGCAGTTTGATACTGCTGCCACCATGGGATACGTTTTTGGAGTGAAGCAACCTCAAGTCTGGATAGGACGTCCCATGATACAGGTTTTCAAATAAACACTACTGTCACAACCTGAAGAAAAACAATGCACATAATATAAATTTGATAAAATGAAAAAGATTATTTTTATGACGCTTTTCCTGCTTGTCGCCATGACGGGACAAAGTAAAGGAAAGGGTGAGTTTACGGTTCTGCAATGGAATGTATGGCAGGAAGGTACAATGGTTCCGGGAGGATATGATGCAATCGTTAATGAGATAGTGCGCTTGCAACCCGACTTTGTGACATTCAGCGAGGTGCGTAATTATCATAACACTCGTTTTAACGAGCGTATTGTGGCTTCTCTGAAAGAGAAAGGACTGGATTATTATTCTTTCTATACGTATGACACAGGTTTGCTGAGTAAGCATCCGATCACAGACTCGCTCACTGTATTCCCCGAAAACGGAGACCACGGAAGTATCTACAGGCTGACAAGTTCCGTAAACGGACACAAGGTGGCAGTCTACACCAGCCATTTGGATTACCTGGATTGTGCTTACTACAACGTACGGGGTTATGACGGTTCCAGCTGGAAAGAGATACCTATTCCGACTACTGTAGAAGAAGTTTTGAAGGTGAATGTGGCTTCTCAGCGTGACGATGCCATCAAGATGTTCATTGCACAGGCTCAAAAGGATATTGCAAATGGTTATAGCGTGATTATAGGCGGTGACTTCAATGAACCGTCACATCTGGATTGGATTGAGGCTAATAAGAATCTGTACGATCACAATGGCCTGGTAATTCCCTGGACAGTAACTACATTGCTAGAGCAAAACGGGTTTGTGGATACATATCGTCACATTTATCCGAATCCACTGACTCATCCGGGATTTACATATCCGGCAGATAATCCGTTGAAAGAACCCGGTAAACTGACATGGGCACCGAAAGCGGACGAACGTGACCGTATCGACTTTATTTTCTACAAAGGAAAGAATCTTGAAGCAAAGAAAGCGATTGTCTTTGGCCCGAAAGGCTCTATCGTACGTAATAAGAGAGTGCAGGAGACATCAAAAGATAATTTCCTGTTACCGTTGGATGTATGGCCAACCGACCATAAAGGACTGCTGGTGACATTTAAGATTAAGTAATGTTTCACCACAGAGTAACACAGAATAACACGAAGTAACGCAGAATAACCCAGAGTATTCATGTCGACAATCCGTGACTTAATACTCACTCTGTGGAACTCTGTGTTACCCTGTGGTGAATAAATGCCCCCTTGATATTATCCTGTCGTTTAAATTTCTCCTCGCATCCGATCCTCGAATGCGGCTAATGCGGCTTTGGCGCCTTCTCCCATTGCGATGATAATCTGTTTGTAGGGGACGGTGGAAACGTCTCCGGCAGCATAAATTCCCGGCACGTTGGTACGGCAATGTGCATCGATCACGATCTCGCCCGGACGATTTACCTCAACCACATCGCGGAAAATACCACTATTGGCTACCAAACCTATCTGTACAAAGATGCCATCCAGGCTGATCACCCGTTCTTCTTCTGTTTTGCGGTCTTTGACACGGATGCCGGTCACCTTATCTCCATTGCCTACCACTTCGGTTGTCTGCGAGTGAACAAGAACTTCTACATTCGGCAGGCTTTTCAGTTTTTCCTGTAAAACCTGATCCGCTTTCAGTTCGTCCATAAACTCGAGCACCGTAACTTTGGAGCAGATACCTGCCAAGTCGATGGCTGCTTCGATTCCGGAATTTCCTCCTCCCACGACAGCCACCTGCTTCCCTTTGTAGAAAGGTCCGTCGCAGTGTGGACAGAAAGCCACCCCACGGCCGATATATTCCGCTTCGCCCGGTACGTTCAGTTTGCGCCAGCTTGCACCGGTGGCAACGATTACCGCCGGAGCTGAGAAACGTTCTCCTCCTTTGGCTGTCAGAACCTTATCCTTTCCATCAAGCTCTATCTTTTCGATCTGGCGATGTTCGAGCAAATCGATGGGATATTGTGACATGTGGGTTTTCAGATTATCGGCCAACTGGCTTCCGGTTGTCGAAGGTACGGAGATCAGGTTCTCGATACCGACTGTTTCTTTGACCTGTCCACCGATACGTTCGGCTATCACTGCAACATTCAAGCCTTTACGTGCCGAGTAGATGGCAGAGGCAGCACCG
>ENA-OPDH01002947-OPDH01002947.1-human-gut-metagenome-genome-assembly--contig:-NODE-2947-length-10535-cov-2.561641_pt1 | contig 10535 bp, 9 predicted proteins | sample MGYA00241260_ERZ501500 | MGnify/ENA primary metagenome ERZ501500 (study PRJEB25962, sample SAMEA2042519) | human gut metagenome | biome: human gut; feature: human-associated habitat; material: faeces...
TATGAGAAAGAAGATGGTAACTACAAAGTCAGTATGCGTTCTAACGATGCAGTCGATGTCAGTGCAATTGCCAAAATCTTTGGCGGCGGTGGGCATATCAAAGCTGCCGGCTGTACGGTACATGGCCAGCCAAGAGATATCGTAATGAATATCACCCATATGGTAGAGCATCAGTTAAATGAACAAGAAGAAAAGCAGGAATCAATTTATGATAAGCGGAATTCTTAATATTAAAAAAGAACCAGGTTTTACTTCCCATGATGTAGTGGCAAAGCTTCGCGGCATTGTACATCAGAAAAAAATCGGACATACCGGAACCCTTGATCCGGATGCGACCGGAGTACTTCCAGTGTGTCTTGGAAAGGCAACCAAGCTTTGTGACATTATCGGAGATTGGGATAAAACGTATGAAGCTGTTCTTTTGCTTGGAAGAGAAACCGATACCGAAGATACAAGCGGACAGACATTAAAAGAACGAGAGGTAGCGGTCACGGAAGAAGAGATAAGAGATATTATCCTTTCTTTCCAGGGAAGTTACGATCAGATTCCACCGATGTATTCCGCTAAAAAGGTAAACGGAAAGAAACTCTACGAACTTGCAAGACAGGGAATCGTTATTGAAAGAAAGCCATGTCCAGTCACCCTTTCTTCTATCATTATTAAAAAAATAGATTTGCCTTACGTCACCTTTGAAGTAACATGCTCAAAAGGAACCTATATCCGCAGCCTTTGTCGTGACATTGGAGAAAAGGCAGGATGCGGCGGTTGTATGGCAGGACTTGTCCGTACCAGAGTATCTTCTTTTAAGATAGAGGATGGATTCACCCTTTCAGAAGTAGAAGCCATGCGCGATGCTGATACATTACTGGAACATATCGTACCAGTCGATGAAGTATTTTTGCATCTGCCAGCTTTTTTTGTGAAAAAAGAAGGAGAAAAACTTCTCTATAATGGGAATCCGATTTCTCTTTCTTTGTGTGCTTTGGATGAAAATTCATCGATTAGTAACTGGCAATTATATGAGGACTTGTCATCTAATGAACAAATGAAAATGGAAGAAGCGGATACAGAGGATCTTGGTAAGAAAGAAAAGTCAGGCAAAGACGGAAAACAGTATAGCAGTTATACTGTTGGTAACAGATTCCGTGTTTATGACAATCAGAAAAACTTTATAGGAATTTATCAGCTTCAGGAAAAGAAGATGTTAAAACCTTATAAGTTGTTTTTGTAGGTCACTATAAGAATGATATAAAATATAAAATCCATACCGCAAGTTAGCGGTTTCGGAGGAAAAAAATGGAATATATAACAAAAACATTGGGAAACCTCGTGCAGCAGACAGCATTCTTCAGTCTCACATGGGGCAATTTGATCATGATTGCTGTAGCATGTTTTTTCCTGTATTTAGCAATTCGACGTGGGTTCGAGCCTCTGCTTCTGGTACCGATCGCTTTCGGTATGCTTCTTGTTAATATCTATCCGGATATTATGTTGCATGCGGAAGATGCAGCTAACGGAACCGGCGGACTGCTTTACTATTTCTTTAAACTGGATGAGTGGGCAATCCTTCCGTCGTTGATCTTCCTTGGCGTAGGTGCGATGACAGACTTCGGACCTCTGATCGCGAATCCTAAGAGCTTTCTTTTAGGTGCAGCGGCACAATTTGGTATTTTTACAGCGTATCTTGGAGCTATGGCGATGGGATTTTCCGACAAGGCGGCAGCGGCAGGTTCCATTATCGGAGGAGCCGATGGACCGACTTCTATCTTCCTTGCCGGTAAATTGCAGCAGACAGCTCTTATGGGACCGATCGCAGTAGCGGCTTATTCTTACATGGCTTTAGTTCCGGTTATCCAGCCTCCGATTATGAAGCTTCTGACAACCGAAAAAGAGCGTAAGATCAAGATGGAGCAGTTAAGACCGGTATCCAAACTTGAGAGAATCCTGTTCCCGATCATTGTTACGATCGTTGTATGTGTAATCCTTCCAACGACAGCGCCATTGGTTGGTATGTTGATGCTTGGAAATCTCTTCCGTGAATCCGGTGTTGTAAGACAACTTACGGACACAGCATCCAATGCACTGATGTATATCGTTGTTATCCTTCTTGGAACTTCTGTCGGCGCTACAACCAGTGCAGAGGCGTTCCTTAATTGGGATACGATCAAGATCGTCATTCTTGGACTTGTAGCATTTGCTGTAGGTACGGCGACAGGTGTATTGTTTGGTAAATTGATGTGTATTGCAACTCACGGAAAGGTAAATCCGCTGATCGGTTCTGCCGGTGTATCCGCAGTTCCTATGGCAGCACGTGTGTCCCAGAAAGTCGGAGCAGAGGCAGATCCTACCAACTTCCTGCTGATGCATGCAATGGGACCTAACGTTGCCGGAGTTATCGGAACAGCAGTAGCTGCCGGAACCTTTATGGCAATCTTCGGAGTAGTATAAAAAGATTAGTAATTTTATTTTACAAAATTATGGAGGAAAGAAATCATGGCAGAAATAGAGAAAAAACCAATTAAAATAACAGAGACCATCCTGCGTGATGCACACCAATCTCTGATTGCCACACGTATGACAACGGAGCAGATGCTGCCGATCATCAAGAAAATGGATCAGGTAGGATACCACTCTGTAGAGTGCTGGGGCGGCGCTACATTTGATGCCTCTCTTCGTTTCTTAAAGGAAGATCCGTGGGAGAGACTTCGTAAATTCCGCGATGGATTTAAGAACACAAAGCTTCAGATGTTATTCCGTGGACAGAATATCTTAGGATACCGTCCATATGCAGATGACGTAGTGGAATATTTTGTACAGAAATCCGTTGCAAACGGAATAGATATTATTCGAATTTTTGACTGTCTTAATGATCTTCGTAATCTTCAGACAGCAGTTACAGCAGCGAACAAGGAAAAAGCAGACGCACAGGTTGCTCTGTCCTATACATTGGGCGATGCATATACAATGGATTACTGGGTAGATATTGCTAAGAGAATCGAAGACATGGGAGCAACATCTATCTGTATCAAAGATATGGCAGGACTTCTTCTTCCGTACAAGGCAACAGAACTTGTCGGAGCATTAAAAGAAGCTGTTGATATCCCGATCCAGCTGCATACACATTACACATCAGGTGTTGCTTCAATGACATACTTAAAAGCAGTTGAAGCCGGTGTAGACGTGATCGATACCGCTATTTCACCGTTCGCACTTGGAACTTCTCAGCCGGCAACAGAAGTTATGGTTGAGACATTCAAGGGAACACCTTATGATACAGGATTTGACCAGAATCTTCTGGCTGAGATCGCTGATTACTTCCGTCCGATCCGTGACGAAGCACTTGACAGCGGACTTCTCAATCCGAAGAACCTTGGTGTTAACATCAAGACTCTTCTGTACCAGGTACCGGGTGGAATGCTTTCCAACCTTACTTCCCAGCTCAAAGAGCAGGGAGCAGAAGACAAGTTCTACGACGTACTTGAAGAAGTACCGAGAGTTCGTAAAGACCTTGGTGAACCACCGCTGGTTACTCCGTCATCACAGATCGTTGGTACACAGGCAGTATTCAATGTCCTGATGGGCGAACGCTACAAGATGGCAACAAAAGAGACGAAAGACATCCTGAGCGGAAAATACGGTGCAACTGTTAAACCGTTCAACCCGGATGTTGTTAAGAAAGTACTTGGAGACAATCCGGAAGTTATCACATGCCGTCCAGCAGATCTGATCCCGGATGAACTCGGAACTCTTGAAAAAGAGATGGAACAGTACAAAGAGCAGGATGAAGACGTACTCAGCTACGCACTCTTCCCGCAGGTAGCTACAGACTTCTTCAAATACCGCGAGGCACAGGAGAAGAAAGTAGATGCTACAATTGCAAAAGACGGAAGTTATCCGGTATAATAACGCCGAACTGACGAAAGCTGTTACAGACAGTATTTTGTGAGCAAAACGTAACCTCAGGAGCCATAAAATTCGAGTTGAATTTTATGGCTCTTTTGCTTATAATAAAAAGGGTTGTGACCTTATTTATAATAGAAGTAAATGATTTTATAAAAAGGCACGTTTCTTATTTGGAGGCAAATTGTGAGCACAAAAAATGAGTTACTGATTAGAATTGATGAGAGATATCCGAAGTTCAGCAAAGGACAGAAGCGGCTTGCGGATTACATCAAAGAAAATTATGATAAAGCAGCCTTCCTGACGGCTGCAAAGATGGGAGAGGCAGTCGGTGTCAGCGAATCAACGGTTGTCCGTTTCGCAACACAGCTTGGATATAAAGGCTATCCCGAATTCCAGAAAGCACTGGGAGAATTGGTGCGTACCAAGCTGAATTCTATCCAGCGTATGGAAGTGACCTACGGACGGATCGACCGGAGCGAGATCCTGGCGACGGTTCTGCAGTCTGATATCGAGAAGATCAAGCAGACATTGGAATCCGTAGACAATCATGCATTTGAGCTGGCGGTGGATACGATCCTTGCGGCAAAAAAGGTTTATGTGATCGGAATCCGAAGCTGTGCACCGCTGGCAAAATTCCTGACTTTCTATCTGAATCTGATCTGTGAGGATGTGGTAGAGGTCGATACCAACAGTTCCAGCGAGATTTTTGAGCAGCTGATCCGGATCGGGGAAGAAGATGTGATCATCGGGATCAGTTTTCCACGATATTCCATGCGTACTTTAAAAGCACTGGAATTTGCCAGCAACCGGAAAGCAAAGGTAATAACCTTGACCGACAGTGTGAATTCACCGATGAATCTCTATTCCTCCTGCAATCTGATCGCCAAGAGTGATATGGCATCTATCGTAGATTCTCTGGTTGCACCGCTCAGTGTGATCAATGCACTGGTGGTTGCACTCTGTATGAAGAAGCAGGATGATGTCATCGAGACGCTGGAGACACTGGAGGACATCTGGGATGAATATCAGGTTTATTCCAGAGATGAGCTGGAGCCTGTAGAAGATGAGGTAAGGATCAAATGAGTAAAGTACTGATCGTAGGGGGCGGAGCTGCCGGTATGTTCGCATCGATCTTTGCGGCGAAAAATGGCAATGAAGTCCACGTATTTGAGAAAAATGAAAAACTTGGAAAGAAGCTTTTCATCACGGGAAAAGGCAGATGCAATGTCACCAATGCCTGTGACGTGGATGAACTTTTCCAGAATATGGTATCCAATGAGAAATTCATGTACAGCAGTTTTTACGGATTTACCAACCAGGATGTGATGGATTTCTTTGAAAATGCAGGATTGCGTCTGAAGACAGAGCGTGGCAACCGTGTATTTCCGCAGTCGGATCATTCTTCGGATGTTATCCGCACACTGGAGCTGGAAATGAAGCGAAATGGAGTACACATCCATCTTTATTCCAATGTAGAAAAGGTTGTGGCAGAGGATGGAAGATTTTCCTATCTTGTCATGGCAGATGGAAGCAAAGAAGAAGGGGATGCCTGCATTATCGCAACCGGTGGTGTCAGTTATCAGACAACAGGTTCCACCGGAGATGGCTATCGCTTTGCAGAAGCGATGGGACACAAGATCACCGAACCTGCACCTTCCCTGGTTCCGATGAATGTCAGAGAAGAGTACATTCCGGCACTGATGGGGCTTTCCCTCCGAAATGTCCAGGCAACGGTCTATGACGGAAAGAAAGAGCTGTACAGTGATTTCGGAGAAATGTTATTCACCCACTTTGGAGTAAGCGGACCACTGATCATCAGTGCGAGTGCCTATGTAGGTAAAATCCTGCAGAAAAAGCATGAGTTAAAGCTGGTCATCGACCTGAAGCCGGCACTTTCCGAAGAGCAGCTGGATGCGAGAGTGCTGCGGGAATTTGATGCAAACCATAATAAACAGTTTAAAAATGCAGTTACCGGACTGTTTCCGGCAAAATTACTTCCGGTCATGATCCACTTAAGCGGCATTGATCCGGAGAAGAAGGTCAATGTGATCACAAAAGAAGAGCGGATGAATTTCGTCCATCTGATCAAACATTTTACTGTGACATTGACCGGGCTTCGAGATTTCAAAGAGGCAATTATTACACGGGGCGGCGTAAAAGTCAAAGAAGTCAATCCGTCTACGATGGAGTCAAAGCTGGTACAGGGACTGTATTTTGCAGGGGAAGTGCTGGATTTGGATGCACTGACCGGCGGATTCAATCTGCAGATCGCATGGTCGACTGCATATGCGGCAGGAAGTAATATCTGGTAGTTTTTGGATTATAGATATCGCACAGCAATCCAGAGATGGCGTAAACAGGAAATGATCCGGATGGAAGGTGAGAAAAGCTGAGGATGAGAATATCAGCGGAAAGCCGGAAAAGGAACCGTCAGATCTGGACAGGAACAGAAAATGTGAGTGAAACAGGGAGGATATAAAATGGGATATAATATCGCAATTGACGGACCGGCAGGTGCCGGAAAGAGCACGATCGCAAAACTGGTTGCAAAGGAACTGGGATTCATCTATGTAGATACCGGGGCAATGTACCGCGGACTTGCCGTACATTTTCTGAAAAAAGGGATCGTACCGGGAGAAGTAGAGAAGATCGAGGCATCATGCGAGGATGCAAAGGTAGAGCTTGGTTATGAAAATGGTGTGCAGCAAGTCTATTTAAATGGAGAAAACATCACTTCACAGCTTCGTGAGGAAGCGGTTGGAAATATGGCATCCATAAGCTCGGCAGTACCGGCAGTCCGTGCAAAGCTTCTGAATCTGCAGAGGAATCTTGCAAAAGAAAAAGATGTCGTTATGGACGGAAGAGATATCGGAACATGCGTGCTTCCAAATGCGCAGGTGAAGATTTATCTGACCGCAAGTTCTAAGACAAGAGCGCAGAGAAGATACGATGAATTGACTGCAAAAGGTGTTTTCTGTGACTTTGATGAGATCGAGAAGGATATCATCGACCGTGATTACCGGGATATGCACCGTGAGACTTCTCCGTTAAAACAGGCAGAAGATGCGGTTTTAGTAGATTCTTCTGAGATGGATATTGATGAGGTCGTGGAAGCGATACGCTCTATTTATGAAGAGAAAAAAGGCTGTTAACAGGAAAACGGCTGAAAGAAACAGGAATCAGAAAACGAATAGATAAGGAATGATTTATGAACATTATTTTAGCAAAAAGTGCCGGTTTTTGTTTTGGCGTAAAAAGAGCCGTGGAAACGGTATACAAAGAGGCAGAAAAAAATCAGACACCGATCTATACCTTTGGACCGATCATCCATAATGAAGAGGTTGTTGCAGATCTTGAAAAAAAAGGTGTGCAGGTCATCCATTCGACCGATGAATTAAAGGGCAGACCAAAAGGAACCGTGATCATAAGATCACACGGTGTGGAGAGAAAAATCTATGATGAGATCAAGACACTGGGATTTGAGATCGTAGATGCAACCTGTCCGTTTGTGTTGAAGATCCACCGTCTTGTGGAACAGTACAGCAGAGAAGGATATCATATTATTATTATTGGAAATGAGACACATCCGGAAGTGGAAGGCATTAAAGGATGGTCTGATCCAACGGAGACAACTGTGATCGGAACATGTGAGGAGGCAGAAAAATTTACGCTTTCATCCGAAAAAAAAGTGTGTATTGTATCACAAACGACATTTAATTACAATAAATTTCAAGAATTAGTTGAAATTGTGAACGAAAAAGGTTATGATATTATTGTTTTAAATACTATCTGCAATGCTACAGAGGAAAGACAGACTGAAGCAGAACGTATTGCAAAAGAAGTCGATGCCATGATCGTCATTGGCGGCAGGGCTAGTTCTAATACGCAGAAGTTATTTGAAATCTGTAAAAAAGAATGTGAAAATACTTACTATATACAAACAATAAAGGATCTTGATTTGACCAGATTAAAATCCACCGATAACGTAGGTATTACCGCAGGGGCATCTACCCCAAACAATATTATTGAGGAGGTTCAAAAGAATGTCAGAAATGAGTTTTGAACAAATGTTGGAGGAATCATTTAAAACAATAAGAAATGGAGAGGTAGTTGAAGGTACCGTTATCGATGTGAAACCTGATGAGATCGTTTTAAATATCGGATACAAATCAGACGGAATCATCACTCGCAATGAGTATACAAACGAGTCTAACGCAGATCTTACAACTATGGTTTCTGTTGGTGATACAATGGAAGCAAAAGTATTAAAAGTAAACGATGGCGAGGGACAGGTTCTCTTAACTTACAAACGTCTCGCTGCTGAAAAAGGAAGCAAGAGATTAGAGGAAGCTTTCGAGAACAAAGAAGTTTTAACAGCAAAAGTTTCTCAGGTATTAGATGGCGGTTTATGTGTTGTTGTTGATGAGACAAGAGTATTCATTCCGGCAAGCCTTGTATCTGATTCTTATGAGAAAGATCTTTCCAAATACAAAGATCAGGAGATCCAGTTTGTGATCAGCGAGTTCAATCCAAAACGCAGAAGAATCATCGGTGACAGAAAACAGTTATTAGTTGAGAAGAAATTAGAGCAGCAGAAAGAACTGTTTGCAAAGATCAAAGTCGGTGATGTCATGGAAGGAACTGTTAAGAATGTAACAGACTTCGGTGCATTCATTGATTTAGGCGGAGCAGACGGATTACTTCATATTTCTGAGATGTCCTGGGGCAGAGTAGAAAGTCCTAAGAAAGTATTTAATGTTGGAGATACTGTAAAAGTATTCATCAAAGATATCAACGATACAAAGATCGCACTCAGCATGAAATTCCCTTCTGAGAATCCATGGAACGGAGCAGCAGAGAAGTTTGCAGTTGGCAATATTGTAAAAGGAAAAGTTGCAAGAATGACAGATTTTGGTGCATTCGTTGAGCTTGCTCCAGGTGTTGATGCATTACTTCATGTTTCCCAGATCTCCAAGGATCATGTAGAAAAACCGGCTGATGTATTAAAGATCGGACAGGAAATCGAAGCAAAAGTGGTAGATTTCAATGAAGATGACAAGAAGATCAGCTTATCGATCAAAGCCTTAGAGGCACCGGAAGAGGATGCTGTAGAAGCTGCTGAAGTTCATACAGAGGAATAATATGCTTGATAATTATGAAAAATTCAAAAAAGATGTATATGCGTTAACTAAGATCGATCTGAACTGTTATAAGGAAAAACAGATGCGTCGTAGAATAGATACGCTTATTAATAAGAATGGGATCACTTCCTATGATGCATATGTGGACCTGATCAAAAAGGATAAGGAAAAATTCGAACAGTTCGTCAACTTTTTGACCATCAATGTCTCTGAATTTTATCGTAATCCGGAGCAGTGGAAGATCTTAGAGGGTGAGGTATTCCCAAAACTGATCAAAACCTATGGAAAGAATCTGAAAGTCTGGAGTGCAGCATGTTCTACCGGAGACGAACCATATTCTCTAGTTATGGCGTTGTCGAGACAGATACCACTTGCTAATATCAAAGTAATTGCTACAGATATTGACAAGCAGGTTTTGGATAAAGCAAGAATGGGACTCTACAATGAGAAGAGTATTGCGAATGTTCCAAAGGATCTAAAGGATAAGTACTTTAAGAAAATTGGAACATCCTATCAGATCTCAGATGAGATCAAACGCAGGGTGGAATTCAAAGAACACAATCTGCTGAAAGATCCATATCCGACTGGCTGTAATCTGATTGTATGTAGAAATGTTGTGATCTACTTTACCGAGGAAGCCAAGGATGAGATTTATAAAAAGTTCAATCAGTGCATGACAAAGGGAGGAGTTCTCTTTATCGGAAGATTATGAATTATAAGGAACTTGGATTTGTCCGGGATAAATCTTTCTTCTTTGAAAAAGAATAATAGAATTACAAAGGCGAAAAAACCATCACAAAAGGTTTTTTCGTCTTTTTCTGTATTGCAGTGGTGAGAGACCAAATTCTTTCCGAAAAGCATCCCCAAAATAGTTCCCATCATTAAAACCACAGCGGATGGCAATCTCTGTCACGTTCAGGCTGGTATGTGTCAACAATTCTGTGGCCTCGTAGAGGCGTGTCTTTGTCAGGTATTCTTTAAAACCTACCCCGGTAATTTGTTTGAATTTTTTGGAATAATAAGTTGGACTCATATGTACATAATCTGCGACCATATGCAAAGATACAGGTTCCTGAAAATGCGTGGATATATAACGGGCGGATGCCTGAATGGCATTTTCTGCGGAATCGAGATCCTGCAGCTGTATGTGATCTCTGTTTCTTACAAGCAGTGAGAGAATCAGAGAAATATAAGCGGGAATCACAGCTTGACTACAGGTGTCCTGTTTTGTGGTTTCCTGATGCAGGGTATCAAATAAGCGGGTGGCATTGCCCTGAAGCAGAGAAGTAAGATGAAGCACAGGATAATGAAATAAATGCTCCAGGATATCCTTTGTATCAGAATGAAAAAGCGAAGCGGCAAAGTCCATTGTGAAAAATAAATTGTAGCGTTTTACTGTCGAATTGCAGTCATACACAAAACGGTGCATGGTGGATTGCGGAATCAGAACAAAATCTCCCGGAACCAGGTGGTAAATAGAATGATTGATCA
>ENA-OPDH01002955-OPDH01002955.1-human-gut-metagenome-genome-assembly--contig:-NODE-2955-length-10507-cov-2.721680_pt1 | contig 10507 bp, 10 predicted proteins | sample MGYA00241260_ERZ501500 | MGnify/ENA primary metagenome ERZ501500 (study PRJEB25962, sample SAMEA2042519) | human gut metagenome | biome: human gut; feature: human-associated habitat; material: faeces...
GACTCCGCCAACCGCCGCATCTCCATGCCGGAGGGCTTCCTCTGCGCCGACGCGGTCCTGCGCCTGTGCCAGAGCGTGACGAACGGCCTGCATGTGAACGAAAAGATCGTCGAGCGCACGCTGCGCGAGTATCTGCCGTTCCTTGCGACCGAGAACATCATGATGGAGGCCGTCAAGCGCGGCGGCGACCGTCAGGAACTGCACGAGAAGATCCGCCAGCACTCCATGGCCGCGACCGCCCGCATGAAAGAGGGCGAGCCGTGCGACCTCTTAGACCGCCTCGCGGGCGACCCCGCGTTCGGCATGACGCGCGAGGAGCTCGATCAGGTCATGGAGCCCAAGCTCTACATCGGCCGCTGCGAGCAGCAAGTGCTGCGCTTCCTCGACGAGTGCGCGCCGCTTTTGCGCGACGCCGCCGCGGAGGATGGCGCGATCGACCTGTAAGCGGGCAGAAATTGAGAATGATCCCTGAGCGGGAGAGATGGACGAGCCATCTCTCTCGCTTCTTTTTTTCACCTGAAAAAATGTGCGGCGGCGCGCGTTGCCTTGGCAAAAGCGGGCAGAATACCAGTAAGTGAACAAATTGTAAAGGGTGTACGTTCCTATACAAAAGGTAGCGAGTGTCTATGGATTCGGGTATCGAAGTGTGCTATAAAGAAGCTGTATAGAAAAATGCACAAAACGATCACTAAATTGCATAACATATTTGAAGAATAAATATTGATTTATTTATTGAAACAATCTATAATATGGAAAAGCTGAGCGGGAAGCATTTTCCCGCCGCAGTGCTAAAAGAGGTGAACGACAACATGGCAATGGAAGAATTACAGCAGGTGCAGGAGCTCGAAAAAGAGCTTGCAGCGCAGTATGCCGCCGCGCAGGCGGACGCCAAGCGCCGCATCGCCGTTGAGCAGCGCGCCGCTGCCCGAGAGATCGAGGACAGCCGCCGCAACGCCGACGTGGAGGTGCGGCAGCTGATGGCGGAGGCCGAGCAGCGCGCCGGTGAGGAGACGGAAAAGATCCTCGCCAAGGCGCGCACGGAATGCGAAAAGATGCAGAGCGCGGCGCGCGCAAACCTTGAGCGTGCGGCGCAGTGGATCGCGGAAGAGGTTGTGAACGACAAATGGCAATCGTAGCAATGAAGCATCTCCGCCTCCTCGGCATGGAGAGCGAGCGCGAGGCGCTGCTCAAGGCCATGCAGGACATGGAGTGCGTGGAGATATCAAGTATCGACGGAAGCGAAGAGGCACTGAAATCAGGCTTTGCCAAGCCCGACGACAAGGCGCTGATGAGCGCGCAGGAAGCGTCGCGTGCGTACCGCACGGCGCTTGCCTCGCTCGACCGCTTTGCGCCGGAGAAAAAAGGCATGTTCCGCAAGCGGCAGGGCGTTTCCCGCGCGACGTTTTTCAGCGCCGAGAGCGAGGAAAATGCCCGCACCGCGGCGGAGACGATCAACAAGGACACACGCCGCCTCGGCGAAATCGAGAGCGAGCGCACGAAAAATGAGGCGCTGCGAGCGACTCTTGCCCCGTGGCTGACGGTCGATGCGCCGCTCGGCGGCGCGGACGGCGCGCTTGCGGTGTTCTTTGGCACGGTGGGCCTGAATGTGACGGACGATGCGCTCAAAGCGCTGGCCGATTCGCTGGACGGGCTTCTCACCTGGCAGCAGGCCTCGAGCGACAGGTCGCTGCGATATCTTCTCGTGATGTGTCACGGGAGCGTGAAGGAGCGGGCGCTGAGCGCGCTGCGCGACCTCGGGTTTTCGACCGTGAGCTTTCGCGGCATGACCGGCACGGCGAAGGAAAACGACAAGGCGCTTGCGGAAAATCTCGCTGCGCTCGAAAAAGAGCGGCAGGAGATCGAACAGCGCATTGCGGGCCTTGGAGGCAAGCGGGAGGCGCTCTTGGAAGCGAGCGACCGCGCGGCCATCGCGCTGCGGCGCGAGGAGGCGAAGAGCCGACTTGTCGGCACGGATAAGGTCTTCTTATTGGAAGGCTGGCTGCCCGCCGACCGCTGCGCGGAGATCGAGAAAACGCTCAAGCCGTTTACCTGCGCGATCGAAACGCGCGAGCCGACAGAGGACGAGTACCCGCAGGTGCCGGTGCAGCTCAAAAACAACAAGCTGACGCGGCCGCTCAATATGGTCACGGAGATGTATTCGCTCCCGGCCTACGGCACGCTTGACCCGAACCCGCTGATGGCGCCGTTTTTCATTTTGTTCTACGGCATTATGATGGCGGATATGGGCTACGGCTTACTCATGATGATCGCCTCGGTCATCATCAGCAAAAAATACCGGCCCAAGGGCACGAGCGGCGAGCTGTTCAGCCTGCTCGGCCTCTGCGGCATCAGCACGTTCATCATGGGCGCGCTGACAGGCGGATTTTTCGGCGATTTCCTCACGCAGCTCGTCGCCATCGTCAGCCCCGGCACGGTCTTCGCGCTGCCGAAGCTCTTCGACCCGCTCGACGATCTGACGATGATCCTGATCGGCTCGATGGCGCTCGGCATGGTGCAGATCGTCACCGGCATGGCCATCAGTTTGATCGAAAAGTGCAAGCGGAAAAAGTTCCTCGACGCCTTTTTCGAGGAGATCACGTGGTGGATCGTGTTTATCGGCATCGCGCTTTTGGCGCTCGGCAAGGGTGCGGCGGTGCTGTATGTCGGATGCGCGCTGGTGCTGCTCGGCCCCATCGTGCAGGGCAAAGGCTGGGGCAAGCTCACGGGCGTGTTCGGCTCACTCTATAACCACGTGACAGGCTACTTCGGCGACATTTTGTCCTACACGCGACTGATGGCCCTGATGCTCGCGGGCAGCGTGATCGCGCAGGTGTTCAACATGCTCGCGGCGATGCCGGGGAACGTGATCGCGTTCATCATCATCTCGATGCTCGGCAACGCGATGAACTTCGGACTCAATCTCCTCGGCTGCTACGTGCACGATCTGAGATTGCAGTGCTTGGAATTTTTCAACAAGTTCTACGTCGACGGCGGAAAGCCCTTCCGCCCCATGACGCTGGACACGGAATATGTCGATCTACAGTAAATTGCAGAAAAAACGGAAAAACCGTAAGGAGGATAAAAAATGGGTATCTTTGAACTGACGACGGGCGGCGCCATCGGTATGCTGGGCGCGGGTCTTGCTGTTTGCCTCGCGGGCGCGGGCAGCGCACGCGGCACGGGTCTTGCCGGCGAGGCCGGCACGGGGCTTCTTTGCGAGGACCCGAGCAAATTCGGTAAGGTGATGATCCTGCAGGTCATCCCCGGCACGCAGGGCCTTTACGGTCTGGTCATCGGCTTCCTCTGCCTGATGCGTATGGGCGTCCTGAACGGCACGTATGTCGATATGTCGCTTCAGGAGGGCCTTCGTTACTTCGCGGCCTGCATGCCCATCGCCATCGGCGGCGGCATTTCGGCAGTTGCGCAGGGCCGCGTCGCCGCGGGATCGATCAACATCTTGGCGCGCCAGCCTGAACACTGGTCGAAGGGCATGGTGCTGTGCATCGTGGTCGAGTTCTACGCGATCCTTTCGCTGCTGGCGTCGATCATGATGCTGCTCAACATCGGCTGACGCGCCCACGGAAAGGCGGAAACGCAATGAACGGAATGGAAAAGATCACCGCGCGCATGAAAGAGGATGCGGCGCGCTCGCTGAGCGAGCTGAATGCGCAGACCGAGCAGGAGCTCCGGCGCATCCGCGAGGAGAGTGCCGCACGCGCGGAAAAAGAGCGCGAGACGGCGGGCGGGCGCGCGCATCTCGCCGCGCAGGAGCGCTATGAGCGCCTCTGCTCCGCGGCGGAGATGGAGACACGCAAGCTGACGCTCAGCGCCAAGCAGAAAGTGCTCGCCGAGACCTACGACCGCGCGCTGGAGATTCTCTGCTCCATGCCGCGCGAGGAGTACCTTTCGCTGTTGGTTCGCCTGCTGAAAGCGGCGGGCGGCAAGGGCGACGAGAAAATCGCCCTGAGCGCAAAGGACCGCGATGAGATGGGCGAAACGCTCGTCGAGCGAGCGAACAAGGAGCTGAACGCGCACTATACGCTTGCGGGCGAAGCGGCAGATATCTGCGCGGGCCTCGTGCTTATAAGTAAAGAATGCGACGTGAACTGCTCGTTTGAAACGCTTCTCGCCCTTTCGCGCGAGAAGACCGAGCGCGGCGCGGCAAAGCTCCTCTTCGCGGAATAAGGAGGGGATCGGATGCAGCAGTATCGGGATACGGACTACGCAGCGGTCTCCGCGGCGCTGCATGCGCGCGAGGCGAAGCTGCTGACGCAGGCGATGGCCGAGCGGATGATCGACGCCGCCACGCCGGAAGAGAGCTACAAGACGCTTTTGGAATGCGGCTACGCGCCGCTTGAGCGATGCACGCTCGAAAATGTGGAACACGCGCTCTCGCAGGCGCGCAGAGAGCTCTACCGCGAGGTGAGCGTGCTGGCACCGGACAAGCGCATCATCGAGCTCTTTCAGATCAAGTACGACTATCACAACGCAAAGCTCGCACTCAAGAGCAAGCGCACCGGCGAGGACGTCTCCCGCCTTGCGATGGACTGCGGCCGCTTCGACGCGCAGAAGGTGCTTCGCGGCGAGACGAGCGCGGTTTCCGCGGCGATGAGCCGCGCGATGGCGCAGGCGGAGAGCGAAGCGGGCCACAGCGGCGATGTCCGCATGGCGGAGCTGCTGCTCGATCGCGCCTGCTACGAGGAGATGAGCGCGCTCGCAAGCGAGACGGGCAGCACGTTTTTGAAGGACTATGTCGCGCTCCAGATCGACGCGGTCAACCTGCGTACGCTCGTGCGCGCACGGCGCATGGGCTGCGAGGACGATGTGCTTGCTGCGGCGATGCTGCCGGGCGGACACATTCCGGCGGATCAGCTCAAAGGCGCGCGCGGCGATCATTTATCGTCGCTCACACACGGCACGCCGCTTGACAGCGCGGGCGAGCTCGCGGCCAAACTGCTTGACAGCGGCGGGGGCCTGACGGAATTTGAGCGCGCGTGCGACGATGCGCTCATGTCCTATTTGCAGCGGGCGCGGCGCACGCCGTTCGGCCCAGAGGTCGTGGCGGGCTATCTTGGCGCGAAAGAGGCGGAGTTCACCGCCGTGCGCACCATTTTATCCGGCAAGATCGCGGGCATCGCGGCGGAGGACATCCGCGCGCGGCTGCGCATGAGTTATCTCTAAGGGAGGCGGCAGCATGAATAAGATCGGAGTTATCGGCGTGCGCGACAGCGTTTTGGGCTTCCGCGCCCTCGGGCTCGACACCTGCATCGCGGAAAACGGCGAGCAGGCGAAAGCCGCCCTCCACCGCATGGCGAAGGAGAACTACGCCATCATCTATATCACCGAACACCTCGCCGCGCAGATCCCCGCGGAGATCGAGCGTCGGCGCGAGGATGTTTCGCCCGCCGTCATCCTCATCCCGGGCAGGGAGGGGAGCCTCGGCATCGGCACAGCGGGCGTGCACGCGGCTGCGGAAAAGGCCGTCGGCGCGGACATTTTGTAAAAAAGGAGCAAAAGCCTTATGGGAAAGATCGTTAAGGTCTCCGGCCCGCTGGTCGTGGCGTCGGGACTTTCGGAAGCGAATATGGCGGATGTCGTCCGCGTGGGCGAGCAGCACCTCATCGGCGAAATTCTGACGATGAGCGGCGATTCCGCCGCCATTCAGGTGTATGAAGAGACCTCGGGCCTCGGCCCGGGGGCAGAGGTCGTGACGACCGGCGCGCCGCTGTCTGTTGAGCTCGGCCCCGGTTTGATCGAGAATATTTACGACGGCATCCAGCGCCCACTGGAGGTCATCCGCCAGAAGACGGGCGGCAACTTCCTGCCGCGCGGCGAGGAGGTCCCCGCGCTCGACCGCGAGAAGAAGTGGGACTTCACCGCTGTCGCCAAGGTGGGAGACCACCTGATCGGCGGCGACGTGCTCGGCACGGTGCAGGAGACGCCGTCGATCCTGCACAAGATCATGATGCCGCCCAAGATGAGCGGCACTGTGAAGGAGATCAAGTCCGGCAGCTTCACTGTGGAGAACGTCGTCGCTGTTATTGAGACCGACAAGGGCGAGACGAAGGAGCTCACGATGATCCAGAAATGGCCTGTTCGTGTGGGCCGTCCGAAGAAGTACCCGCCTGTCACGCCGCTCCAGTCCGGCCAGCGCATTGTGGATACGTTCTTTCCCGTAGCCAAGGGCGGCACGGCGGCGATCCCGGGGCCGTTCGGCAGCGGCAAGACCGTCATGCAGCACGCACTTGCCAAGTGGGCGGACGTGGATCTCGTCGTTTACATCGGCTGCGGCGAGCGCGGCAACGAGATGACCGACGTTCTGCGCGAATTCCCCGAGCTCATCGACCCGCGCACGGGCGAGAGCCTGATGAAACGCACGGTGCTGATCGCCAACACCTCGGATATGCCGGTCGCGGCGCGCGAAGCGAGCATCTACACCGGTATCACCATCGCCGAATACTTCCGTGACATGGGCTACGCCGTCGCAGTCATCGCGGACTCGACCTCCCGCTGGGCGGAGGCCCTGCGCGAAATGTCGGGCCGTCTCGAGGAGATGCCCGGTGAAGAGGGCTATCCTGCGTATCTGTCCTCGCGCCTCGCGCAGTTCTATGAGCGCGCGGGCGTGGTCGAATGCCTCGGCAGCGACGAGCGGCAGGGCAGCCTCACCGCCGTCGGCGCGGTTTCGCCTCCGGGCGGCGACCTCTCCGAGCCTGTCTCGCAGGCGACGATGCGCATCGTCAAGGTTTTCTGGGCGCTGGATTCGTCACTTGCCTACCGACGCCACTTCCCGGCCATCAACTGGCTGAATTCCTATTCGCTCTATCTCGATTCCCTGCGCCCGTGGTACAGCGAGCACCTGGGACACGAATTCCTCGAAAACCGCGAGTGGGCCATGGCGATGCTGCAGGAGGAATCGAACCTCAACGAGATCGTGCAGCTCGTCGGCAAGGATTCGCTCAGCGCGAAGGACCAGATCACGCTTGAGGTCGCGCGTATGATCCGCGAGGACTTTTTGCAGCAGAACTCGTTTGCCGACAACGACGCCTATTCCGAATACGACCGTCAGGCGCGCATGCTGGCGATGATCCGCCAGTACGACACGCAATGCCTGAGCGCCGCCGAGCGCGGCGGGAATTTAAGCGAGCTCTTCGCCATCCCCGCGCGCGAGAAGATCGGACGCGCCAAGGGCGTGCCTGCCGACCAGTATAAGGACGCCTACGCGAACCTGCTCGTCGAGATGGAAGAGCAGATCGCCGCGATCGCTGAGAAAGGAGAGAAAGAAGAATGATCCGTGAATATAAGACGATCCGCGAAATTTCCGGCCCTCTGATGGTCGTGGACCATGTGCAGGGCGTCACGTATGACGAGCTGGCAGAGATCGTCCTCTCCGACGGCAGCACGCGCCGCTGCAAGGTGCTCGAGGTAGACGGCGACAACGCTGTTGTCCAGCTGTTTGAAAGCTCGGCAGGCATCAACCTGCGCGACAGCAAGGTTCGTTTCTTAGGACACGGTCTTCAGCTGGCTGTATCCGAAGATATGCTCGGTCGTGTCTTCTCCGGCATGGGTCGTCCAATCGACGGCGGTCCCGAGATTATCCCGGACGAGCGCGTCGACGTCAACGGCGTTCCAATGAACCCGGCTGCCCGCGTATATCCAAACGAATTTATCCAGACCGGCATCTCTGCCATCGACGGACTGAACACACTGGTTCGTGGTCAGAAGCTGCCTATCTTCTCCGGTTCCGGTCTGCCGCACGCAAAACTGGCTGCACAGATTGCACGTCAGGCAAAGGTACTCAACGCCAACGATAAATTCGCCGTTGTCTTTGCTGCTATCGGTATCACCTTTGAGGAAGCTGACTTCTTCATCAAGGACTTCACCAAGACCGGTGCGATTGACCGTGCCGTTATGTTCATGAACCTGGCAAACGACCCGGCAATCGAGCGTATCTCCACTCCAAAGATGGCACTGACCGCTGCGGAGTACCTTGCATTCGAAAAAGATATGCACGTTCTGGTCATCATGACCGACATCACCAACTATGCGGAGGCTCTGCGTGAGGTTTCCGCTGCCCGTAAAGAGGTTCCGGGACGCCGTGGTTACCCAGGCTACCTGTACACCGACCTTGCTACCATGTACGAGCGCGCAGGCAGAAAGATGGGCTCCAACGGCTCCATCACCATGATTCCAATTCTGTCGATGCCAGAGGACGACAAGACCCATCCAATCCCTGACTTGACCGGCTACATCACCGAGGGTCAGATCATCCTGTCCCGTGAGCTGTACCGCAAGAACATTGCACCTCCAATCGACGTACTGCCTTCGCTGTCCCGTCTGAAGGATAAAGGTATCGGCGTCGGCAAGACCCGTGAGGACCACTCCGGCACCCTCAACCAGCTGTTTGCCGCTTACTCCCGTGGTAAGGACGCAAAAGAGCTGATGAGCATTCTGGGTGAAGCTGCCCTCTCTGAAACCGACCTGCTGTACGCCAAATTCGCGGACGAGTTTGAGAAACAGTACGTTTCTCAGGGCTACTACACCAACCGCTCCATCGAGGAGACCCTCGACCTGGGTTGGCAGCTGCTCTCCATCCTGCCGGTAACCGAGCTCAAACGTATCAAGACTGAGATGATTGATAAATACCTCCCGAAAAAAGACAGCTGAGGAGGGGTTAGATTATGGCATTGATTAACGTCAACCCGACCCGCATGGAGATGACCCGACTGAAAAAACGTCTTGCCACCTCCATCCGCGGGCACAAGCTGCTCAAAGACAAGCGCGATGACCTGATGAAAAAATTTCTGGACCTGATTCGCAAGAACAAAGAGCTGCGCGAACAGGTCGAGCAGGAAATCAGCGACATCTATGGCGGATTTGTGGTTGCCAGCGCTGTGATGAGCCCACAGATGCTGGAGGAAGCGCTGATGCTGCCCAAGCAGAGCATCGACCTGGAGGTCGGCGAACGCAACGTAATGAGCGTCACCGTCCCTTCCTTTGAGTTCAACGCCTCTGAAAATTCGGACAGCGACATCTACTCCTACGGCTTTGTGGCAACCTCCGGCGAGCTGGATGACTCGGTAGCTGCTGTCAAAAATGTGCTGCCACACCTGCTGGAGCTGGCACAGATTGAAAAAAGCGCACAGATGATTGCAGAGGAGATCGAACGTACCCGCCGCCGCGTCAACGCGCTGGAGTATGTACAGATTCCCGACCTGGAAGAAACCATCAAATACATCAAGATGAAGCTGGACGAAAACGAACGCGGAAACCAGACCCGTCTGATGAAGATCAAGGATATGATGCTGGAGGAGGCAATCGAAAAGAAACGCCAGAACAGCACCAATACCGCAAGCTGACGGTCTGTCGCTTGAGGACAACACCCGATAAAAAAGGCTGTGTATTCATTTGGAATACACAGCCTTTTTCTCTGTTTCTTTTTAATCGGTGGCAAAGCAAAGCTCACAGCGCTGCTGTACCGAGAAGGCGGAAAAATATCGTTCTTCCAGCGGAATCCACCGCTCCTGAAAGACCTTCAGTCCCTGCTGACCGTTGCGTATGGCAATCCTGCGCAGTTGCTCGGTCGGCTGGACGGTCAGAAAGATATGCAAATCATACCCTTTCCACAAAGCCGGATGACAGCTGTAAGAGCCTTCCACAAAGACGATAGAGGTCGGGAGCACCTCCACTGCATCCGTCAGCTGCTGCACCGAGCAATCGTAAGGGCGGTAAGAGAAGGAAACGCCCTGCCGCAGCGGGACCATCACCTGCTGCCAGAATCGCTCGTAATCGACATTGCCGCCCGGCTGTGCCAGCCGCTGCGGTGTGCGCTGGTGCAGCTGAAGGAAAAAATGGTCGAGATGCAGCACCGTATATCCCGTCTTTTGCTCGATAAAGGAGCAGAGGGTCGTCTTGCCCGAGGCACACCTGCCGTCTATTGCCACAATCACCGGTCTGTCCTGCGTCTGCTGCTGCATTTTTTGCTGCTGCAAATGCTGTGCCCGCTCGATAATCTGCTGTGCCATCTGCTCTATCTTTTCTGTCTGCGCAAATTCCATCCTGTTCTCCCCTGTCTTTTTTTCTTATTATACCATCCTGCCGCGCATATTCGTCAAGTGTTTGTGCCTTTTCTTTTAAAATTACCCATCGCTAACACTTTTCTCTTGACATCCGCCGGAAGAAATGGTATCTTATAATCATTGATTAGCATACGCTAACCAATGATCAGTCAGCTGATTGGAGAGGGAAAAAAGTTCCCCTTTTTTCTTTTCCTCAACAGTTAGCAATCACTAACTATCGATAAGGCGGTGCAGCTTATGTCATCCTTCGAAAAAGCTCTGGTCTACCATTGCTCCCCGACCCTGTGCGGACTCAAACCGGCAAATCTGCTCTCCCTCTCTAAGGATGAGTACCCGCATCTGCCGCAGCTGGCTGCTGCCTACGCCCGCCTGCTGGAGGACAAGGGCATCCGCCTGACCATCCTCTGCTCCTGCGGCTGCCGTTGGCTGCT
>ENA-OPDH01002957-OPDH01002957.1-human-gut-metagenome-genome-assembly--contig:-NODE-2957-length-10503-cov-3.666635_pt1 | contig 10503 bp, 11 predicted proteins | sample MGYA00241260_ERZ501500 | MGnify/ENA primary metagenome ERZ501500 (study PRJEB25962, sample SAMEA2042519) | human gut metagenome | biome: human gut; feature: human-associated habitat; material: faeces...
GCGACCTCCACCTTGGCAAGGTGGCGTACTACCAACTGTACTACTGTCGCATTTTCTCTCTCGCTGATGTATCTCAGCGACGAAAGTTATAATAACACAGTTTCTTCTGCTTGGCAAGCTTTTTCGTAAAAAATTTCAATTTTATTTTGGAAGAAAATAGAATAGAAAAATTTTGGAAAAATATGCGCCGTTTTTTATTCATGACAATAGAATGCTCGCAGAGCGTGCATTCTATTGTATCTTTTCATCCGTAGCATTTCCGAAAACATCGAGCAGCGTTCCATAGCGGAAGAGCCAGACCATCTGCAGCTCGGTCTGATCGTATTCCTGCAGTGTTTTCATTACCTGCTCGGCGATTTCGGGCGTAACGCTTCGGGCCGTTTCCGGGGAAGCAGGATTACAGAGCATGTGCCAGTATTCCGGATAGGCTTCGACCCATTTGACCAGCCGCTGCTGGCGCAGTTGGTTGTAGAGCTTTGAGAGGGCGAGAATGATCTGGGCAGCGTTATCTTTTTCCAGTTCTTTGTAAAGGTCTTTCGAATCCATAGTACCTCCTAAAACAAATAGTAGGGACGTATTTATCCCTATTATAAGCAAAACAGGAGAAAGATGCAAGGCAGGTCTCAGGAAGATTCGACGGAACAGGAAAGCAGGACTTGCAGATCAAAAATCGTCATGCTACACTACGATGAGAGCATGAAAAGTGTTCAAACGGGAATCACATGACGAGGCTCCCGGTGTGGGAGCACGGATCGAAGCAAAAAGAAAAGGGGAACAAAAGAATCTATGATAACAGATCAATTCGGAAAAAAATGGTATAAAGGAAATCTCCATACTCATTCCACCAATTCTGACGGTCGTCTGTCGCCGGAAGAAGTTATCGGACTGTATCGGGAGGAAGGCTACGACTTTCTTGCCCTGACAGATCACTGGTTTATGGGAGAAGAGCGCCAGGAGGAAAATTTTCTGCTTTTGAGCGGGGCAGAATATGACGTTGGCAACAATGTCCGGGACGGCATTTATCATGTCGTCGGAATCGGTATGCAGAAGGAGCCGAAGCTGGAAAAAGGACCGGAATTACAAGAAAAGCAGGCGCAGCTGATGATCGATCGGATTCATGAAGCCGGAGGCATTGCAATTCTGGCACATCCGGCGTGGTCGATGAACCGGGCGAGCGAGGTGCGTCTGTTAAAAGATCTGGACGGCTGCGAGATTTATAATACGACGTCGGGCGTGCCGTGGAACTGTAGACCCTATTCGGGCATCATCCTGGATGAATTGGCAGCGCAGGGATATGTGCTGCCCTGCATGGCAGCGGACGACGCGCATCAGTACACAGGCGACGAAACAAAATCTTACCTGATGGTGCAGGCGGATGAGCTGAGCCGCGATGCAATCCTGGAAGCGATTGCTCAGGGGCGTTTTTATGCATCCCAGGGGCCGCGTTTTTGGATTGAGAAAAAGGATAACAGTCTGATCGTGCACAGCACGCCGGTGAAGGAAATCGTCTTTTTCACGGATGCGGTATGGTCGGACGATCGCGCGACAGTCGGGGAATGCGTGGAAGAAGCCGTTTATGAGATCCAACCGCATGAAACGTTTGTAAGGGTAGAATTAAAGGATGCTGTAGGGAACCGGGCATGGTCGAACTTTTACCTGACCGGAAAGGCGGTTTTATAAGAATGGAAAATCTCCTTTTTTGTCTGAATGCGACGGTACCGATTTTTCTGACGATGATGCTGGGGTGTCTGTTTAAGAAAATCGGCTGGATAGACGAGCTTTTTACAAAACGCCTTAACAAATTTGTCTTTCAGGTGGCTTTGCCGGCGCTTCTGTTTGAAGATCTGGCGACAGTTGACCTTGCGGAAGTCTGGGATATGGGTTATGTTGCGTACTGTTTTGCTGCAACATTTCTCGGAATCGGGATCTGTTACCTGATTTCCCTCTTATTAAAGGATAAATCCATTCAGGGCGAGTTCGTGCAGGCGTCTTACCGGAGCAGCGCGGCGCTGATGGGAATCGCGATCATTCAGAACATTTATGGAAACGCCGGAATGGCGCCGCTGATGATTATCGGAACCGTGCCGCTTTACAATGTGATGGCAGTCGTTATTCTGTCGATTTTAAAGCCGGAGCGCGGAAAAGTGGACAAGGCGCTGCTTTTAAAGACAGGAAAGGGAATTGTAACAAACCCGATTATACTCGGTATTTTAGCCGGTATGATCTGGTCGGGACTGCGCCTTCCGATGCCGAAAATTCTGGACAAAACGGTTTCCAATGTCGGCGTTCTGGCGACCCCGCTTGGTTTGATGGCGCTGGGTGCTTCGTTCGATTTAAAGCAGGCTGCCGGAAAAATCAAACCGGCGATTGTTGCAACCTTTATCAAGCTGATCGGTCTGGCGGCAATTTTTCTTCCAATTGGCGTGATGCTCGGCTATACACATGAGCATCTGATTGCTCTGATCGTGATGCTCGGCTCTGCCAGCACGGTGAGCTGCTTTGTTATGGCGAAAAATATGGGACACGACGGCACGCTGACATCCAGCGTCGTTGTTTTGACAACATTGTTTTCTGCGTTGACGATGACTGGATGGCTGTTTATTTTCCGGACAATGGGACTGGTGTGATGGAGGATTAAAATGAAAAAGCTGGAAGCGGTAATTTTTGATATGGACGGCGTTCTGTTCGATACGGAGCGAATGAGCTGCGAATGCTGTTTTGAGGCGGCAAAGCAGCTGGGACTCACGCTGGCGGAGGAAGCAGTCTATGGCGGCTGCGGACGAAATGAAGCGTCACTTCGCAGACATATTATGGAGACGGAGGAGCCCTGGTATCCGAATGGAACCTTTCCCTATGAAAAATATCGGGAACGGTTTATGGCGTTGTTTCAGGAGAGTCTGGAACGGGAACTTCCAATTAAAAAGGGTGTAAGGGAGCTGCTGGAATATCTGAAGGAAAAGCAGATCAAAACGGCGATCGCATCGTCTACGAAAGGCCCGCTTGTCAGAAAGCATCTGGAGCGCACCGGCCTTAGCGGATATTTTCAGGAAATTGTTTCCGGTGATATGGTGGAAAAAAGTAAGCCGGAGCCGGATATTTATTTAAAAGCCTGTGAGGTAGTCGGCGTTTTGCCGGAAAATGCGATGGGAATCGAGGATTCTTTTAACGGAATCCGTGCGGTTGCGGCTGCGGGAATGACGGCGGTTATGGTGCCGGATATGGTACAGCCGGACGAGGAAATTCGTCAGATTTATGATTACTGTGTGCAGGATTTGCTGGAAGTGAAGGAACTGATCGAACTGCTCGCGTAGAGTAGAGAAGTTCGGTGCAATGCAGCATGGAGGGTACAGTTCACCTGTAGCATTTGTAGTACAATAGAATACGCACTCCGCAAACATTCTATTGTCGCGAATCGCCTCTTCTTTTGCAGACGAAGCCATGAGTGAACGGAATCTGATTGACAAATCTCAGGAAAATGATTATACTGTAACCACCGTGCAGCCGGGGGAGCAGCGGCCCCCTGAACCTGAAATCCGCTATAGCAGGGGTGATGGTACGCCGAGGGCTTTTGGCTCATATTGCTGGCCTTTACAAGTGGCGATGAGGTTTGGGTCTTGCGCAACGGGTGTCTGTGAACCGTGTCAGGTTGGGAACAAAGCAGCACTAAACAGAATTTCCCGTGTGCCGCAAGGGTGCCTGGCGGAGTTAACTGTAAAGGTAACGGATATGGGTTTCGGTTCGAAGCGTGCCGCACGGTCTTTGAAAAAGAGAACAGTCTTTCGGGAGAAGCCCGGAAGAATATGGGCGTCCGGAGGAAGAGGATTTCTCCGGGCGTTTTTTAGTTACAGTTCACTCGTTTTTTATTCCCGGGAATGGAATTGTATCAAGACGAAGAGAAAGAGGAAATAAAACGTGGAAACGATCAAAAAGGATAACAGCGGGACTCTGTCGCTGCCGGAAAATCTGGAAAAGCTGCTGACAGACTGCACACTCTGTCCGCGTAACTGCCACGTCAACCGTATGGCGGGGCAGATCGGCTACTGCCTGCAGACGGGGAAGCTGCGGGCGGCAAGAGCAGCGCTGCACTATTGGGAAGAACCGTGCATCTCGGGCACAGCAGGTTCGGGTGCAGTGTTTTTTGGCGGCTGCTCGATGCGGTGCGTGTTTTGCCAGAACCATGATATTGCGGCAGGAGAAGCCGGACGGGAAATTTCGGTGGAACGCCTGAAAGAAATTTTTCTGGAACTGCAGGAAAAGGGCGCGAACAACATCAACCTCGTGACGCCGACGCATTTTGTACCGCTGATTGTTCCGGCGCTGCGGGCGGCAAAGCGGGAAGGATTGCGGATCCCGATTGTATACAATACCTCCTCTTATGAAAAAGTCAGCACGCTGCAGCTGCTGGACGGGCTTGTGGATATTTATCTGCCCGATCTGAAATATGAATCTGCAGCGCTTTCCGGGCTGCTTTCGAATGCGCCGGATTATTTTGAAACAGCAACAGCGGCGATTGCAGAGATGGTCAGACAGGTCGGCGAGCCGGTTTTTGCAGCACCGGATGGGACACAGCTTTTCGCGGCGCAGATGAATGACGCATGTGAAGAAGCCGACGAGGACGCAGAATTTTTAATGAAAAAAGGCGTTATTGTGCGGCATCTCGCCCTGCCGGGACAGGAGGCAGATTCGAAGAGAGTGCTTTCCTATCTGTTAAAAACCTATGGGGAGCGGATTTATATCAGTCTGATGAATCAGTATACGCCGATTTCGTCTGTGCTGGAGAAGACGCTGCCAAAGCTTATGCAGAAGAAGTTGGCGGCGCCAGAGCCCTTGCGGGAGAAAAGCGCAGCGCAGCCTGAATCTGCACAAGCCTGCCTGACAGGTCTGCAGCGCCGTCTGACGGAGGACGAATACGAAGCTCTGATTGATTTCGCGATAGAAAACGGAATCGAAAACGGATTTATTCAGGATCAGGAAACGGCGCAGGAAAGCTTTATTCCTGCATTTGATGGCGAGGGCATCTGACGGAAAAAGAGGATTGTGCAATTTTACAGGGATTTATGGTGTTTTCTTGATTGTTCGGGGGATTGTCTGAGTGTATTCTGAAAAAGAACAGATGCCTGAAAATATTCCTTTTTCAGGTACAACAACAGAGCAGGGATTTATAAAAGGAGGAACTATCATTATGAACACAATGCCCAGACCGGAGCATCCGCTTCCTCAGTGGGAAAGAAGCACATGGAAAAACTTAAACGGAGAATGGGATTTTTCTTTCGACTTTGGTAAAAGCGGCGTAGACCGTTGTTTTTATGAAAAGAAGGATTGGGAGAAAAAGATCATCGTTCCGTTTTGCCCGGAAAGCGATCTGAGCGGAATCGGCTATAAGGATTACATGGATGCCGTATGGTATCATAAGACCGTAGAACTGACCGAGGTGGAGGTAAAAGGACGCGTTCTGCTGCATTTTGGCGCGGTGGATTATGATGCGCGCGTATGGATCAACGGAACAGAGGTTGGACGGCATAAAGGCGGTTATACCTCTTTTACATTCGATATCACGGCTTATGTACAGGCCGGTGCAAACGATATCGCCGTATACGCAGAGGACGATTTGAGAAGCGGCAAACAGCCCCATGGCAAACAGAGTGGGCTCTACTATTCCCATGGCTGTGAATACACCAGAACCACCGGTATCTGGCAGACGGTTTGGCTTGAGTTCGTGCCGGAAAATTATGTGAAGAAAGCACGCTTCTTTCCGAACGTGGAAGCAGGCACGATTACGATCGAAGCGGTGACTATCGGCGACGGATCGTTCTGCGCAGAAGCGTTTTATGAAGGAAGACGCTGTGGTCAGGCGGAAACCACAACTGCTGGCGGAAATGTTGTTGTGACGCTGCCTCTTTCCGAAGTGCATCTGTGGGAGGCTGGAGCAGGCAGACTGTATGATTTGACAATTACTTTTGGGAAAGATACTGTTCACAGCTATTTCGGACTGCGCAATGTCACAATTTCCGGGGAAAAGGTGCTGATTAACGGAAAATCCGTGTTCCAGAGACTCGTTCTGGATCAGGGATTTTATCCGGACGGCATTTATACCGCATCTACCGATGAAGCACTGGAAAACGATGTGAAGCTGTCGATGGCAGCAGGCTTCAACGGCGCGCGTCTGCATGAAAAAGTGTTCGAGCCCCGTTTCCTGTATCATTGCGATCGTCTGGGTTATCTTGTATGGGGCGAGCAGGGCAACTGGGGGATGGATCCGAGCGCACCGGATGGATTGAAAAACTTCCTGCCTGAATGGATGGAAGCGGTTGAAAGGGATTTCAATCATCCGGCGATCATCGGCTGGTGCCCGTTTAACGAGACATGGGATTATGAAGGGCGCAAGCAGGATGACGACCTTCTGGCAATTGTCTATCGGATGACGAAGCTCTACGATACGACCAGACCCTGCATCGATACCAGCGGCAATTTCCATGTTATTACTGATATTTACGATCTGCACGACTACGAGCAGAACCCGGAAGAGTTCGCAAGTCATTATGAGAGCTATGCAAAGGACGGCATCCTGGCATGGGATAACCATGCACCGAGACAGAAACAGATTGTCGGTATTCCGGTATTTATCAGCGAGTATGGCGGCATCAAGTGGGATGTTGAGGGCGTGAATAAGGACAGCTGGGGCTACGGCGACGGACCCAGAACCGAGGAAGAGTTCCTTGCACGTTATAAGGGTCTGACGGATGTGCTTTTGGACAATCCGAAGATGTTCGGCTTCTGCTATACCCAGTTGTACGATGTAGAGCAGGAAATGAACGGTCTTTATACCTATGGCAGAAAGCCTAAGTTCGATATGGAAATTATCCGTAGGATCAACAGCCGCAAAGCTGCGATCGAGGAGGGAAAGGCATAACGCCTTCCTGTTTTGCATAGGCTGAAAGAAAAGCGGGTAACGCGATGCTGAATGCAATCTGGGCAGGAATGATTGTTCTTGGAATCTTATACGGAGCTTTTACCGGCAATCTGGAGGCGGTGTCCAATGCCGCCCTGGAAAGTGCCGGGGAAGCTGTGGATTTATGTATTACGATGTGCGGGATCATGGGACTTTGGACAGGTCTGATGAAAATCGCACAGCAGGCGGGGCTGATTGCTGCATTGACGCGCGGCATCAGCCCTTTTGTGTCGTTTTTATTTCCCCGGATTCCGAAAAATCATCCGGCGCGGGAGTCAATTTCCACCAATATTGTTGCAAACGTCCTCGGACTTGGCTGGGCGGCAACTCCGGCGGGCTTAAAGGCGATGGAGGATCTTGCACAGCTGGAAGAAAAACGGAGACAGACGGGGTACCCGAAAAACGTTCCAAAAGATACGGCAAGCAATGAAATGTGTACGTTCCTGATTTTAAATATTTCGTCCCTGCAGCTGATTCCGGTCAACATGATCGCCTATCGCAGCCAGTACGGAAGCGCAAGCCCCGCCGCAGTGGTCGGTCCTGCGGTGCTGGCGACACTTGTCAGTACGTTTGCGGCAGTGATTTTTTGCAGGGTGATGGATCGGAGATAGATTGTTGATATAGCATTTGGATGCTGAACAGAAGCATAGTTTGCAGGCGGGCAGTCATACATCGTTCGATGCGCAGCTGTCCGCTGTTTTTGTGGAAATTTACATCAGATATGCCAGCAGCACGCTCATAACGACACCGACGGCGGTAGAAAACAGCGCGCCTGCCAGCGTATATCTGGATTTGGAAACGCGCGCCGTCATAAAATAAACAGACATCGTGTAAAAACAGGTTTCTGTGCAGCTCATCAGAATCGACGTGATACGTCCTGCCAGAGAATCTGTCCCGTAGGTTTTGAAAATATCGAGCACCAGTCCAGTCGCCGCGGAAGAAGAAAACAGGCGGATGAAAATGAGTGGGAAAAACTCCGGGAACATACCGCTTATGGAACTGCCAGCGGCGTATTTTTGCAGCAGCTTTCCCGGAAGATCCAGCAGCCCGGAGCCCCGCAGAATCCCGACTGCCATCATCAGCCCGATGAGCGTTGGGACGATGCCGACGACCGTTTTCAGACCGTCCGCTGCGCCGTTTATAAAGTCGTCGTAGAGATTGCATTTATGAATCCACCCATAGCCGATGATGAAGAAGATCACGGCAGGAATGAGGATGGAGGAAAGATGTGCGAGAACATTTGCCATGGAAAGCTCCATTCTGCAGGAATATCTGTTACCGGAATATATGATTTTGCCAACCCATACAGAACCGGAATCATAAAATGCAGAGTAGGGGCATAAGTTACTATCAGGTTTTCTGAAAAACGAATGGGATGGAAAAAGGAGGACAGGCATGGCGGAATATCGAAAACAAATCGCATATCTGGATTATCTGGAAGACGGCGTAAAAATCAAAAATGCCGGATTTGTCAGAATAGAGGAACAAAACGGACACAACCGGATGGAAGTAAAAGTTAAAAACCTTCCGGGCAAGGACTGCGGGGAGTTTCGGTTACAGGAAGAACATGAGAGAACGGTCGGAAGGATTAGTTTGCAGGGCGGCAACGGAAACTGCTGCATGGTGTGGCGGATGCCGGAGCCGGGCGAATTGGATAACAACCGGGAGGAAAGCTGGCAGCAGACTGCGCAGCTTCGGATTTTACTGTCCGGAAAAAGAATGTTGATTGCAAACTGGCACGAACCGGTCGAAATTCCGGCACAGAAAGAGACGCTGCAGCTGCAGCAGCAATCGCAGGTACAAGGGGATCAGTTCCAACAGATGGAGGCGCGGTCATCGCAGACAAATTCACCCCGGCAGCCCGGAGCTGGAGAAATTATTCCGTATCCGGAGCGGCGCGGCAGCGAGATGGAAAAGCAGTCCACTATGGCGAAGAAGCCCGCTGAAACAGAGCAGTCCGCCATGTCGGAGGAGCCCGCGGCAACAGAGCAATCCACTATGGCGAAGGAGCCAGCGGCAACGAAGCGGCAGCCCCCTCCGGAAGCGCCATCTGTGTCAGCGACCGAGCCGACGATTCCTTTTCCTTCCGCTGCGCCGAAATCGCCGTCCTCTCCATCGCGTGAGCCGGTCTGCAGCGCGGATAAATGGGAGCAGCTGTGCACGATGTATCCGGAAATTCATCCGTTCCGCGACAGTCGGGAATATCTTTCCATTGCGCCGAAGGATTTTGTGGTTCTGTGTAAGGAATATCAGAAGTTGGTACATAATAGTTTTCTGCTGCACGGCTACTATAATTACCGTCATCTGATTCTGGGCAGAATCCGGCAAAAGGATGCATGGCAGTATTATATCGGTGTGCCCGGCAATTTCTATGACCGGGAAAAAATGGTGGCGGAAATGTTCGGATTCGAAGCCTTTGAGGGTGAAAAAGAATCCGCATCGCCGGGCGATTACGGGTATTATATGAAGCGGGTGGAGATTTAAGCAAGGGTGGTCGAATCAGTGGGAGCGATGATCGGGAAAATGGCAGACAGTAAAAACCCACTTGCGGGAATGAAAAGGGACTGGTATGCTTTTTTTGGAAACAGTCAGCAGATTTCTGGGCGTTCTCGGTGCAGATCATGAAAAGCTGACATGTTATATTCGAAACACAGGGAGCAATTATGGCAAGAATCCGTACAGAAGAGGAAAAAGAAGCGGCGCGGCAGGCTGCAAAGCAGGCGAAAAAAGATCAGTGGCTTCGGGAGCAGGAAGAAAAGCGCCCGACGCATGAGAAATATATGAAGGATGCGATCCGACAGGCAAAAAAAGCGGCAGCGCTCGGCGAAGTGCCGATCGGCTGCGTGATCGTGCATGATGGACAGGTGATCGGCAGGGGCTATAATCGACGAAATACGGACAAAAGTACACTGGCGCATGCGGAGATCACAGCGATTAAGCGGGCGAGCAAAAAGCTGGGTGACTGGCGGCTGGAAGACTGCACATTGTATGTGACGCTGGAGCCCTGCCAGATGTGTGCCGGAGCCATCGTGCAGGCGCGGATTCCGGAGGTTATGATCGGCTGCATGAATCCAAAGGCAGGCTGCGCAGGATCAATCTATAACCTGCTGCAGGAACCGGCATTTAATCATCAGGTCAGCCTGTTTAAGGGCGTGCTGGAAGAAGAATGCAGCCAGATGATGAAATCATTTTTTAAAGAATTAAGAGAGGCAAGGAAGAAGAAAAAGCAGCTGGAAAAAGAGCAGACAGAGGAAATATAAGAGACAGGTGACCAGATGAATGAAAAGACGGTAGGAATGCTGATCGGTAAGAAGAATGTATATGAATATCCGGAACTTTCCAATGCAGTTACCTGTATGAATTATGTAAACAAAGAGACCGAGATACCGCTGGTACTGATGATGCACGGACTTGCAGATGACAAAGCATGGAGATCCGGCATTCTGGACAGAGAAGAATAATTTGGTATAATATAAAAAAATATCCATATGCGGGAAACTGATATGCTACCCTCATATAGGACAATGAAATATAAAAGTCCTATATGGGGGTAT
>ENA-OPDH01002959-OPDH01002959.1-human-gut-metagenome-genome-assembly--contig:-NODE-2959-length-10494-cov-2.740492_pt1 | contig 10494 bp, 9 predicted proteins | sample MGYA00241260_ERZ501500 | MGnify/ENA primary metagenome ERZ501500 (study PRJEB25962, sample SAMEA2042519) | human gut metagenome | biome: human gut; feature: human-associated habitat; material: faeces...
AGCCGATGAGGAAGCATCTTTTAATACTTCAATAGACTGTATGTCTCCGGGGTTGAGGCTACCGAGGTCATCGACAGGAATACCGTCTACTACATATAAAGGAGTAGCATCTGCGTTGATAGAAGCAGCTCCACGTACACGAATCTGTAATTCGGAACCCGGTTCACCGGTGGTGCTACGAACTTCCACACCTGCCAGTTGTCCTTGCAGGGAAGAAGCGATATTGGTTGATGCCCGGTCTTCCAGCTTTTCGGCATTTACTTTGGCGATAGCTCCGGTCACATTTCTTTTCTTGGCACTACCGTAGCCGATTGCTACGACTTCATCCAGTGCGATAGCGGATTCCGACAGTTTGATTTGCAGCGTTTTATCGGTAATGGTTACTGTTTGAGTGTTATATCCGATAAAAGACACTTCCAGCAGTTTGGCACTTTTGGGAGCGGAGAGTACGAATTTACCGTCTAAATCAGTAATCGTTCCTTTGGCGGTTCCTTTCACAGTGACGTTTGCACCGATAATCGGTTCATCTTTCTCATCTACGACTACACCTGTCACCGTCCGGTTTTGTGCGAACGACAGGGTAGATTGTACTACGAACAGAGTCATTAAAAGGAGATATTGAATCTTCCTTCCCAGACTGCCATTTCCATGCAAAATGTTTTTCATGTTAATATCTCTAAGTGATTAAATTAGTAAATAACGGAAGATGCAGACATGGTTTGTTTTTCCATTTGTCTGACTTCCTCTGCAAAGGAAGTGTATTAGGAGAAATTACGCTCAAGTATTCGTACGGAAAAGATGTAATTTCATACTAATTGCTAAAAAACACATTTGGCATTTGTACGCCACCCCCTATGAACGTACAAATATAGCCTTTTCAACGGATTGCCTTTATCTGTTCATACATCTGTTTGCCCAAATATTCGGCAGAATTTTGGTTGAAATGCAAACGGTCGCCCATCAATTCCGCATCCGACATGTCTATCAAATATGCGTTCTTATCTTCTTTAGCAAAACGTTTCATGGCGGCTTCCACTTCGCTGCCATACTGTTTGTTCTTCTTGGCTACCGTACCGAAAATAAAAGGTAGGTTGGAGTAATCTTTTCCTGTTTTTTCGCTTAGATGGTTGCGTACATAAGTGACTACTGCTTTCAGGTTTTCATAATATTTATCTCCATTATTTTTCTTCATTTGTTTTGGTGGCTTTATTGGCGTCATTATACTATAAATTTTACAACATAGCAGTAAACGGCTGGTTTATGGAACCTTTTCGTTATGTACGATAACATTTAAGAGTGACATATATTGACATTGTGAGCCACAAAATGGAATATTGAAAAATTCTTTTGTGAGAAATCACAATGACAATATATGTCTGTCTTATGCGGTACAATCAAGGAAAAATCGGAAATTGAACTTCCAAGGAGAAAGGTTTCTTATTTTTCATTACTTACAGATTTCCCTTTAATTACAGAAGCGGGAGTCTCAATTCAAACAAAGACGAAGGAGCGAAAAGGAATGTACAGAGAATTTATAGACGAATTTGTGTTGTCACCAAGCATGAGGCAGTATTTGAAAACCGTAGATTTAAGTGTGGAACAGATCACGCAGTTGATTTATTTTTCGCCGGTTTTGCTGCAACAGAAAAAGCAAGCATTTTACAGATTGCGGGATCTGGCAGAGAAAAATCAGGATGAAATTTTGAAAAAAGAGTGCCACAGATATATTTCAAATATGGAAGAAGCGTTGTCTTATTTGCGTGTAAATGGGATTATTTCAGTGGAATCGAATATTGCGGATGAGATGATGAATGAAGCAGATTCACATTTTGAAGGGGTGTTTGATACCTGTAATGAAGCAATGAACTTTGTAGATCGTCATGCCAAAAAGGAAGGAACAGATCCTTATGGACGCATCTGGTATATTTTGAAGAAATGGATCAAAAATGATGATGGAGAATATTATGACGCGTGTTCTTATGTAGTGGCGGATGATGAGATTTATTACGCGGAGCTGGACAATACGCCGAATGGTGAAAAACGGGAGGACAGCATTGATTATTGCGATGGTATGAATTTGAATCTTCCTGTGCCGTTTCAGGCGGGAGATCTGATTTATGTCAATGGTTTCCCATATGCCATAGCATTTCCTATGTTGATTTTGACGGTTGGAGACAATCGTAACTGTTGTTCAGTGAGAGCATTGAGTAAGACCGCAGATGATACCTGGTATATTGGATCGGTAAAACATGGGAGAGTTGGTTATTTTTCTTTCCCAACTGTGTCACCGCTTTATACGGCAACGATTTGGCGTGGAAACATGGGAATTGGAGATGAAATTTTGAAAGAGGTGCAGGAGTATATTGGTTCTGATCCAAAGAGGGGACAACAGTTTTGTGAGGATTTTTTGGGATATGAGCTTTCGGAAAAGGAGCTTGAAAATATTGTGAAAGAGTAGTATATAATTGTAAATAAGTATAAGTCTATTTTTGAAATTGAGGTGGATCAGGCGACACAGATGGCAGATCTTACGAAAGGATATCCCTTTGCATTTCAGGTTCTTGGCTATCTGACATGGAATCATCATGGAGATTACAACGCTGTCAGAGGAGAATATGAGCAATATCTGAGTGAATTTGTTTATGACAAAATCTGGTCGGAACTGTCACAGAAAGATCGTATGGTTGCACGTGGAATTGCAGATGTGGAAGGTGGAAAAATAAAGGATATTCGGGAACATTTACACATGGAAACAAATGAGTTTAATCCATATCGGAAAAGACTGATTAAAAAGGGAATTCTTTCCGGTGAAACGAGAGGTTATGTATATTTTACATTGCCGCTTTTTGAAGAATATGTTATGGAAAATTATTAATTATTTATTGACTGGCCAGAGAATATAAAAGTTAGAATTGATTAGCAGTAAAAGACAGTAAAACATTTGAAAAACAGTAAAAGAAAGTGAAACGCTGTATCCACAGAATGATCCGGATACAGCGTTTTCGTGTTCCCTATATATCTACTGATAATGACAACGGTTATACCTTTTTCAGATACCATTTTTCTAAAGATACAATCAACTGATACAATCCCATGGCGATCAGACAGAGTATCACGATTCCAAGAATGACCCAGTCCAGTTTCATGATCTGACTGCCATAAATGATCATATATCCCAGTCCCCGGCGGGAAGAAATAAATTCACCAATTACAACGCCTACCAGACAAAGTCCGATGTCTACCTTCATGATGGAAAACAGATTGGGAATATTGGCTGGAAAAACAACTTTTGTCAGGATATTCCGTCGATTCCCACCCAGTGTTTCAATCAGTTTCATCTGATTTGGATCGACACCCAGAAAGCCTTGATAGAGACTGAGGATGGAACCAAATATTGCCACAGACATTCCGGTGACGATGATGGTTTTGTAATTGCCGCCCAGCCATACGATCAGCAGTGGCGCCAGGGCAGATTTTGGCAGGCTGTTCAGCACAACCATATACGGTTCTGATATATCAGAGACAGATTTTTTTGCCCAGAGCAAAACTGCAATCAGAATGGTAAAAAGAATGACCAGCACAAAACTGATCATTGTTTCCAACAATGTGATGCTGACATGCTGCCAGATGATTCCTTCCATCAGCATTTGCACAAAGCAGGTGACAAGCCGTTTCGGGGAACTGAAAATAAAGTCATTGATCCAGGACAGATCTGCTGCCAGTTCCCAGAGAATGAGAAAAACCACAAAGATAAAAATGCGCAAAAAGTGTATTTTACGTTTGTATTGCTGATGCTGATACAGGAAGGTTTCCTGCGCAGTTTCAGGTCGTTTCATGGTGCAGCTCCTTCCAGATAAGATTAAAATAGGTTTTGAAATCAGCGTGATTCCGGCGCTCCATCGGTGTCAGCTGTTCCGGAAATGCCACAGGTATAATGCGCTGAATACGTCCGGGACGTTCCGTGAGTATGATGATGCGGTCTGCCAGACTGACGGCTTCCGCCAGATCATGTGTGACAAGAATCGCTGTTTTCTTTTCTTTTTGGATAATGGAACCGATGTCGTTGCTGACCGACAGGCGTGTCTGATAATCCAGTGCGGAAAACGGTTCGTCTAAGAGCAGCAGATCCGGTTTTAATACGAGAGTACGGACCAGAGCCGCACGTTGCCGCATGCCGCCGGAAAGCTGACTTGGCTTAGAATGAGAGAATTTCTCCAGACCATATTGTTTCAAAAGCTGTTTTGCATAAGAACAGCTTTCTTCTGTTACTTCATGACGGATTTCAAGTCCAAGTAGTACATTTTTCCAGATGCTGCGCCATTCCAACAGATAATCCTGCTGCAACATATATCCGATATGGCATCGGCTGTCTGTCGTCAGTGGAGTACCGTTTAAAAGCAGTGTGCCGGATTCCGGTGTGAGCATGCCGGCCAGCAGATTTAAGAGGGTGGATTTTCCACATCCGCTGGGTCCGACGATGGCAACAAAGTCTCCTGTATTAACGGTAAAGGTGATATCTGATAAGGCAGCGGTTTCCCCCTGCATCGTGTGATATGCATAGGACAAATGTTGAATTTCAAACAACGAATGCATGAGAGTCCTCCTTCAAATTTATAATAGTATTAAGCATTATCTTGCATACATGTGATGAGTGAACTGTAACGGATATAGTATAATGTATGTGAAAATAGCATTGGTTGCTATTGTAAAAATAGCAGGAATCGTATAAAATAAATAAGTTATGAAGCAGAATTACCAAAAAGAACTGGAAAAGAAAATTCAAAAACTGCAAACGGAGCAAAAAGTTCCGAGTCTGTTATTACATGCCTGCTGTGCACCATGTAGCAGCTATGTATTGGAATATCTGGCGGAATATTTTCACATCACGGTATTTTTTTATAATCCGAATATCACGGATGCAGCGGAATATCACAAGCGTGTGGAAGAGGAAAAACGTCTGATCCGGGAATTGCCTGTGAAATATCCGGTGTCTTTCATGGAAGGAAACTATGAGCCTGAACGGTTTGTTGCGGAGGTGAAAGGATTAGAGCATGTTCCGGAAGGCGGTATCCGCTGTGAAAAATGCTTTGTGCTGCGTTTGTCAGAAACAGCAAAACTGGCGCAGGCACATGGATTTGATTATTTCACGACATCACTGACCATTAGTCCGCTGAAAAATGCAACATTGTTGAACGAGGTAGGAGAGGCTGTGGCAGAAGAATACTGTCACGGAGCTACTGCTTTTTTGAATTCTGACTTTAAGAAGAAAAATGGATATAAGCGGTCTGTGGAATTGTCGGAACTTTATGGTCTGTACCGGCAGGATTATTGCGGCTGTGTCTATTCAAAGTTGCAGCGGGAACAGGAAAAAAGAGCAAAAGCGCAGGAAGAATCTTGACAGGGATAAGATGTGCGCAGATAAGAGAATTGAAGGAGGAACAACGAGATGGCACAATTATGGGGAGGACGTTTCACAAAGGAGACGGACAAACTGGTTTATAATTTTAACGCATCAATTTCTTTTGACCAGAAATTTTACAAACAGGATATCCAGGGAAGCATCGCGCATGTATGCATGCTTGGAAAGCAGGGAATCCTGACAAAAGAAGAGATGCAGGATATTGTAAGGACACTCGATGAGATCTGCAAAGATGTAGAATCCGGTAAACTGAAAATTACAGATGAATATGAGGATATCCACAGCTTTGTGGAGGCAAATCTGATTGACCGTCTGGGTGATACCGGTAAAAAACTTCACACCGGACGAAGCAGAAATGATCAGGTTGCATTGGATATGCGTCTGTATACACGTCTGGAAGTGCTTTACACAGATGAACTTGTACGAGATCTGTTACAGGAACTGTTAAAAATCATGGAAGAGAATACTGAGACGATCATGCCTGGATTCACACATCTGCAGAAAGCACAGCCAGTTACATTAGCTCACCATGTTGGTGCTTATTTTGAAATGTTCAAACGTGACAGAAGCCGTCTGCATGATATTTACGATCGTATGAATTACTGCCCGCTGGGTGCAGGTGCTTTAGCAGGAACCACCTACCCGTTAGACAGAGAATATACGGCATCCCTGCTTGGATTTGAAGGTCCGACCTTAAACAGCATGGATTCTGTATCTGACCGTGATTATGTTATTGAATTTTTATCCGCATTATCTACAATCATGATGCATTTGAGCCGTTTCTGCGAGGAAATCATCATCTGGAATTCCAACGAGTATCAATTTGTGGAAATCGATGATGCATACAGCACCGGCAGCAGTATCATGCCGCAGAAAAAGAATCCGGATATTGCTGAACTGGTACGTGGAAAAACAGGCCGCGTGTATGGTGCATTGATGTCTATTCTGACTACTATGAAAGGCATTCCGCTTGCTTATAATAAAGACATGCAGGAAGATAAAGAACTTGTATTCGACGCAATTGATACAACAAAAGGATGTCTGGCGCTCTTTACAGGAATGCTTAAGACAATGAAGTTTAACAATGCACGCATGGAAGAGAGTGCGAAGCATGGATTTACCAATGCGACAGATGCAGCAGATTATCTGGTGAATCATGGAGTTCCGTTCCGTGATGCACATGGAATCGTTGGACAACTCGTACTGTACTGCATTGAGCATAAGAAAGCACTGGATGATATGACAATGGAAGAATTCAAAGCCATCTCACCGGTGTTTGAAGAAGATATTTATGATGCGATCAGCATGGAGACCTGTGTCAATAAGAGAAATACGATCGGTGCACCTGGACCGGAAGCTATGAAAAAGGTGATCGCGCTTCACGAAGCGTATCTGGAAGAGTGCTAATCGTTATAAGGAAAATGAGCATTGCTGGTCACAGGTACCGGGAACAGTAACATGAGCGTTAATAAGTAGACATAGTTTTTCAATTGTCAGGGTTGAAAAATGTCGGAAAATGCGCTATGATATACAAATCACGCGTACAAATGTGCGCATCAAAAAGACAAAACAGGAAATGAGGACATAAAAATGGATCAGAAATTAAGAGTAGGTATTCTTGGTGCAACAGGAATGGTAGGACAGAGATTTATCTCTCTGCTGGAAAATCATCCGTGGTTTGAGGTAGTAACACTGGCTGCAAGCCCGCGTTCCGCAGGAAAGACATATGAAGAAGCAGTCGGAGACCGCTGGAAGATGGACACTCCGATGCCGGAAGCAGTCAAGAAGATCGTTGTACATAATGTCAACGAAGTAGAAGAAGTTGCAAAGACAGTTGACTTTGTATTCAGTGCAGTTGATATGTCAAAAGATGAGATTCGTGCGATCGAGGAAGCATACGCAAAGACAGAGACACCGGTTGTATCTAATAACAGTGCCCACAGATGGACACCGGATGTACCGATGGTAATCCCGGAAGTAAACCCGGAACATTTTGCAGTCATCGAAGACCAGAAAAAGCGTCTTGGAACTACAAGAGGATTTATCGCAGTAAAACCAAACTGTTCGATCCAGAGCTATGCGCCTTGCCTTGCAGCATGGAAAGAATTCGGACCGAAAGAACTGGTTGTTACAACCTACCAGGCAATTTCAGGTGCAGGAAAGACCTTTAAAGACTGGCCGGAAATGGTAGAAAATATCATTCCATTCATTGGTGGAGAAGAAGAAAAGAGCGAGCAGGAACCGCTTCGTGTTCTCGGCAGAGTTGAAAATGGACAGATCGTAAAAGCAGATTCTCCGAAGATCACATGCCAGTGTGTACGTGTACCGGTTCTTAACGGACATACCGCTGCCGTATTTATCAATTTTGAAAAGAAACCAACCAAAGAGCAGCTGATCGAAAAACTGGAAAGTTTTAAAGGCTTCCCGCAGGAAGCAGAGCTTCCGAGTGCACCGAAGCAGTTCATCCGCTATATGACAGAAGACAACCGTCCGCAGGTGAAACTGGATGTAGATTATGAGAACGGAATGGGAATTTCTATCGGACGACTCAGAGAAGATTCCCTTTACGATTATAAATTTATCGGACTTTCCCACAATACAGTCCGCGGTGCGGCAGGAGGAGCTGTTCTCTGTGCTGAGACACTGACTGCAAAAGGTTTTATCACAAAGAAATAGCTTTTGCAGGAAAGTTTAAAAGAAGTTAACTTTTCTTTCTTCTGATTCAGTGGTAGAATGAAATTATACCAGTGTAAAGGAAGAGTGAAGGTGGGCTAATATGAAAAAAGAAATGCAGAACTATACACAGAACAGAGAACTGTCCTGGCTGAAGTTCAATCAGAGGGTACTGGAGGAAGCAAAGGATTCTTCAGTACCCCTTCTTGAAAGAATGAAGTTTGTATCCATTTTTACAAGCAACCTGGATGAATTTTTTATGATCCGCGTAGGAAGCCTGTATGATATGTCGCTTACGGATAACAGCACGATCGACAGCCGTTCGGGGATGAATCCGAAAGAGCAGCTGGATGCTATCTTTGCGGCTGTAGCACCATTGTATAAAGAGCGGGACAAGACTTACTCGGAGATCAAGAAGCTGCTGAATCCATACGGTGTCTGTGGACTATCGATAAAAGAGCTGGAGCAGCAGGAAAAGAAGTATGTGAAAAAGTACTTCAAAGACCAGATCCTACCGATCCTGTCTCCACAGATCGTGGATGCCAATCATCCATTCCCGCATCTGCTCAATAAGGAACTGTATGTGATCGCAAGTCTGAAGCAGAATGGAACTTCCATGATTGGAATCGTACCGGTTCCACAGTTTGTGTCAGATATTTTATATCTTCCGGGCCATGATATCCGTTATATCCGTATGGAAAAGGTGATCATGGAATATCTGGATGTGGTGTTCAACAAATACGAGGTATCGAACAAGAATTATATCTGCGTGACAAGGAATGCAGATGTGTCGCCGGACGATGAGGCGCTGGAGATCAATGACGATTTCCGCCTGCTGATGCAGGAAACCCTTCACAAGCGCCGCAGAATGGCAGTGGTCCGCATGGAGACAGCGGAGCCGCTGGATAAGGAACTGGAAAAGTATTTCTGTGACAAATTTAAGATCACACCGGCACAGATCTACCGGACCAAGATGCCGATGAAGCTGGATTATATTTTTTCGATTATGGATAAGGTTCCGGCATCGTTGAAACGTTCTCTGATCGACGAACCGTTTACTCCGCAGCCGTCCCGCTATCTGACGGATGGAAAAGTGATTCCGCAGGTAAAGAAAAAAGATATACTTCTTTCTTATCCGTATGAGAGTATGGATCCGTTTCTGCGTATGATCAAGGAAGCGGCTTATGATCCGACCGTTCTAACGATCAGGATCACAATCTACCGTCTGGCAAAGAAGGCACGGCTGGTAGAGTACTTATGTGCAGCGGCCGAGAACGGCAAAGAGGTTACGGTTTTGATCGAGCTGAGAGCCAGATTCGATGAGCAGAACAATATTGACTGGTCCGAACGTCTGGAAGAAGCAGGATGCCGTGTGATTTACGGATTTGAAGGTTATAAGGTGCATTCCAAGATCTGCCTGATCACTTACCGGAACCGCAACAATATCGAATACATTACGCAGGTGGGAACCGGAAATTACAATGAAAAGACAGCGACGATGTATACGGATGTGTCGCTGATCACAGCGGATAAGGGAATCGGAGAGGATGCAGCCGTCTTCTTCAAGAATATGTCCATTGGCAATCTCAATGGAAGCTATCAGCATATTATTGTTTCACCGACCAGTCTGAAGCCAAAGGTGCTTTCACTGATGGACGAGGAGATCAAAAAGGGAACGAACGGACGGATCATCATGAAGATGAATTCTGTGACGGATGTAGATTTTATCCAGAAGGTTTCCGAGGCATCAAATGCAGGGGTGAAGGTGGATCTGATCGTCCGTGGGATCTGCTGTATTCTTCCGGGAGTCAAAGGGTACACAGAGAATCTCCATGTGACCAGTATTGTCGGACGTTATCTTGAGCATCCGCGTATTTTCCTTTTTGGAACCGGAGCGGATCAGAAAATCTATATCGGTTCCGCAGATATGATGACGCGTAATACGGAAAAACGCGTGGAAGTGGCATGTCCGGTTTACGATGAAACTATCAGGAAACAGCTGACACATATGCTGAAGATCATGCTTGCGGACAATGTAAAAGCGCGGGAATTAAAGAGTGACGGCAAATACTACATGAAAGAAAAAGGAACTTCAAAAGTCAATTCCCAGGAATATTTTATGCGTGAAGCAATCACCGTCAGACATCCGGAAGGACGGACAAAACAAAGCTTCGTTGATAAAATCCGGAAGATTTTTCGAAGAAAATAATTTGTTTTATGTTCTGAATATGATATGATAAAAAAGTGGAGCTGGTATCAGCTTCACTTTTTAAACGCTGTGAGAGTTGCTATAGCGTGAAAATACAGGAGTACAAAATTATTATATGGGTAAATCGGTATATATTGCAGAAAAGCCGAGTGTGGCACAGGAATTTGCCAAGGCACTGCATTTGAATTTGAAA
>ENA-OPDH01002960-OPDH01002960.1-human-gut-metagenome-genome-assembly--contig:-NODE-2960-length-10493-cov-3.438207_pt1 | contig 10493 bp, 8 predicted proteins | sample MGYA00241260_ERZ501500 | MGnify/ENA primary metagenome ERZ501500 (study PRJEB25962, sample SAMEA2042519) | human gut metagenome | biome: human gut; feature: human-associated habitat; material: faeces...
GCAGTCTGCCGCCAAGCAAACGTCACTCGCGCCTCACGATAGTAAGGCGCGGTTGCAAGTGGTAGCGAATAGTAGGGGTTCATGGCGAAGCCATGTACACCGCACTTACATTGCGCAGCGCGTGCAGCTCTTCAAGATCGAGACTGCCAATGTGCGGGGTCGAGGGGCAGAGCCCCTCGCGTTCTCTTGGGGGTCAAAGGGGGCCATTCTCTCACGCGAGAGAATGGCCCCCTTTACTCGCTTCTTTGCGCGGCGCAAAGGACTTACGCCCCCACGCAGCGGGTCATACCAGCAAAGTTATTTAACTAATTCCTAAAGGAGTTTTAGTTAAAAAGTTTCGCGATAGAAATTTCCTGATATGTGCGCTCGATCGCTTCGGCGAACATCGGCGCGACGGTCAGGTACTTGATGCGGGACTTGGCGAGCTCCTCTTCGTTGGCAGGGGCGGGGATGGTGTCGAGCAGGGCGAGCTCTTCGATGCTGCTCGCGGCCAGGCGCTCGAGCGCGGGGCCGGAGAGAACGCCGTGGGACGCGCAGGCGTAGACCTTCTTCGCGCCGCCGACCTCAACGATGGCCTTGGCCGCGTTGCAGAGGGAACCGGCGGTGTCGACCATGTCGTCGAAGAGGATGCACTCCTTGCCCTCAACGTCGCCGATGACGTTCATGACCTCGCACTGGTTGGCCTTCTGGCGGCGCTTATCGACGATGGCGAGGTTCATGTGCAGCTTCTGGGCGAAGGTGCGGGCGCGGGCGACGGAGCCGACGTCGGGGGAGACGACGACCATGTCCTCGCACACGGAACCGAACTTCTTGGCGTAGTAGTCGACGAAGATGGGGTTGCCGAAGAGGTTATCCACGGGGATATCGAAGAAGCCCTGGATCTGGTTGGCGTGCAGGTCCATCGTCAGCACACGGTCAACGCCTGCGGCGACGAGCATGTTGGCCACGAGCTTGGCGGAGATGGGGTCGCGGCTCTTGGCCTTGCGGTCCTGACGGGCGTAGCCGAAGTAGGGCATGACGGCGGTGATGCGGCCGGCGGAAGCGCGGCGGCAGGCATCGACCATGATCAGAAGCTCCATCAAATTGTCGTTGACGGGCTTGCAGGTGGACTGAACGAGGAACACGTCGCTGCCGCGCACGGTCTCGTACAGGGAGACGGAGGCCTCGCCGTCTGCGAAGCTCTTGACCTCGCTCTCGCCGAGCTTGGTGCCGATGATCTTGCAGATGTCCGCTGCCAGTTTGGGGTTTGCGTTGCCGGTGAAAATCTTGATGTCCTTACCGTGAGAGATCATGTTGATGTACTCCTCTGTTTATAAAAATTTTTCTGAAGTTACTTTTTCTCGTGCGCCGCGCGCCACTGTTCCGCCCAGCCGGGCTTGTTGACCTGACGCTCGCGCGCGATGGCGAGAGAATCGGCGGGCACCTCGTCGGTGATGGTGGAGCCGGCGGCGATATAGCTGCCGTTTCCGACCGTGACGGGGGCGATGAGATTCGTGTTGCAGCCGATGAAAGCGTCGTCGCCGATCGTGCAGCGGAACTTTTTAAAGCCGTCGTAGTTCGTCGTGACCGTGCCGCAGCCGAAGTTGATGCGCTCGCCGCAATCGCTGTCGCCGACGTAGGTGAGGTGCGAGATCTTCGTGCCGTTGCCGATAACGCTGTTTTTGATCTCGACAAAGTCGCCGACTTTGACATGATCGCCGATCTTCGAGTTCGGGCGGACATAGGCAAAGGGACCGACGGTCGTGTGCGCGCCGACGGTGCTCTCATTGAGCTGCGAGGCGTTCACCTCGGTCTCGTCGCCGACCGTGCAGTCGCGGATCATGGCGTTCGGGCCGATGGTGCAGTTCTTGCCGATGACGGTCCGGCCGCGCAGGATCGTTCCCGGCAGGATGACCGTGCCGCTGCCGATCTTGACGCGGGGGTCAATGTAGGTATTGTTGGGGTCCATGATGGAAACGCCCGCGGCAAAGTGCTTGTCGGCGATCTTGCGGCGACACATGTCCTGTGCGGATCTGAGCTCCTCGTCGTCGCCGACGGGCAAAAAGCCCTTCGTGATCTCCGCCCCCTTGGGGAAGGCGGCGAAGGCGCCGTGCTCCTTGAGCACCTTGCAGCACTCCTTCGCGTCCGCGGAGTAGACCGCGCCGCCGGAGAACACGCCCACGGGCAGCACCGCGCCGTTGACGATGAGGACGCTGCCCTTTTCATCCTTGAGGAGCGTTAAAAGCTCTTCCCCGTGTCTGGCACCGTCGACGTAGACAACATCGGCGTTTTCTGGGACGTAGGGGCGCATCATGTCGTGCGCCCGTTTGTCAGACACAATAAAAAACCGCTCAATGCCCCGCCCCATCAGTTCTTCGACCATCCACGTGAGAATGGGGCAGAACAAAATGGGCCTCAGCATCAGCGGTGCTTGTTCTTTTGTCAGGGTCATATCGTCCGGCATAAAGAGAACTGCCAACTTCTGATCCATCGGAGCTCATCTCCTTTCAATTCTACTCTCTCTTAACGACATTATAGCAAAGATGCCCGAAAAATCCACCGTTTCTCACAAAAAAAACAAAAAATTTTTGATTTGGCGGCTTTACTTTTGCATTTTCAAAATTTCGTTTCAAAAGACTGCATTTTAGGTTGAATTCGCAATATTTTTGCGGTACAATGATAAAACTTTCGCGTGGAGGAGGTGCTGTCATGCTGAATATCGTGCTCGTCGAGCCGGAGATCCCGCAAAACTGCGGCAATATCGCGCGCACCTGCGCGGCGACGGGGGCGCATCTGCATCTCATCAAGCCCCTCGGGTTCGACATTTCCGACCGCGCCGTCAAGCGCGCGGGGCTGGACTACTGGTACCTTGTGGATATCAGCGTGTACGAAAATTTAGCCGACCTTTTTGCAAAGCATCCCGAGGCGGAACGCGACTGCTGGCTCGCCACGACCAAGGCTCCGCAGGACTACTGCCAGGCGGAATTCAAGGACGGCTGCTGGCTCTTTTTCGGAAAGGAGACCGCGGGCCTGCCGGAGCCTTTCCGCGTGGCGCACTATGAGCGCTGCATCCGCCTTCCGATGCGGAAGGAGGCGCGCAGCCTGAATCTATCAAACTCCGTGGCGATCCTGACGTATGAAGCGCTGCGGCAGACGGGCTTTCCCGGTCTCAAGCACGAGGGGGAAATGCTCGAAAAAACGTAAGATCCCAAATTCGTTTTAACTGCGTAACCAAATCGTATGTGTATATTATGAGGAGGAAACAACATGAATTATAACAAGAAGACTGTTCTCGATGTGGACGTGAGCGGCAAGAAGGTGCTGCTGCGCTGCGATTTCAACGTGCCCCAGGACAAGGAGACCGGCGAGATCACCTCGGATAAGCGCATCGTGGCCGCGCTGCCGACCATCCGGTATCTGCTCGACCACGGCGCGGCGGTCATCGCCTGCTCCCACCTCGGCAAGCCCGAGGCCAAGTTTGACAAGTGGGTGAAAAAGCAGACCGAAAAGGGCAAGGACCCCGCGACGCTGACCGAGGAGAAGTGGAAAAAGTCCCTCGACAAGCTGACGCTTGCGCCCGTCGCCAAGCGCCTGTCCGAGCTTTTGGGCAAGGATGTCATCTTCGCGCACGACGTCGTCGGTGAGGACGCCAAGGCCAAGGCCGCGGCGCTCAAGGGCGGCGAGATCATGCTGCTTGAAAATACCCGTTTTGAAGCGGGCGAGACCAAGAACGACCCCGAGCTTGCCAAGGCTCTTGCCTCGATGGCGGAGCTGTACGTCTCCGACGCGTTCGGCACGGTGCACCGCGCGCACGCGTCCACTGCGGGCGTGGCCGCCTATCTTCCCGCCGTGTCGGGCCTGCTCGTTGCCAAGGAGCTTGAGGTCATGGGCAAGGCGCTCGACGATCCCAAGCGCCCGTTTGTCGCCGTGCTCGGCGGCGCAAAGGTCAGCGACAAGATCGCCGTCATCAACAACCTTTTAGACAAGGCCGACACCGTCATCATCGGCGGCGGCATGGCCTACACGTTCGCCAAGGCGCAGGGCGGCGAGATCGGCAAGTCCCTGCTCGAGGAAGACAAGTGCGCCTACGCGCTCGAGATGATCGAAAAGGCCAAGCAGAAGGGCGTCAAGCTCCTGCTGCCGGTCGATACCGTCGCGGCGACGGAGTTTGCTGCCGACGCAGAGCCCCACGTCGTCGACGCGATGCACATCCCCGCGGATATGATGGGCATGGACATCGGCCCCAAGACCGTCGAGCTCTTCTGCGCGGCGACCAAGGGCGCGGGCACGATCGTGTGGAACGGCCCCATGGGCGTTTTTGAGTTCCCAACCTTTGCGACCGGCACGAAGGCCATGGCCAAGGCGCTCGCCGAGAGCGGCGCGGTCACGATCATCGGCGGCGGCGACAGCGCGGCGGCAGCCGAGCAGCTCGGCTTTGCCGACAAGATCACGCACATCTCCACCGGCGGCGGCGCGTCGCTCGAGTTCTTGGAAGGCAAGGAATTACCGGGCGTTGCGTGCCTTTTAGACAAGTGAGAAAAATCTCTATTGATTTTCATATATTCGCATAGATCTTAGATTTAGACAGTAACAGGAGAAAAGACCCAATATGAATCGCAGATACCGTAAAACCATCATCGCAGGCAACTGGAAAATGAACAAGACCCCCAGCGAGACCAAGGCCTTTGCCGAACAGTTCAAGGCCATCCTTCCCAAAACCAAATGGTGCGACATCGTTGTGTGCGCGCCCACGGTCGACCTTTCTGCCGCCGTGCGCGCGTTCAAGGACAGCCGCATCGCCGTCGGCGCGGAGAACGTCTACTTTGAAAAGAGCGGCGCCTACACCGGCGAGATTTCCGCCGACATGCTCGCCGACCTCGGCGTGCGCTATGTCATCGTCGGCCACAGCGAGCGCCGCGCGCTCTTCGGCGAGACGGACGAGATCGTCAACAAAAAGGTCCTCGCCGCGCTCGAGGCGGGGCTGAACCCCATCATCTGCGTGGGCGAGAGCCTTGCCCAGCGCGAGATGGGCGTGACGATGGAGCTCATCGCGCTGCAGGTCAAGTCCGCCCTCGCGGGCGTGAGCGCCGAGCAGATGCGCCGCTGCGTCATCGCCTATGAGCCCATCTGGGCCATCGGCACCGGCAAGACCGCCACGGGCGAGCAGGCGGCCGAGGTCTGCACCTATATCCGCTCACTCATCCGCGCGCAGTACGGCGCGCGCATCGCCCGCAGCGTGACCATTCAGTACGGCGGCTCGATGAAGGGCTCGAACGCCCACGAGCTGCTCTCGCACGAGGACATCGACGGCGGCCTGATCGGCGGCGCTTCGCTCGACCCCAAGGCGCTGATGGAGATCGTCCACGCTGCCAACCAGGAGTAAGGAGGAAAATCGATGAATAAGACTCCCACCACGCTGATCATCATGGACGGCTTCGGCCTGTCCAACGATACCGTCGGCAACGCGGTGCGCGCGGCCAACACCCCCGTGCTCGACGGCCTTTTTGCCGAGTATGCCCACGTGACGCTCCAGGCCTCCGGTCTTGACGTGGGCCTGCCCGCGGGCCAGATGGGCAACAGCGAGGTCGGCCATACCAACATCGGCGGCGGCCGCGTCGTGTTCCAGGACCTGCCGCGCATCACCCGCTCGATCGAGGACGGTACGTTCTTTGAAAATCCCGCCTACAACAAGGCGATGGACGACTGCCTCGAAAAGGGCTCTGCGCTGCACCTTTACGGTCTGCACTCCACCGGCGGCGTGCACTCCACGCTCGACCACCTCTACGCGCTTTTAAAGATGGCGCACATCAAGGGCTTAAAGCGCGTGTATATCCACGCCTTCCTCGACGGGCGCGACACGCCCCCGACCTCTGGCCGCGACTTTGTCGCAAAGACCATGGAAAAGTGCCGTGAGCTCGGCGTCGGCAAGATCGCGACCGTCATGGGCCGCTATTACGCGATGGACCGCGACAAGCGCTGGGGCCGCCTCGAGAACGCCTATGACGCGCTCGTCTACGGCGAAGGCGTGCAGGATCCCGACCCCATCCACGCCATCGAGGAGAGCTATAAAAACGGCGTGACGGACGAATTCGTCGAGCCCATCGTCTGCGACAAGGACGGCATGATCTCCGACAACGACTCGGTCATCTTCTTCAACTACCGCCCCGACCGCGCCCGCGAGATCACGCGCGCGTTCGTCGACCCCGCGTTCGACGGCTTCAAGCGCGAGTTCTTCCCGCTCACCTACGTCTGCAACACCGAATATGACGCGACCATGCCGAACGTGCTCGTCGCCTTCCCGCGCATCAGCGTGAAAAACGGCCTAGGCGAGTACCTGAGCAAGATGGGCATGACCCAGCTGCGCATCGCCGAGACCGAGAAGTACGCACATGTCACGTTCTTCTTCAACGGCGGCGTCGAGGACCCGTATCCCGGCGAGGACCGCGTACTCGTCGCGTCCCCGAAGGTCGCGACCTACGATCTCCAGCCCGAGATGAGCGCCTACGAGGTCGCGAGCAAGTGCGTCGAGCGCATCGAGTCCGGCAAGTACGACGTCATCATTCTGAACTTTGCCAACTGCGACATGGTCGGCCACACGGGCGTCTTCGACGCCGCTGTCAAGGCCGTCGAAACGGTCGACGAGTGCGTCGGTCAGGTCGTGGAGGCGACGCTCAAGATGGGCGGCATCGCGATGATCACCGCCGACCACGGCAACGCCGAGCAGATGCTCCAAGCCGACGGCAAGAGCCCGATGACCGCGCACACGACGAACGTGGTGCCCTTCATCCTCTGCGGCGCGGGTACCGAGCTGCGTGAGGGCCGCCTCGCCGATATTGCGCCGACGATCCTCGACGTGATGGGCCTTGAGCAGCCCGCGGAAATGGACGGCAAGACGCTGATCGTCCGCTAAAAAATCGAATCTGCCATGTTTAGAAAAAGCTCTGACGGTACACACTACCGTCAGAGCTTTTTTGCTCGCAATTTTCGCACGAGCCGCAAAGCGGCGGAAAGGATGAAACATGGCAGGATCGAACGGCCGCGCAAAGCGGCACTTCTTCGGCGGGACGGGCTTATACATAGCCCTGTTCCTCGGTGTGACGGCGCTGGCCGTCGCGGGCTATTGGACGCTGCTGCCGAAAAATACGACGGACAAGGACGCGGAGAACGTCTCCTCACAGGTAGAGCTTCCCGTGCAGGACGAAACGCCGGAGCTGCCGCAGGAGGCGGCAAAGCCGGCAGAGCCGGTGGAGGAGCCGCCCGAGGACCTCACCGTGATGGATGAGTCCACGGGCGTGGAGGACACCGTCCCCGCGATGGAGAGCGAGACGGACGCGCAGCCCGTCGCCCCGCGGCTCGTGGTCGCGCCGCTCGTGGGGGAGGAGGTCGCGGCGTTTTCGGTCGACGAGCTCAAGTATAACGAAACGCTTGGTGACTGGCGCACGCACGACGGCATCGACATCGCCGCCGAGGTCGGCACGCAGGTGATCGCCGCGTGCAGCGGCGTTGTGACGGCGGTGCGCGACGACGACATGATGGGCACGCTCGTGACCATCGCGCACGACGACGGGTACGAGACGACGTACGCCAATCTCCGCAGCTCGCCGGGCGTCGGCGAGGGGCAGTATGTCTCCGCGGGCGAGGTCATCGGCGCGGTGGGCAGCAGCTCGATCGCCGAGTTCTCGATGCCGGCGCATCTGCACTTTTCGGTCAGCAAAGATGGGGTACCCTGCGACCCAGCAGAATTTCTAAATTAAAAATAGAGGCCGCTCAGTCATGGCTGAGCGGCCTCTATTTTTAGGGAGATCACAGCCCGCTGCGCGCATAAATCGCCCGCCAACGGCGGGCGATTTCCACACTTGCGGGCTGAGAGGTGTTTTTTGTCACGCACATGTCGCGACAAAAAACGATTTCAATTTATTTCGCGCCGTGCGCGGCGCGAAAATCTGCGACGCGTTTTGGCGTGATTTGCGGGAGTTACTCCTTTTCGCCTTGGGGACGGGAGAGAGCTCGTTGAGCAGGGTGAAGCCTAAGATCAGGGCGCCGCCGATGACTTGCATTGCGGTCATGCTCTCGCCGAGCAGGGTGACGGAGACGAGGACGGCGACGAGGGGGTCGATGTAGCTTAAAATCGCGGCCTCCTGTCCGGGCAGCTCCTTGAGCGACGAGAAGTACAGGCAATACGTGATGCCCGTGTGGACAAGGCCGACGATGAGAAGGTTCACCCAGCCGACGGCGTTCAGCGAGCTGAGTGTGATGCCATTTGTCGAGAGCACGTAGGGGATGAGCACGACGATGGCGGACAAAAACTGCAAAAACGTGCGGTGGATGCCCTCGACCTGATGGATGGACTTGTTGAGCAGGATGACGGTCGCGTAAAACACCGCCGCGCCGAGGCCGAAGAGAATGCCCTTGAGGTCATCCGACCCGCGCGTGTCGCCAATGCCGGTGATGAGCACAAGGCCGAGTGTGGACATCACAAAGCAGAGAAATTTCTTTCCCGTGAGCTTTTCGTGGAAGAGGATGGGGCAGACGAGCGTGACGATGACGGGCGCGAAGTAATAGCTCAGTGTGGCGACGGAAACGCTCGTATAGCGGTAGGCCTCAAATAAAAGGATCCAGTTGATGCCCATCGCCGCACCGGAGAGAAGCAGCAGCGGCACCTCCTTTTTGATGCGCGCGAAGGGGATCTTCTGCCTGCTGACAAGTAAGTATACGCCGATCAGCAGCGCGGCCAGCACGGCGCGGTACAGCGCCAGCTCGCCGGACGAGACGGAAATATTGCGCACAAAAAGCCCCAGCGTGCCGAAGACGGTCATCGACATAATGAGCATGAGACGGGGGTCGGCCTTTTTCATAAAAATTCCTCGCGATCTGACAGAACATGCAAACGGTAGTTGCCGACTATCATAGCACGCGGACTTCCCGCCGTCAATCGGGAAAGTAAAAAGAGAGGGGCCGCCCAAAAGAAAACCTTTCGGACGGCCCGGAGGAGAGAGATGGGAGCGCTAACGCGTCAATACGCGGAGCAAAACAGCAAATTCGCCAAGCCCGAATATGGACAAAAGCGCCACGCCGCGCAGCTGCGGCTTCTTGACGCGAATCGGTGTGATGTACAGCACACCGAGCAGAAACAGCCCCAGCGCGTAGACGACCGCGCAGTTCAGGGAAAAGTGCAGCGAAAGCAGGTAGAAAAGCGGCGCGAGCACGGCGCTCGCCGTGACCGGCACGCCGAGGTAGTAGGCGCGGTGCTCGCTCATCTGGTTCTGCCGCTCCTCTTCCGTCACGTTGAAATAGGCGAGGCGGATGAGCGCGCAGAGCGCGAAAAACGACATCGTCGCAAGGAACCAGAGTCTATCGCAGTCCATGCTCCAGCCGATGGCGGCGGGCAGCACGCCGAAGCACACGAGGTCGTTGAGCGAGTCGATCTGGATACCGAAGCGCTTTTCCTGTTCGGTGCGGTCCTTTTTCGTGCGGGCGATGCGCCCGTCGAAGGCATCGAGCAGCCCCGCGAGCATCAGGCACAGCATGGCGTCGAGAGGCTCGTTTTGCGCGGCGGAATAGAGGCCGCCAAGCCCCAGCAGCAGCGAGAGATAGGTTGCGATCACGGTGTAGTCGTAAACTCCGATCATAAAAAACCGTCCGATCCTTTTGGATTGCAGCACCATTATACCAGACGGCGGCGGGGAAGTATCGCTAAAATGCTGACAAGGTTATTGGCTGTGGTGTGAACGCTCGATGACGCGCGCAAAGCGCGCTTCGTCGTAGATGACCGGCACGGGGTAGACGGGGTTTGCCTCCTGCGCGGCCCAGGTGGCCATGAGGGGAATGTCCTCTTTGCGGATACAGTCGAAGCGGTCGGGGATGCCCATGCGGGCGTTCATCGCGCGGATTTCGGCGATGAACGCCTTGGCGCGCACCTCCTCCGTGTCGCCCTTGAGGCCAAGGAGCCCGGCAAGGCGCGCAAGGCGCGGACAGGCCGCTTTGCCGTAATCTTCGAGCACGAGGGGAAGCAGCACGGCGTTTGCAAGGCCGTGGGGTACGCCGTAGAGCCCGCCGAGCGTGTGCGCGATGGCGTGCACGTTACCGACGCTTGCGCGCGTGAACGCCGCGCCTGCGTCGAACGAGGCCTGCAGCATCGCCGCGCGGTCGGGGAGCGACGTGCCGTCGCGGTACGCGCGCTCCAAATGCGTGAAGATGGTCACGACGGCGTTTTCCGCGAGCAGGCGCGTCTGCTTCGTGTTGTAAAAGCGGCTCAGGTACGCCTCGACCGCGTGCGTCAGCGCGTCCATGCCGGTCTCCGCCGTGATGTGTGGAGGCAGGCCGACGGTCAGCTCGGGGTCTAAGATCGCGTAGCGTGGAATGAGGCAGAGGTCGGAGATCGCATACTTGTGGTGGTCACTGCCGGTGACAACGGCGGCGATGGTCGTCTCCGACCCCGTGCCCGCCGTCGTGGGCACGGCGATGAGCGGCGGAATGCGGCGGCGGACCTTTAAGAGTCCCACAAGCTGCGAAAG
>ENA-OPDH01002977-OPDH01002977.1-human-gut-metagenome-genome-assembly--contig:-NODE-2977-length-10459-cov-6.712803_pt1 | contig 10459 bp, 9 predicted proteins | sample MGYA00241260_ERZ501500 | MGnify/ENA primary metagenome ERZ501500 (study PRJEB25962, sample SAMEA2042519) | human gut metagenome | biome: human gut; feature: human-associated habitat; material: faeces...
CTATCTCAATTCCAAGACACTATATGGGAGAGGTGGCTGCCCGTGAACTTCTCTCTCAAATTGAAGAGTCCAAGCAACACACCTGTAAAATTGAAGTCTCCGCAAAACTTGTGAAGCGATTCTCAGTGTAAGCAACCCTTACTGCTGATATGTCGATAAGAAATCACGCAAATTGTTTAATGATTCCTCAAGTATCTCAATACGCGGCAGATATACAATACGGAAATGGTCTGGCTGCTTCCAGTTAAAGCCACCTCCATGTACGATCAGAACCTTCTTCTCCTTTAAGAAATCAAGAGCAAATTTCTCATCATCGACGATATTGAAGCGTTTTGTATCAATCTTTGGGAAGGCATAAAAAGCTGCCTTTGGCTTTACAACACTGATGCCAGGAATATCATTTAATACCTTATAGATATACTCTCTTTGCTCATAAATACGGCCGCCTGGTATAATATAATTATTTACGCTCTGATATCCTCCGAGTGCAGTCTGTACGATAGACTGTGCCGGAACGTTGGAGCAAAGTCGCATGTTAGAAAGCATGTTTAAGCCTTCAATATAATCCTTTGCCATCTCCTTCTTTCCGCTTAAAATCATCCAGCCAATACGAAAACCTGCAATCATGTGAGATTTAGACAGGCCACTGAATGTTACGCAAAACAGATCTGGTGCCAGCGATGCAATTGAGATATGCTCTTCTCCATCCATAACAAGACGATCATAAATCTCATCTGAGAAAATGATTAACTGATGCTCTCTTGCAATTTTTACAATCTCCATCAATACTTCCTTTGGATATAATGCACCAGTCGGATTGTTTGGATTAATCAAAACAATGGCCTTTGTACGGTCTGTTATCTTCTTTTTAATATCATCCATATCAGGATACCATTCTGCCTGTTCATCACAAATATAATGTACTGCTTTTCCACCAGCTAAAGTTGCACATGCAGTCCACAACGGATAATCCGGAGATGGAATCAAAATCTCATCTCCATTATCTAACAGAGCTGACATACTGAGATTAATCAGTTCACTGACGCCATTTCCCGTATAAATATCTTCAATAGATACATTAGGGAGCTTTTTCAATTGTGCATACTGCATAATTGCTTTTCTGGCAGAAAATAAACCTTTTGCAGGGGAATATCCCTCACACTCTGTCAACTGCTGTCTCATATCATAAATCACTTCATCCGGTGTTCTGAATCCAAACGGTGCCGGATTTCCGATATTAAGTTTCAAAACCTGAGTTCCTGCATTTTCCATACGTGCAGCTTCTTCTACAACCGGTCCTCTTACATCATATAATACGTTATTTAATTTAGATGATTTTTTAAATTCACGAACCTGTACTTCCTCAACTGTCTCCCTGGTATTTTCTTTCATATTATTATAATTGTAATCAAATTTCATATTTTCCATTTGAATTCCTGCCTCATTTGTCTCTTTCTTCAAAGTGTCTACAGATACATCGGTTCCTTTCAGCCATTCAGTTTCTACTCCTAATGTTGTCGCCAGAAAATTAAGAATTTCTGATCTGGGAGTTGTTTTTCCACTCAGATACTGGCTCACATGACTCTTTCCAAGTTTCACGCCCTGCTCTGCCGCCTTTTTTACAAGGTCGATCTGCTTCATATTCTTCTGTTCCATTGCTTTTTTTAATCGTTCAGCAAATATATTATTCATAAATACTATCTCCGTTCTCTGTAAAAAACAAATTATATTGTTATAATCAATGGTTATTGTTATATTTCTTAATTCTTTCGCATATATGTTATAGAAAGAACAAATATATTATATTGTTTATACGGGAATCAAAATACATACAGGCATCCAAACATTAATTAAGTTCAAATGTATTTCTTTCAGTATCATACGCGAATATATGTTCTGTTCATTTTTAAATCCCGCATTTTATCAGCTTTTTCAAGTTTTTTTCTTTGCTATTATACTATAATTGAACTAATAATTCAACGGTAAATTTTATTATTTTCAATTTCATCAGCAATGTTCAACTTTTAGTTTATTTTGCAGTTCATTATTAATTGAACCGTATTGAACATGTTAATTGTTTTTATTACGCTGGTTCAATTAGTTTAATTTATATTTTGAACTATACACTGAACCAGAATTTAACTTTTCTTATTTCAGTTCAATATATGTTCAATTTAAGTTTTGATGTTTTTGAAATTCCTTTTATTTATGCGGATTTCTCGCCATTTCGCAGATTCTGTTTGTTCAATTTTAAGTTCAAAAAGCACATGTTTTCGTCGGAGATCAGACTCACACTGGACAATTCTGTCTGAGAAACTTTTTCTATGCAATCAAATTTACAGGCTTTTCCACGCCTTTTCTTTCCTTATTATCCCGTCAGATGATTTATTATGTGATATGAAACATATCATAGTGTCGTTCTCTGACAAAAAATAAGTCCACTGCTTACTCCTTTTATAAATAATGCAGTGGACTTATCCGTTAATTTTATTCTTTTGTTATTCTGTAGTTTCGTTGCTCATCTGTACGATTTATATCGCATTGATTTTATTGTACGTTTTATTTCTCTGGATTTACAATTTTACCAGCAATTGCACACGCTGCTGCTGTTTTTGGTGATGCAAGGTAAATCTCTACCTTAGATGTTCCCATTCGACCAAGGAAATTTCTGTTATTTGTAGCTACTACACGTTCACCGTCGGTAAGGATACCTCCTGCACGTCCACAGCATAATCCACATCCGGGATGTGTGATCATTGCACCTGCTTCTGCCAGAGTATCCATAATTCCCTCTGCAATTGCCTGACAGTATATTTTACGACTTGCAGGAGTTACAATCAATTTAACGTAATCTGCTACCTTTTTGCCCTTTAACACCTCTGCTGCAGCTCTGAGATCCTCCAGACGGCCATTTGTACAGGAACCGATAAATACCTGATCTATTTCTGTTCCTTCAAGCTCACTTACATTTTTAATCTTATCTACCTGAGACGGACATGCCATAACCGGTACAAAATCCTCTGCGCGATAAGTGATTGTTTTCATATAGGTTGCATCTTCATCTCCTGTAAGGCTCTTCTGGAACTCATTTAACTCTATGTCACAATATTCTGCAGTTTTTTCATCCGGTGTAAACAGCGCACATTTTGCCCCTGCCTCAATCGCCATATTTGCCATAGTCATACGGCTTGCTACTGTCATATTCTTTACTGTACTGCCGGTAAATTCAAGTGCTCTGTATGTTGCTCCATCAGCTCCCAGATCACCGATCAGACGCAGGATGATATCTTTGGACATAACATTTTCCGGAAGTTCTCCCTCGATCACAACCTTAATTGTCTCAGGAACTTTGATCCACATAGTTCCTGTTCCCAGAATACTTGCCATCTCTGTATATCCGATACCGGAAGAGAAAGCGCCTACACATCCGTAGGTAGTGGTATGGCTGTCTGTACCAAATACAATATTTCCCGGTTTTACATAACCTGCCTCTGTCATTAACTGGTGGCAGATTCCATCACTTCTGTGAACATTTTTCATGCCATATTTCCTGGCAAAAGCATCTCCCGCATGGAAATGTCTGGTATCATCTAACTGACTTGCAGGAACCAGATGGTCATATATGAGTACTGCTTTATCTGGATCCCAGAGCTTCGTAAAGCCCATTTCTTCAAACTTTTCTGCTACAAATGGAATAAATATATCATGAATCATAACCCTGTCTACATTGACCGTTACAATGTCTCCAGGCTTTACTGTTTTTCCAACATTGTTTCTTATAATTTTCTCAATAACTGTCTCGCCCATTTTCCTCTCCTTTCCAAATCAATCCAGCCCATTCAGTTTGCGCATGGCTTTTACAAGTCCGCCAGCCTGAATAATGCTCATCAGATTTTCCGGAAGAGAAGCAATCGGGTACTGTTTTCCATTGTAATCTACATGTTCATTCATTACCACAGTGACTTCATCACCTTCTTTGATATCATCATGAAGATCTGGCTGCTCGATCAGTAACAGACCATTATTAATAGAATTTCTGAAGAAAATTCTCGCAAAAGATTTGGCAATTACACACTGAATTCCCAGTGCTTTGATAATTTCCGGTGCCTGTTCTCTGGAAGAACCACATCCAAAGTTCTTTCCTGCAACAATAATGTCGCCTTTCTGAATCTGTCCTGCCAGTTCCGGACGCAGAGGACTGAATCCGTACTGTTTCATATCGTCGATTGTTTTCAGTGCGAGATATTCTGTTGGAATAATAATATCTGTATCAATGTCATCATCCAGAACCCACACTTTTCCTGTGAATTTTTCCATAATCTTACCTCTTATCTTCTATCTTCACTTGTAACTGTTCAGTACTTTCACAGTCACAAGTTAAAATTCATTCAAACGAATTGTGATATACCATACCGAATAACTACTCCGCAGTTTATCAGGATGAGCTTGCTCTCCTCCTGATACAAACAAATCTCCACCTGCTGTCTATTGCTTTTCGCGACCTTAGCAGGAAATTTACTTGATTCGGTTAAATGTTTCACGTGAAACATTTATAATTAGCATCACACCTCACTTGCCAGCGCAATCTTTCCTGTAATGGCAGATGCTGTAACAGTAGCTGCTGATCCCAGATATACTTTGGAGCTTGGGTGTCCTGCACGACCTTTGAAATTACGTGTTCCTGTACTGATCAGAACTTCGTTCTCACCGATCACACCCTGACAGCTTCCCCAGCATACACTGCAGTTCGGATTCATAACAATGGCTCCAGCCTCCATAAACGTGTCAATAAGCCCCTCTTTTAATGCCTGGCGGTAAATAGTCTGGCTTGCAGGCACAACGAGAAATCTGACGCCCTCAGCAACCTTCTTGCCCTTGATGATTTCTGCACCGACACGCAGATCTTCAATACGTCCGTTGTTACAGGATCCCAGAAATGCTTCATTGATTTCAATTCCGCAGGCTTCTTCTGCTGGCACAACATTGTCTACAAAATCAGGTTTCGCAACTACAGGACGGACTTTTGATAAATCAAATGTATATTCTCTCGCATAAACTGCATCCGGATCACTGTGATATACAGCCTTTGGCTCACGTCCATGTTCTTTCAGATATTCAATAGCTTTCTCATCTGCTTCAAAGATACCTGTCTTTGCACCGGCTTCTACTGCCATGTTGCAAAGCGCCATACGATCACTGATACTGAGTGTTTTCGCACCCTCGCCTGTAAATTCCATTGCCTGATAGTTACATCCATTTGCTCCGATTTCCCCAATGATTGTAAGAATCAGATCTCTTGCGTAAACTCCTTCCGGAAGTTTACCTGTCAGATTAAATTTTACGCTCTCAGGAACCAGTACCCATGAAGTACCTGTTACCATACCATAAAGGAAATCTGTACATCCTACGCCTGTTCCAAATGCACCTAATGCACCGTATGAACAGGTATGGCTGTCTGCACCAAAGATCAGTTCACCCGGACGGACATAATTCTCGATCATAACCTGATGGCAGACACCTTTTCCTTCCCAGAAATCAATGTTATGTTCTTTTGCAAAATCTCGCATCTTCTTCTGAGATGCTGCTGTTTTCGGGCTATCAGATGGTACATTATGATCCACGATAAACACCAGCTTGCTTGTATCTGCAATGTGCGGATTTTTCAATTTATTGTTATACATATCAACCGTAAGATGTGTGGTTCCATCATTACTCATGAGACGATCGAGTTTAACTGTATGGATATCTCCCGGTTTTACGCTGTCAACACCTGCTGCCGCAGCAATAATCTTTTCTGCAATTGTCATTCCCATTTTACTTCTCCTCCTTGTTCAGAGATGCGATCAGACCACCCTGATTCAAAATATTCTGCATATATTCCGGAAGCTTTGTACAGGAATATGTTTTTCCGTTAGCTTCAACTGTTCCCTCTGACATATGAAGAACCATCTTATCTCCGGTATTTACTTCGTCCGGAAGATCTTTGCAGACAATTACCGGCAAACCAATATTAATAGAGTTTCTGTAAAAGATTCGTGCAAAAGATTTTGCTACAACTGCCTGTACTCCCAACGCTTTCAGAACACCAGGCGCCTGCTCTCTGGAAGAACCACATCCAAAGTTTTCTCCACCTACCACGAAATCTCCCGGTTTTACTTTCTTTGAAAAATCCGGATCCAGAGATTCAAATGCATGACCTTTCATCTCATCCAGATTAGGAAGTAACAGATACTGTGATGCTATGATCTGGTCTGTATCCAGGTCATTATGAAATTTAAAAATTGTTCCTGTTTCCATAAAAACTGTTTCCTTTCTATATCATTTTATCTTTTTACAATTTATCACTTGTCCCTCTTTAACGATTTAGTCAGATAAATTCTTTTCCTATTTTAGCACAAAAGACAGGAGATTGAAAACGCCTGTTTTCAATATTCCTGTCTTTTTTTACAATCGTTATTACATTAACTCTTTTAAAACAGAATGTCCAATTGTTCCCTCAGGCATTGGCACTCCAAAATTCTCCGCCACAGAAGCACCGATCACAGCAAAAGTATCTTCGTCTTTTATCGCACCGCCATTTTTCATTCTCTTTGAGTAAGCAATGAATGGTACATATTCTCTTGTATGGTCAGTTCCTGTATAAGTCGGATCATTTCCATGATCTGCAGTGAGAATAAGCAGATCATTCTCTCTCATTTCTTCTAACAACACACCCAGATTTTTGTCAAATTTCTCAATCTCTTTTCCGTAACCTTCCACATTTCTTCTGTGTCCCCATAATGCATCAAAATCTACAAGATTAACAAAACATAACCCTCTGAAATCTCTCTTGCAGATTTCAATTGTCTGCTCCATTCCATGTACAGAGCTGTCTGAATGATGAGTTTCTGTAATGCCTTCTCCGCAAAAAATATCATGAATCTTTCCAACACCGATCACATCAAATCCATGATCTTTCAACACGTTTAACGTGGTAAGTCCGGTGGGTTTCAATGCATAATCATGACGGTTACTGGTACGTTTAAATTCACCTTTTTTCTTACCAATGTACGGTCTTGCAATAACTCTGCCAACTCTCCATTCATCCTTCATGGTAATTTCTCTTGCAATTTCACAGCAGCGGTACAGATTCTGAAGATCAAAAGTTTCTTCATTTCCGCAGATCTGAAGAACAGAATCTGCTGAAGTATAAACAATCATTGCACCCGTCTGAATCTCCTCTTCGCCCAGTTCCTCAATAATCTCCGTTCCGCTTGCGCTCTTGTTTCCTATCACTCTTTTTCCGCATCTTTTCTCCAGTTCTGCGATCAATTCCGGCGGGAATCCTGTTTCTGTAAAGGTTTTAAATGGTTTTTCTGTTTTGATTCCCATCATCTCCCAGTGTCCGGTCATGGTATCTTTTCCATTGCTAGCTTCACCCAGATGCGTATATCGCCCCTTGGGATTCTCAACACCCGCCATTTTTCCTGCCGGATGAAGATTCAGCATTCCCAGTTTTCTAAGATTTGGAATCTCCAGAGAACCCATTTTCTCAAGAATATGTCCAAAAGTATCCACCCCGATGTCACCAAATTTTGCTGAATCCGGCATTGCCCCGATCCCCAGAGAATCAAGTACAATTACAAAAATTCTGTCGTAATTTTTCATTTATGTTTACTCCTTCTCTTACATTTTATTAATCGCTGACCTTTTCCTGTTCCCTTTTATTCGTCATTCACTTTTTTTACTTTTCGCAATTAAAAATCACTTGCAATGATGGGCGTTTACCTTATATTTCTCGGGAATTTATCAGATTTCGTAGTCCAAATCCCAGCGGTAGCAAATCCTTCAGTGTGTAGATATCATAATGCTCTTTATCTATTGCCAGAATAATCCGAAATGTCTCCGGATCACAGAACTCCATCATTACCTGACGGCAGACACCACAGGGAGCTGTATACTCTGTCAAAATCCCATCTTTTCCACCCACAATACAAATTGTGTCAAACTCCCTGACGCCTTCGCTCACTGCTTTGAAAATTGCAGTTCGTTCTGCACAGTTCGTAGGTGTATATGCTGCATTTTCAATGTTACACCCTGTATAAATCTGTCCGTTTTTTGTAAGTAATGATGCACCAACCTTAAAATTTGAATAGGGTGTATAAGAAAATTTGAGCTGTTCCATTGCAGTCTCAATCAGTTTGCTGATCATTGATTTTTCCAGATTCTGCATTCTCTGTCACCTCCGTCCTTACAGAACTTGTCCCTGATCTTCTTTAATCATTCTGCGGATTGCCTCTACAGCTACCCGGATTGCCATGTCTGTGTCATGTACAACCGGATTCTCAAGACCCAGCTTCTCTCTCTCCTGATTTGCCAATACCAACAGACAGGAACCCATCCTCGCCCTGAGTTTACCGGCTACGATGAAAAGTGCTGCGGATTCCATTTCAGAAGCAAGACATCCCATTCGTTTCCAGGCTTCCCATTTATTGATCAACTCATAACCTACCGGCATTGCTTCCGGCTCATGCTGTCCATAGAAAGAATCTTTGGACTGTACCACACCTGTATGATATATAAATCCTTTCTCCTTCGCAGCTTCAACAAGAGCATTGGTCACATCCAGATTTGCCACTGCCGGATATTCAATTGGCGCATATTCTCTGCTTGTTCCTTCCATACGTACTGCTGCTGTCGCAATTACAATGTCTCCACTTTTTATTTCCGTCTGCATTCCACCACAGGTTCCGATTCTGACAAAAGTATCCGCTCCGCAGCGATACAGCTCTTCCATTGCAATGGACGCTGATGGGCCACCAATACCGGTTGACGTTACACTGACCTTCACTCCATCCAGTGTTCCTGTATAAGTGATATATTCCCTGTTGTCTGCGATCAGCACAGGATTATCAAAATACTGTGCAATCTTTACACATCTTTTCGGATCTCCCGGAAGGATCACATAACGGCCCACTTCACCTTTTGCCACTTGAATATGATACTGTCTGTTTACATCTTCTGAGTAATTTTTCATAATCATCCCATCCTTTTCGTTTTCACGTGAAACATCGGTTGCCACTGTTTAACAATCCTCTTAATTAATGCATTTAAGACAGTTCAACAGGATTTCATGTTCTGATGAGCTGAATCAATATACATTATTTACAAGAATTACTATAGTATCTTCCTTTTATTATGATTATAAATCATATACCTGTATGAGAAAAGTTCTTTTTTAGACCTGAATCCAATATCCGTCCATCTGCAAATATCTTCCTTGTTAATTTACGGTTATAAAAAAACTGAGGTCGTCGCTCCACGATAAGGAACTCTGACCTCAATGGATTTGTGGCTGTTTTATAAGTTAACTCTCGAGAGGTAATTAATTCTCATATTATTAACTACATATCTTGAATAAACCGCATAAATAAGCCATTCTTTTGAATCGAGAGTTAATTTTACAGGAAGTTAAGAAGAGTATTTCCATCCGCATCCTGCTCTATCTTTGGATACAGCGCAACTTCAACTGTATTGGCACCAAGCCCTGCAAGAGCTACCAGTGCACGATAAGCATATTCTGTATTGAAATCTCCGATCGGTTCACCAAAATAGTCCCACTGACCAAGCTTTTTTGAGAATTTCTGGCCCTCTTTGATAAGCTTTAGCCGAATTTCTGTCAGCATTGTCTTCCAGTTTTCTGCAACATCACCGGTAAGAACAGAAGTGTCAAATTCCATACCAGGACCTATATTCACAGCTGCTATTTTTTCAAGCATTTCCTTATCCGCAGCTGCCGGAGAATTCTTTACCATCAACTCATTGGCCTTATTAAAAAATGTGATCGGATCCATGGAAAGAACCTTATCAACAGGAATATAATCATTCTCTTCGCTGTAACTTCCCCTCGGAGGTTCATAAGAGTCTCCGGATATATAATCGGAAAGCGGCATAAGTTTCATTTTTTCCTGGATGGCATACACATTTGGAAGATCCTCTTCTCCTGATAAAACGATTCTGGTAATGGACCATGCCATAGATGTAGGAACATCTATACGGGTAACTCCCTCAGGCAGTTTCCCTTCCCACGTAGAAAGAGTAATTGCATATGCACCAGCCTTATCAAGAACCGCAGCAGTATTTGTCCATCCATCCAGTACCTGAACCTTACAAAAACGATCTGTTTTTGGAAGTTCATAGACCATCGGCTCCTCGCTCAGATCATACCAGACCTGTGAATAGATCGTATCCACATTAGGAGTCACCACAGTCCTGAATTGTGCTTCCGCCCCAAAGCTTTATGGGTGAACCTCACATGACTGAAGTCACATGCTTCCAGACGCTTTAGGCGTCCGACTGAATATCGGTGGATACGCCTGTAACTTAGGTACGCAGTTATGCGCATTTCCCATGCCAGATATGGCAGGTTCCCACATTACAGGTAGTCCGCTGTATATCTGCCTGTATCTATGCTGCTTTT
>ENA-OPDH01002984-OPDH01002984.1-human-gut-metagenome-genome-assembly--contig:-NODE-2984-length-10448-cov-2.474839_pt1 | contig 10448 bp, 12 predicted proteins | sample MGYA00241260_ERZ501500 | MGnify/ENA primary metagenome ERZ501500 (study PRJEB25962, sample SAMEA2042519) | human gut metagenome | biome: human gut; feature: human-associated habitat; material: faeces...
CCCATATACAACCATCCCCCGCCGGACACCGAGGTTCACAAGAACTTGCGCAAGCGGCTCCACCAGATAATCATCGTAAACTCCTAAGAGCTGCATACGAGGTGATCCCGGATTCGTCAACGGTCCCAGAATATTAAATACTGTCCGAAATCCCAATTCTTTTCGAATGGATGCCACATATTTCATGGAGGTATGGTATTTCTGTGCAAAAAAGAAACACATACCAACTTCGTTTAAAAGCTCCACACATCTTTTGGGACTCTGCGAAATATTTACGCCCAGTGCTTCCAGACAGTCCGCCGTTCCGCATAATGAAGAAGCCGCACGGTTGCCATGCTTTGCAACCTTCATCCCGCCTGCTGCTGCAACGATCGCTGAGGTAGTGGAAATATTAAAACTATGTGCATTATCGCCACCGGTTCCGACAATTTCAAAAAGCTCCATACCGGTTTCTACTTTGGTCGCATGTGCCCTCATCGCAGCCGCACAGCCTGCGATCTCGTCTGTGGTCTCGGCTCTTGCACTCTTTGTTGACAGTGCAGCAAGGAAAGCAGCATTCTGTGTAGCTGTTGTTTCGCCGCCCATAATTCCATTCATCACTGTGTATGCTTCATCATAGGTAAGGTCTTCTTTGTTTACAATTTTTACAATCGCCTCTTTAATCATCACTTATATCTCCTTTATGAAATTTCTGATCATCTGTTTTCCATCCGGTGTCATAATGGATTCCGGGTGAAACTGTACGCCGTATATCGGATATTCTTTATGCCAGACCGCCATGATCTCTCCATCTTCTGTAAGTGCTGCCACCTTCAGGCACTCCGGTATGGTGTCCGGGTCTGCTGCAAGTGAATGGTACCTTGCAACCGAAGCATTTTGGGGGCACCCTGCAAACAGAGGACAGGATGTATCAAATTTCACATTCGACTGCTTTCCGTGCATGAGTTCTTTTGCATAAGTCACCGTTGCGCCAAATGCCGCGCAGATCGCCTGATGGCCAAGGCAGACTCCAAGCACCGGAATCTTCGTGCCAAGCGTTTTTGCGACTTCCACGATAACCCCTGCATCCTCCGGTCTTCCCGGACCCGGTGAGAGGATAATGTGATCGGGTTCCAGGCTTTTGATCTCCTCTGCTGTCATTTCATCGTTGCGTATCACCCTGATATCCGGCTCAATCTCTCCGATCAGCTGGAAAAGGTTATAAGAAAAACTGTCGTAGTTATCAATCAGTAAAATCATCCTTCCACCTCCTGTGCAAGTTCCAATGCTTTCAGGGAAGCCTTTGCCTTATTTATACATTCTTCAAATTCCTTTTCCGGTACGGAATCCGCTACAATGCCTGCACCGCTTCTCACAAACACTTTTCCGTTTTTCTTATAGGCAATGCGGATCGCAATGCAGGTATCCATATTCCCGGTGAAATCGATATATCCGATCGCACCACCATAGATGCCTCGTTTATTGTATTCCAGTTCTCCGATCAGCTGACATGCTCTGATCTTTGGTGCACCGGAAAGTGTTCCGGCAGGCAGCACCGCTTCGATCGCATCAAAAGCATCGTGCTTTTCATCGATCTCTCCCCGGACTGTTGAGCCAATGTGCATTACATGGGAAAAACGTTCCACAGAATGCAGCTTTTCAACCTGCACGGTACCGAATCTGCTGATTTTTCCAAGGTCATTTCTGCCGAGATCGACCAGCATATTGTGTTCAGAAAGCTCCTTTTTGTCTGCAAGCAGCTCTTTTTCCAGTGCTATGTCTTCTTCTGCATTCTTTCCTCTCGGTCTTGTTCCGGCAAGTGGAAACGTATGCAGTACACCGTTTTCCAATTTCACCAGTGTCTCCGGGGATGCACCTGCGACCTCCACGTCAGTTCCTGAAAAGTAGAACATGTACGGTGAAGGATTGATCGTGCGCAGTACACGATAGGTATTGAACAGGCTTCCTTCAAAAGGTGCCGACAGCCGGTTTGACAGTACGATCTGAAAAATGTCTCCCTCGCGGATATGGTGTTTCGCCTTTTCTACCATATTGCAGAATTGCTCTTTATCGAATAACGGTGTCACCTCTCCTGTCAGTCTGCCGCCCGGTTCGTTCTTCTTTTCACCGTTCCTAAGAAGCTCTGCCAATTGTTTTAACTCCATCACAGCTTTGTTATATCCGACTTCTACGTCCGCCAGCGGCATATTGACAATAAGAATGATTTTTTGCCGCAAATGATCAAAAGCGATCACCTTGTCAAAAAGCATCAGATCAAGATCTTTAAAATTTTCCGTATCTTCCACATCACATTTCACACCCGGTTCGCTGTATCCGAGATAATCATAGGAAAAATAACCTACCAGTCCTCCGGTAAAGGATGGAAGATAGTCGAAACGTGGACTTTTATAATCCGCAAGGATCTGGCGGAGATAATCAGAAGGATGCTCTGTAATTACTTTCAGATTTCCGATTTTCATTTCGCCATTGATACAGGTGATCTCCAGTTTCGGATCAAAGCCAAGAAACGTATATCGTCCCCATGTCTCGTTTGCCTGGGCGGATTCTAACATATAGCAATGTGTCGATACATTTTTCAGTATCCTCATAGTTTCAATCGGGGTAATAAAGTCAGAAAGCATTTCAAGGCTCACCGGGAGCACGTTGTATTTTGCTTCTGACGCAATCTTTTTTACTTCCGCTAAAGCTGGCATAATTTTCATTCGCTGCACCTCCAAAGAAATATTGCATTTTTTTATGCAACAGGAACTAAACTATGTTTCCATTACATAAAAAAACGTCCCTGACAGAAAGATACTCTCTGTCAAGGACGAATAGAAATTCTTATCCGCGGTGCCACCTTGATTCACAGCATGACCTGTGCGCTTAGCAGGATACCCACATATCCCCGGCAAGTTACGTCTGCCTGCAACGTCGCAGAATACTTTGTGATCCTCACATTTGACTGCGCCCTCAGCGGTCCATTTGACAACTTGTTTCTCACCTGATTCTCAGCATCACAGGCTCTCTGTAAAGGCATTATTGCCGTTATCTCCGCTTCAACGGTTTAGTGTATTAACTTTGTACCCTAATGTATCACACTTGCATTGAGCTGTCAATAGGGCAAATTTAATCTTTCCTGTTCACGATCTTATAGTATTCTCTCGAAGTGATCTTGTATACAATCGTATAGATCACAAGGAAGATCATGCTCACGATTGCGATCGCCATGTTAAAGGTAAAGGTATCCACGATCAGTATCATCCGTAAAAAAAGTCTGACCACGCTGCTTGCCACGATCATATGCATAATCGCTGCTGCGACCGGAAGGTAAAATAATAACATAACCTGCGTCCGGATGGATTCTTTTGCTTCTTTTTCAGTCAGACCGACATTGGAAAGGATCTGGAATCGTTTCTGGTCTTCGTATCCTTCCGACATCTGTTTGTAGTAAATGATCATAACCGTTGCCATGAGAAAGAGTGCTGCCAGAAACATTCCTACAAAAAAGATTCCACCATAGATACTATAAAAAGCGCTCATCTCCTCTGATTTAAAACGAATTGCTTCACGGTTTAATCCCCCCAGTTCCATCAAAGCTCTGACCGTTTCCATCTGTTCTTCTGTCAGAGCTTTTTCTAACTGGTATCCGATGAAGACTTCATACTCATCCGGATTCACTCTCTGTCCGGCTTCCGCCATCAGAGCACAGATCTGCTCATCATCTGGAAAGACAAGAATTTCACGTTCGAAAATTGACATGGTCGAATCAATAATATAGCGGATTGCAGAATACTCTGCCTCTCCTGCTACTGTATACTCTTTTCCCATAAAATTCAGGTTATCACCTTTTTTCCATTCTTTTCCTGAACTGTAGATGAGTATTTCGTCATCCTTAAGTGTCAGATTCATATCGGCATATTCGTTATAATCAGCAGCAGACAACAGATACGTAACGATATCGGAGGCTATGTCACTGTCGAATGTATCCGGGTCTGCAATCTTTTGTTTTCCATCTTTTTCCGTGACCATGATATTCCGGTACTGTCTATAAATCTGGTCGGTAGTCACAATCCCATCCTGCTGCAACGCTTTATTCATAGTAACGAAATCATCCATGCCTTTTCCTGCCTCTGAAACAGTTTCTGCCACTTTAATATCTGTCGGATATCTGTCATCTATATTTTTTCCGATGAGCATCATCAGTGAAAAGCCACAGGTCAGCAACAGGATCACACCTGTAGAAAGTACACAGATGGACGCCAGTCCTGCTGCATTATGTTTCATCCGGAACATCAGATTCGATACACTGATAAAATTCTTTGTTTTATAGTAAAACTTCGGATTCTTTTTCATGCACTTCAGGATAAAAATACTTCCGGCTGTAAAAAGACAATAGGTTGCGATCACAACAAGCAGAATGCTGACAAATAATATGTTGACCGCACCCCCGATTGACTTAGCAGACAGTGCCAGCTTATATCCCGCAGTCAGTGTTATAATTCCAAGAATAAATATAGGAACTTTCACTTTCGGTTCTTTTTCCCCTGTTCTGTCACTCTGCAGCAGTGCGATCGGTTTTCCAACCCGGATGGAAGCCACATTATAAATCAGACTGACTGCAAAAAGGATAACAAATAAAACCAATGTACTTTTCAGTGCTTCCACTGAGAAAAACAGTCCGTTTACCGGTGGCTGATTGATAATCTTATAGAGAATGAGAAGCATTAATTTGTTCAGAAAAGTTCCCATCATAATTCCTGTAATAATGCTGGTCAAAGCATGAATCAGGCTCTCCGCAGCTAAAATATAGGTAATATTCTTTTTGGACATTCCAAGAACTCCATAAAGCCCCATCTCCTTTTTTCTCGCCCTTATCATAAACTGATTTGTATAAAAAAGAAAAACTGCCGCAAAGACTGCTACGATCTGACCGCTGATTTCCAGTAAAATCGAGATAATCTGTGCACCATAAAACGCTTCCACTCCATCTTTATAAATGTATGGACAATGCGCAAGTGACTGCAAAATATAATAAATCATGACAGTCATCGTTCCTGCAAGCAGATATGGGATCAGTGTCTTTTTATTTTTCTGCATTCCACTGAACACAAATTTTGTCAGAAGCTTATGATTCACTGTCCTCTCCTCCTCTCATCAGAACGGTCACTGCGTCACAGATCTTATCTAACAGTGCACTTCTTGTCATATCACCGCGGTAAATCTGATGGAATACTTCACCATCCTTAATGAACATGACACGGTCGGCATAGCTTGCCGCCACATTGCTGTGTGTTACCATAAGAATCGTCTGACCTGTCTGGTTAATCTCACGGAGCTGCTTTAACAGGTTGGTCGCCGCCTTGGAATCTAATGCCCCGGTCGGTTCATCTGCCAGAAGGATCCTTGGATTTGTGATCAAAGCCCTTGCGATCGTAGTTCTCTGTTTCTGCCCACCGGACACTTCATACGGATATTTCTTCAAAAGCTCCACAATTCCAAGCTGCCCGGCAGCCTTTTGTACTTTTGCATCCATTTTCTTATAATCCTCTCCTGCCAGCACCAGCGGCAGTTTGATATTATCTTCGATGGAAAAATTATCCAAGAGATTAAAATCCTGAAAGATGAATCCGAGATTGCTTCTTCTGAAAATCGCACGCTCATTGTCCTTTAATGTGGTGAAATCTTTTCCATCCACTAACACTTTTCCGGCGGTCGGTGTATCAAGGCTTGCAAGGATATTCAGAAGCGTTGTCTTACCACTTCCGGATTCTCCCATGATCGCCACAAATTCTCCCGGTTCCACACTGAAATGCACATCCCTTAATGCGGTGACTTCGTCCCCACCCATACGTGTTTTATATACTTTTTTGATATGATTGACTTCTAAGATTGACATATAATCCTCCTTGTTTTCCGAAGGAAAATGCGACTGCTTTTACAGGAGCAGAGGATTTATCCTCCTTGTTTGTAAGACTATCATAGCAAAAAAGGAAATGTAGTGCCCTTTCTTTGGCTTACATTTCCTTGTCGTAATCTTACATTTTTGTAAGAAAAGTGTTATTTTCCCTGCTCTTCGTAATATCTGTCAGCTATATATTCCGCTGACTCAGCCCATAAACCGTTTTCTGTCTCCTGTAGTGTCTTATATGTCTCCGATTTATAAAAAAGCAATACTGCTTCTTCAAAAGCAATATGAAAATGTTCCTGTAGTAATTTCACCACATCTCTAATCTGTATACATATATTCATCGTAATATCTTTTCCATTAAAACTATATATCTTTTCTGGCATAAGAAACCCTCCTAACTAATTTTACATATTGCAGTGCCCTTTCTGTATGAAACGATACCTGATTATTTACCTTATTATAGCGAAGCCTTTCCACCGCCTCTTCCGCTGTAAGTATATTCGCCATATATAATTGCACTGTTTCCATGGTATTGTCATCCGCCACTGGTCCAATTACAACATCATAATCATGCTGCAAACCGCCTTTACTTCTATTTTTCTTAATAAATTCTAACCATTCTTCATTTAATCTGTCAAAACGCTTCACTTTTAGTGAAGGCACTTCCTCAAATAAAAATTCATATACATAATAATCGTTCCGTTTTTCTCGTAATGAAAGCCTGTATGCCCATTCCTTTGACTGTGATTGCAGTATTGTTGTATAAAATCCCTTTCCAAAATCACGTCGGTTATGCGATTTATTGAGATTAATTTTCTCAAATTCAGAACAAGTACCATGATATACTACCAATTCCCTTGAATCATCTGCTATTGCATTTTCTACAAACTCCATAACCTCTTCAAAACTAACTTGATGTAGATACTCATGCTGAATCAGCATCTTTTCAAAAACTTGATTTTTTTGAAATAATTCTACAACTTTATTACCAGAAAGGTTATATTTACCTGCATATGCTTCCATCACTTCAATAGAAAGCATCTCACAATCTGTCTGTGCACTCATTTGAAATCCCCCATTTTTACTTGCTTTCTCTTAGTATAACATACCCTAATATTAAATTTCCATATTGATTCAATTATCATTTTTCAGGATTTTACATGTTCACAAGATCCCTCTGCTGCACTTTCTCCAACTGCAAAGTAAGTATCACCGTCGTTCCTTCTCCCTCTTCCGAAACCACCCGGATTTCATGTCCGAGCTTCTCACACACGCCTTTGCACAGATAAAGTCCAAGACCGCTCGCCTTCTTATCCATCCTGCCATTATATCCGGTAAAACCTTTTTCAAAAATTCTCGGCAGATCTTCCCTCTTAATGCCGATACCGGTGTCCTTCACAAATATCTGCAAACCATTTTCTGTCTCCTCTGCCGAAATCTTCACACTTCCCTGCTTTGTGTATTTTAATGCATTCGATAAAATCTGTTCCAATGCAAAACAAAACCATTTCTCATCTGTAAGCACTGTATAATTCGAGTGTTCCAGCTGAATGGAGATATGATTGTAGATAAAAATTGCTGCATATTTTTTTACTACCTGCCGGACTAATTGTTCCAGTGAATTTCGCTCAAGCACAAGATCATTGCTCATCTCTTCAAAGCGGAGATAATTCAATGCCATCTCCACGTAACTCTCTATTTTAAATAATTCCTGTCGGCATACTGCCGCATCCTACTTTTCTCCCTGCAAAAGAAGATTCAAAGCCGCGATCGGTGTCTTGATCTGATGTGCCCACAATGCAAAAAAGTCCTGCTTTTCCTGTAATTCTTCCCATTGTCTGCTCTCTTTTGAATTACTTTCCTGCTTTTCCTTGCTTTCTTTTTCATATTGCTCTGTTCTCTTCCGGAATCCCCAGTACTGCATACACAAAGTGGTCACCCAGAGTATCAGAAATATGCTTGTTAGATAAAAGACATATTCTGCCGGAAGCTGATATAAATTGGATACTGTAAACATCAGGAGCAGGAAAACAGGAGCTATCAATAATAAGCCTATATTTTCTGACAAAAATTTTCTATGTGAAATTTTTCCTGTTTCTTTTTTCATCTGCATGTTTTTGCTCATTATCTAACTCCTGTATTTTCGCTAAAAGAAAACAAACTCTCTATGATTTTCTTGCTGCCTGCGACGAAAATTTCAACATTATGCTCCAACAAGATATCCAAGTCCCCGCTTTGTTGTGATAAAATCATTCACTCCTGCGGCTTCTAATTTTTTTCGTATCCTTGTGATGTTGACCGTCAGCGTGTTGTCATCCACAAATTCATCATTGCCCCAGAGACGTTCCATGATTTCTTCGCGGCTTACCACTTTTCCCTGTTTTTCCATTAACGTCTTTAAGATCAGAAATTCATTTTTTGTGAGGTCGATCTTCTCTCCACGGACTGCCGCTGAAGTATCATTCAGATTCAATACGACTTCTCCACATTCGATCGAGTGGCTTGCGAGTTCGCTTCCATAGCTTCTTCGAAGTACAGCCTGTAATTTTGCGGTCAGCACCTGTAAGTCAAATGGTTTTGCGATAAAATCGTCGCCGCCCATGTTCATCGCCATGACGATGTTGAGGTTATCCGACGCGCTCGAAAGGTAGACAATTGGCACGCTGGTGATGCGGCGCAGCTCCTGCGTCCAGTGATGACCGTTGAAGAAGGGGAGCATCAAATCCATCAGTACGATTTGCGGCTTCCACTCGGCAAACTCCTCCGTCACATGGCGGAAATCGCGGACTTTCTGCACCTCGTGTCCCCACGCGGTCAGCACCTGCGTGATGGCATCAGCCAAGGCAGCGTCGTCTTCGACTAATAGGATGCGGTACATGCGAGTCATCTCCCTGATGATGTAGTTTGGTGTTGGTGCGGTCTGTTCCCGTACCCGTCAGTCGCTTTCCTCCGCACTTTCGCCCGCCAGCGCATCGAGAATTGCCTGCAGCCGCTTCTCGCCGATGCCCTTGACATTCCGCAGCTCCTCCGGATACACGAACGCGCCGTGTTCCTCCCGGTATGCCACAATCCGCTCCGACAGCACAGTACCGATGCCCGGCAGGGCGTCCAATGCGGCAGCGTCGCCGGTGTTCAAAATAGAATCTGCCGGAAGTGTCGGCACAGGGGCAAGCGAGAATTCGTCGCCTTTTGACGGATAGCACTTCGGGGCGGAATGGACACGGACAGGGGCGGAAGCATTCCATAAGAAGCAGCCGAGGCTTACAAGAAGGGCTGCCGTATACAGCAGCAGAAGCAGCTTTCGCACGCCCTGCCGCCATTCGCGCACAGCATCCCCCTCCGTCCAGCTTGTCGTCAGGGACATTGTAGCATACTTGGAACGGATGGACAAGGGTGCGCGGCAGAAAAAAATAGGCGCAGCATGGGAAGGAAGATTCCATGCTGCGCTGGGCTGGGTGCTGTTTTCAAATGCAGTTTTCTTATTTCGCCTGCGGGTGTGCCCTGCGGTTATATCCCCAGCGAAAACCCGCCTTGTATAAGGTAGAACAGCGCCACGCCGTCTATTGCGACGGCATCGTGCATTGCGTCGTAGCGGGTCAGCGCGACGGTGTGCACTGTGCCGTCAACATCCGTGAATGTCCACACGGTGTGGGGAGCGTCGGCAGCAGTCCAGCCGTCGGGGAGACGGCCGGACATTGTGACCATCATCAGCTGATTGTAGGCAGCGGAAAAGGCAGTATAATCCGAAGGTTCACCGTTTTTCGTCAGCGCAATATCGTAGACCTGATTCCCCTCGTCGTCCATGACAAGTTCGTTGTTCTCGGCAACCTGTTCGGTGCGTGTGATGACCCATGTGTCCACGCCGTCCGCCGTTTCACGCGAAAGGGACGCAAGATTTCCCAGCGCCGTCAGCACCGGGTAGCGCGTAATGGTCTCCTGCCAGTCTGCGTTCATGACGCCGCGCAGCAGCAGTGTGCTGCAGCGGTAAATGCCGCCATCGTACAGCACATAATCCACCAAATCGCTTTCCTGCTCGCCGATGACGAGGGTGATCGTGGCTTCCGGGTAATCGGTCGTAGCGTATGAGCCAGTCGTACCGACTGCGCCGATTGTGCCGGCGGCTTGGTGCAGGCGGATGACGAGGCGGGGCATGTCCAGCCCGTAGCGTGCGATGCTCTCCGCCGTCGCGTCGGCAATGTACTCGCCCAGGCGGATGTTTGCTGCCGACTTGCGAAGGGTGTTCATGGTAGTGCCGTCCGCCGGGTAGGACACCGGGGTGGTCAGCATCCAGCGGTCTTGCGCGTCCGCGTTCGTGATAGCGCCGTTCAAGCGCCATTGCTGGGTGATTTCGCCCTCCGCGTTCAGCAGCGTGATTTCATCCAGTCGGTCGGCGTGAATCGTCAGCTGCTCGATGCGGTGGAGCGAACCGCGCGTGACGTAGCATTCCTCTGCCAGACCGCGGCTGACGGACAGCAGGCGGGTATCGCCGTCCAGCTGCGCGTACTGCCAGCTGTTTTCGTACTGCGGGGCGCTGCCGATGCGCAGGGTGTGGCTGGGG
>ENA-OPDH01002985-OPDH01002985.1-human-gut-metagenome-genome-assembly--contig:-NODE-2985-length-10448-cov-2.349562_pt1 | contig 10448 bp, 7 predicted proteins | sample MGYA00241260_ERZ501500 | MGnify/ENA primary metagenome ERZ501500 (study PRJEB25962, sample SAMEA2042519) | human gut metagenome | biome: human gut; feature: human-associated habitat; material: faeces...
CGACCCGCAGCTTTCCATCACCTTTGCAAATCACCTCTTCTGGCTGCTGGCAGCGCTGCTGTTCTGTCTGCCGCTGACCCAGTGGTGCAAGAATCATCTGGAGAACTGGGTGGCACAGGACGGCAGAGGGCAGGGCAGACAGGCGCTTGTTTCCATTGGGACAGCGATGATGAATGTAGCGCTGCTGCTGGTGTGTACAGCGCTTCTGGTAGGGGACAGCTACAATCCGTTTTTATATTTCCGTTTTTGATGGCGTTAATCACCGGTCAAGGCGCTGCCAGGCAAAGGCAGTTGCCCTGTCGGTGGAAATAAGGAGGAACTATGAAACAGTCAAACCGCTCTCAGCAGCTGTATCTGGTCAACGTCAGTGTGGTGATTATGTTGCTGGTCCTGGTGGGAATCCTGGCAGTCGTTCTGCCCAAGCCCACCGTTTCCGAGGTGGAAAAAAGAGAGCTTGCAGCAAAGCCCCAGTGGAGCCTGCGCAGCTGGTTTTCCGGCGAGTATGCCGAGCAGTACGATGCCTACTATGCCGACACCTTTCCGCAGAGGGAGCAGCTGGTGTCGCTGGCATCGAAGCTGGAACAGATGCAGGGTGTTCACCCGGATGATGTTCGCATCCATCCGGCAGGAGGAAATGCTCAGCAAAGCCAGCAACTGCCGCAGCCTGAGCCGGAAGCTGAGCAGGAGCCACAGCAAGAGCTGGCAGAAGAGCCGCAGTCCCCGACAGTTGACTATGACGCTTACAGCGACCCGAATGCACCGGGAAACGGCTTGAGCGAGCAGGGAACCGCAGGCGAGCAGGTGGGCAGCCTGTTTTTGTACCGCAATATGGGGATGCAGATTTTCGGCTCCAGTCAAACGTTGTCGGAAGAGTATGCGCGGGTCATCAGCTCCTATGCCCAGCAGCTGAATGGGGTACAGGTGTACAATCTGATTGCACCGACCTCCATCGAATTTTATCTGCCGGAAAAATATCAGGGCATTGCAAGCAGCGAGCGGGAAAATATCGACTTTGTGGCACAGCAGATGAGCGACAAGGTCATATCGGTGGATGCATACAGCCAGATTGAAAAGAATCGGGAGGATTACCTGTATTTCCGCACAGACCACCACTGGACGGCGCGCGGCGCTTATGAGGCATACATCGCCTTCTGCAAATCGGCAGGGTTGACCCCGGTTTCGCTCGAGGAGATGGAGCATCAGCAGATTGACGGATTTTTGGGTACCTTTTACAGTCAGACCCATGACAGTCAGCTGGCACAGACACCGGATTTTGTGGAATACTTTGTTCCGCCGGTTCAAACGACCACCACCCGCTATCAAACGGGTGCGCCGTTTACGCCGATTGACAGCAGCATCTTTGCTTCCTATGCAACCGGCGGACAGAACACATACAGCGTTTTTCTGCACGGGGATTTTCCGTTGACCCACATCCAGACGGACAGCCGCACCGGCAGAAAGATCCTTCTGGTCAAAGAATCTTACGGGAATGCCTTTGCTCCCTTTTTAGCCTGCAACTTCGATGAGGTCTATATTGTGGACCAGCGATATTTTGAACTGGGTCTGGTCGATTTTGTCAAGGAACATGGCATCACCGACCTGCTGTTTTTAAACAACATCTTTGCAGTCAATACCGATGTGCGCATCCGGGAACTCAGCCGCATCCAAAACCAGAGGTACCAGCCAATTTCTCAACAGCCGGTGCAGCAGCCGACCCAGCAGACGCAGGAAATCGAGAAAGAAGCGGAAGAGCAGAGAGAGGAAATGAGCAATCAATCGAAAGAACAGGCAGAGAAGCAGGAGAACGAAACACCCCCAAAGCCATCCAAAACAGGTGAGGTACCCAGAAGACTGGGTCGCAGAGAGTAAGCAGAGAAGAAAAGAGGAGGGATAGGATGCACAGGATGATCAAACGGCTGGGAGCAGTAGCAGCAGTTATTCTGCTCCTTTCTGGATGTACACAACAGGAGGCGCAGAAGGAGCAGGAGGAACAGCCGCGGACGATGTCGATGGTGATTGCCTCCGATGCACCGACGAGCATCCAACTGGCAGCGCAGGAATTTGCCAACCGTCTGGCATACTATTCAGATGGGGAACTGGAGATTTCATTGAGTGCCAGCAACCAGCTGGATGCTGTGCTGACAGCGGACGACACCCAGTTTGCTTTTGTGGAAAACGAGCGGTTGAGCAAAACCATCGAGCAACTGGAAACCTTTGCGCTGCCCTTCTTTTTTCAGGATGCCGATTATCTGTTCAGTGGGCTGAATTCCGAGCGCACCCGCAGGCAGCTCAATCGTCTGTTGGAAGAGGAGTATCCGATGGAAATTCAGATGTCGGTGGTGTACGGCTACGAGGATTTGGCAGCGGATGCAACGGTTGATTTGACCGATTTTCGCAAACGCTATCCATTGGCGGTCACCCGTTCCTTCTTCTCGCAGGAGCAGCAACAGGAGATTGGTGCATTGGAAATCGAAGGGGAAGAGCCGTTGCAGATGCTGCTGGACAAAGAGGTGGAAATCGCGCCGGTGGAGCTAAGCGAGCTGGTACAGACCGTGCAATCTCAGGACAGTGCACTGGTGCTGTTGGAAAGCTCTCACCAACTGAAACCGGCTTATCTGATGATGCAAACCGGTTTGTATGGACAGCTGACACCAAAGCAGCAGGCGGCGGTGGAGCAGGCGGTGGTGATGGCGTGCGGATACTGCCGCACCGTTGCCGACCAGAACCGTCAGGAAAACCTGGAGCAGCTGCGCCAGTTGGGCGTGCGGATGGAGTCAGTCAACCGGGAAAAGTATCTTGCGCTACTGGCAGACATCTACCAGTATGATGCGGGCAGTATGCTCTACCGACCGGATGCCGAGCTGGACCGTCTGGTGCGCAGCGATGCGGTCAAATATAGCGTTTCCTAAACAGTAAGGAGGGCTACGGCTCTCCTTCTTTTTGAATTTGCCGGTATTTTTGATAAAAGAAGATGCCGACCAGCACCAGACAGGGCATCAGCAGCCCGCCTGCGATGCCGAACAGGTGCAAGCCGGCATAGATGCTCAGCAGGGTCACCAGTGGCGGCAAACCGATGCTTTTTCCCACCAGCCTTGGCTCCAACAGGCTGCGGAGCAGGTTGATAGCAAGATACAACAGCAGCAGTCCGAGTCCCAGCAGGCGGTTGCCTTGAAAGAGGGAGAAAACCGCCCAGGGAATCAGGATAAAGCCGATGCCGATGACCGGCAGCAGGTCCAGCAGGGAGGTCAGCAGAGCAATCGGGAAAAAGTTTTGGACACCCAGCAGCCACAGACCGAAGGAAAGCGCAGAGAAGGTCACCGCCATTAAAATCAGGTAGGTTCTTGCTATGCAAAACAGGCTGGAAAAGAGAAAGCGCTTCATCTCATAGGCAAGCGAGCGCAGCGAAGGCGGAAGCAAGTCGACCAGAAACTGGGTCACACGCGGGTAGTCCAGCGAGATAAAGCTGGAGCAGAGGATGGTGACCACCACACCAAAGAAAAAATGAGGCGTACAGGCGGCAAGGGAGGTACAGCACTTCAGCAATGAAGAAGAAAGGAAAGCGGACAGCTGGGCAGCGGCTGCGGAAAAGCTCTGCCGCCACAGAGCGACGGTCTGGGCAAGGTCGGGAGAAAAGCGGGACAAAAAACGGCTGAGCCATTCGAAAAAATCAGCAATGGCAGGCAGAAAAATCGTCCGATAAAGCTGAGGGGCGCGTGCTGTCAGGGAGGAAAGCCAGCTCCACAGCAGCAGGAGCGCCAGCCAGACCAGCAGACCCAAAAGCAGGTAGAACAGGGTCATCGCAAAGGCGGCAGCGCGGCGCCGACGCAGATGCAGCTTTTGGGAAAAGAGCAGCGATACAGGACGCAGCAGAGCAGCGATTGCCAGTCCAAGCCAAAAGGGAAGGGTGGCGGGCAGGAAAAAACGCAGGGCCAGCCAGCCAAGAAAAAGCAAACTGCCTGCTGCCAGAGCAATCGCAATCAATTTGTCTGCCGCTTTCATTCCATTTCCTCCTTCGCCGTTTCAATATCTTGTGTCCATTAGTGTGCCCGAAGAGCCTGAAGGGATGAAAGAGAAATATTTCCCGGGAAAAACTTCCTGAATTGGGGAAAAAGCGAAAATTTCCCGGGGAATTATTTTCCGGGAAATGATTTTTGAAAGCAGCGAAGAATATGGCAAATCAAAAAATCTGAGTTGACAAACAAAACAAAACGTGGTAGATTAAAGTATACCCAAAAGTCAATACCACATAAATCGATGAGAAGGAAGTAAAACGACCAGCGCACTCACAGAGAGCCGGCGGCAGCTGAAAGACCGGCAGAAAGCGGGATCGACAAGGTAGCCTTTGAGAGTATGCCGAACAGCGGGAGGACCGCTCAGTAGACCATAACGGCTGAACCCCGTTACCGGTTCGGGGCGTTTTTTTAAGCACCTGCCGAGTGGGCAGAATCCTCTGCCAAAAAAGGTGGTACCGCAGGAAATGATCTCCTGTCCTTTGTATAACAGCAAAGGACGGGAGTTTTTTTATTTCCCAAAACATTTATTTTTAGATACGCAAATACACAAGGAGGAAACACCATGAAAGAACTTTCCAAGGTTTACGACCCGAAACAGGTTGAGGACCGCACCTATCAGTTCTGGCTGGACGGCGGTTATTTTCACGCTGAACCAAACCCGGACAAAAAACCGTACACCATCGTAATCCCGCCACCGAACATCACCGGTCAGCTGCACATGGGACACGCGCTGGATGAAACCTTGCAGGACATCCTCATCCGCTTCCGCCGGATGCAGGGCTATGAGACCCTCTGGCTGCCGGGCACCGACCACGCTTCCATTGCAACCGAGGCAAAGATTGTAAACGCAATGAAGGAAGAGGGTCTGACCAAGGAGGATTTGGGCAGAGAAGGCTTCCTGGAGCGCGCATGGGAATGGAAGCGCAAATACGGCGGAAGAATCATCGAGCAGCTCAAAAAACTCGGTTCCTCCTGCGACTGGGAGAGAGAACGCTTCACCCTCGATGAAGGATGCTCGCAGGCAGTCAAAGAGGTCTTTGTCAACCTTTACAACAAAGGCTTGATTTATCAGGGCGAGCGCATCATCAACTGGTGCCCGCACTGCATGACCTCCATCTCGGATGCAGAGGTTGAATATGAGGAGCAGGCAGGACATTTCTGGCATCTGCGCTACCCGCTCAGCGACGGCAGCGGAGAGGTCATCCTGGCAACCACCCGCCCGGAAACGATGCTGGGCGATACCGCTGTTGCTGTTAACCCGAAGGATGAACGTTACCAGAAGCTGATTGGCAAAACCGTCATCCTGCCGCTGGTCAACCGTGAGATTCCGATTGTCGGTGATGACTATGTCGATATGGAATTTGGTACCGGTGTTGTAAAAATCACTCCGGCACACGACCCGAACGACTATGAGGTTGGACGCCGCCACGACCTGCCAATCCTCAAGGTGATGAACGACGATGCCACCATGACCGCTGCCTGCGGCAAATATGCAGGCATGGAGCGCTATGAGGCAAGAAAAGCCATCGTGAAGGATTTGGAAGAGCAGGGTTATCTGCTGAAGGTGGAGGACCATACCCACAATGTAGGAACCTGCTACCGCTGCGGCACCACCGTTGAACCGATGGTTTCCAAACAGTGGTTCGTCAAGATGGAGCCGCTGGCAAAGCCGGCAATCGACGTTGTCCGCAACGGACAGATCAAGCTCATCCCGGAGCGTATGGACAAGACCTACTATAACTGGATGGAAAACATCAAAGACTGGTGTATCTCCCGTCAGCTGTGGTGGGGTCATCGCATCCCGGCGTACTACTGCGAAAGCTGCGGAGAGGTTGTCGTTGCAAAAGAGCAACCGGACTGCTGTCCGAAGTGCGGCAGTACCCACCTGCATCAGGATGAGGACACCCTGGACACCTGGTTCAGCTCGGCACTGTGGCCGTTCTCTACTCTGGGTTGGCCAAACAACACCGAGGAGCTCAAATACTTCTACCCGACCAGCACCCTGGTCACCGGCTATGACATCATCTTCTTCTGGGTAGCCAGAATGATTTTCTCCGGCTTGGAACACATGGGCGACATCCCGTTCAACACCGTTTTGTTCCACGGTCTGGTTCGCGATGCCCAGGGCAGAAAGATGAGCAAATCGCTCGGCAACGGTATCGACCCGCTGGAGATCATCGACCAGTACGGTGCAGATGCGCTGCGCTTCACTCTTGCCACCGGCAACACACCGGGCAACGATATGCGCTTCAGCGATGAGAAGGTCATTGCCAGCCGCAACTTTGCAAACAAGATTTGGAACGCTTCCCGCTTTGTTCTGATGAACCTCAAGGACGAGCAGATGGATTTGGCTCTGCCGCTCGACCGGCTTGCCATCGAGGACAAATGGGTGCTGACCAAGTACAACACCCTGGTCAAAGAGGTCACCGATAATCTTGAGAAGTTTGAGCTGGGCATTGCGGTCAGCAAGCTGTACGACTTTATCTGGGATGTTTTCTGCGATTGGTATGTTGAGCTGGCAAAATCCCGCCTGTGGGAAGACGGAGCCGAAGCAGAGGTTGCCAGAAAGGTTCTGGTTTATGTGATGGGCAACACCCTCAAGCTGCTGCATCCGTTCATGCCGTTCATCACCGAGGAAATCTGGCAGGCGCTGCCGCATGAAGGCGAAAGCATCATGGTTTCTCAGTGGCCGGTTTATGAGGAAAGCCTCAACTTTGCAGCCGAGCAGGCAGAGTTTGAAAAGGTGATGGATGCCATCAAGGCAGTCCGCGCCCGCCGCAGCGAGATGAATGTACCTCCGTCTAAAAAGGCTACCCTGTACATTGAAACCGCTTCGCAGGAAATCTTTAATCTTTCCACCCCGTTCCTGACCCGTTTGGCATGGGCAGATGAGATTATTCTGAGCACACCGGAGGACCCGAACGGCTGCGTTCAGGTCATCACCGACAGCGCAAAGGTTTATATGCCGCTGTCGCAGCTGGTGGACCGCGACAAGGAGATTGCCCGCTTGACCAAGGAGAAGCAGGCTTGTGAAAAGGACATTGCGTTCCTCTCCGGCAAGCTGAACAACCCTGGCTTTGTGGCAAAGGCTCCCGAAAAGGTCATCAACGACCAGAGAGCCAAGCTGGAAAAAGCACAGGAACTGCTGGCAAAGATTGAATCGAGCCTGGCAGCTTTCAACAACTAAACCGTGTAATTGTGGAAAAACAAGCGCCGGAACGCAGATGCGTTCCGGCGCTTTTGTGCTGTTTTAGAGACTAATTTTAAAGGAATATTCCGCTCCGTTGTACTCAAAGTCGCCCGAAAACCAGAGTCCACTGTTGTTGGAAGGGACAGATCGGGTGAGCCGCAGGTCAGTTGCAAACTCACTGCCCTCAAAGGAGACGGGTTGCAGACCCTTGCCGTAGATTTGCGTGTTGCGCACGGTGATGTTTTCTGCCGTTTCGTAGGAGAGGGTGAGGCGGTGGATGCGCAAGCCATTGCCCTGCTTTGTATAGTCGTAGGTAAAGACTCCCTTGATGATGCCCTCCTCCGGTAGGATGTCCTCCAGAACATAGGAGTACTCAGAAGGGAGAACGTAGAAGGCTCCCTTGCAGATGGTGTCCTCCTCAAACTCATAGACACGAACGCGGTGGGCGGGGAGAGCATTGTAGCGGGTTTCCACAAAAATAGTGTCCGGTTTGTCCGGGTTGCCCGGTGTGTCGTCGAAAACAGTCTCAAAGGAGAGGGGGTTGGTGTCGTAGTCCACTTGCTCTGCTTTGGAACAGCCGCTCAAACAAAACAGCACAGCCAGCAGGAGAGCAACAGTACGGGTCCATTTTTTCAACATCATTTCACCTTGCCTTTCCGACAGATTCCAATGGTTTCTTTTCTCCACTTTATCATATTGCTTCATACAATTCAATAGATATAGAAAAAATCAATCAGGGAAAAATACAGACCTTTTATCATATTTTCTCTTTGGGGATAGGGTTAGATGCGTCCTTCCATCGAATAGGTTTCACCTTGGTAGGTCACAGTAGCTGTTAGAGTGAGAGATGACTGTAAATCACTTACTTCGATTGGAGGAACTTGGTCAAAGTTGGCAGTGATGGTGAGGATGCCATCCTTTTCTTCGGTGGTCAGCGGAATATTCTGGTTTTTCAGACGGAAAAGGTCGCGATGGCTGAGCTTCAGGTCACTGAGCTGACATTCTCCCAGCTCCACCTGCATCGAGAAGGATTGTAGATGAAAGTGTCCATCCTTCTCCCGCTCGCTGCCTTTCAAGTCATAGATACCACGCAGAACATAGCGGTCCAGACCGACGCCTACCACGCTGTACGGAGGTTCGATGAGAAAGAAACTGCCCTCAATGAGAACTTGCTCAAAAAAGTAAAAGCTCTTGAAGAGACAGGAGTCAGTACCGTTGCCCGAGGGGATGGTGTCGTTCGGGTCGCTGTCCGGCGGGAAGGGAGTTTCCACCGTCGGGTTGTCCAGCGCATAGTAGAATTGCTGCTGGAAGCGTTCGTCCAAATCGTCTGAGAGCCATTCGGGGTGGTAGTAGTACTCGGGGACCGTAAATTCCGCGTTGTTTTTTTCCTTCTCCGCTTTAGAGCAGCTGCTCAAACAAAACAGCACAGCCAGCAGGAGAGCAGCGGGGTGAGTCCATCTTTTCAACATCTTTTCACCTTGCCTTTCCGACAGATTCCAATGGTTTCTTTTCTCCACTTTATCATATTACTTCATGCAATTCAATAGATATAGAAAAAATCAATCGGGGGGGAGGACAGACGTAGAAATTCGATTTTTCCCTCCTTTCTGCCGCCGCTTTTGATGGGACAGGAAAAGGGAGCAGTATCCTTTGCAGGGGAGAAAAGGGAATTTTGATTATGGAATCTATACAAACAGCTTGCACAAAGCATCGGTGCAGTTGTATAATAAAGATGCAAATGAAAAGCAGGAATTTGGATTTCTGCTTACAAGATAGAATCAGGAGGAAGATCATCATGCGCGCATACGAAAGACTATTGCACTATGTCAGCTTTGGCACCCAGTCCGATCACACATCCGAAACCGTTCCATCCACCGCAAGCCAGAAGGTGTTGGCTGCCGACCTGGTGGAGGAGATGAAGAAAATCGGCATTGCCGACGCCTTTGTGGATGACAAGGGCTATGTCTACGGCAGTATCCCTGCCACCAAGGGCAAGGAGGACAAACCGGTCATCGGCTTTATCGCTCACATGGACACCGCGGAGGATGCTTCCGGTGACAACATCCGGGCAAAGGTAGTCGAGTATAACGGCGGCGACATCCTGCTCAACGAAGAAAAGCAGATTTACCTGACCGAGAAGGAGTATCCTTCCATCAAAAAATATGTCGGTCAGCATCTGATGGTCACCGACGGTACCACCCTGCTGGGTGCAGACGACAAAGCCGGCGTAGCGGAGATTATGACGATGGCAGAGCAGCTGCTCAACGACCCGACCATCGAGCATGGAAAAATCTGCATCGGTTTTACCCCAGACGAGGAGATTGGACGCGGCGCCAACTACTTTGACGTCAAAGGCTTCGGCGCACAGTTTGCCTACACCGTCGACGGCGGCGAGCTGGGCGAGCTGGAATATGAAAACTTCAACGCCGCTTCTGCCAACGTGCAGGTCAACGGTCTGAGCATCCACCCGGGTTCTGCAAAGAACGCGATGCTCAACGCCTCCCTGCTGGCAATGGAATTCCATCAGATGCTGCCGGTCGAGCAGAATCCACGCTACACCGAAGGCTACGAGGGCTTCTTCCATCTGCAGGAGATGCACGGCAAGGCGGAGAAGGCCACGATGGAGTATATCGTCCGGGACCACGACATGAAGCGGTTTCAGGAGCGCAAGGCCATGATGGACAAGGCCGCGGAGCAGATCAACCGCCGCTGGGGCGACGGCACCGCGGTGGTGGACACCCACGACCAGTACTACAATATGTACGAGGTGCTGAAGGACCACATGGAGATTCTGGAGCTGGCAGAGTCCGCCATGAAGGCCGCCGGCATTGAGCACCCCACCCATTCTCCCATCCGGGGCGGCACTGACGGCAGTGTGCTGACCTACAAGGGCCTGCTGTGCCCCAACCTGCCCAGCGCGGGCCACAACGCCCACGGCCGGTACGAGTATGCGCCGGTAGAGTCCCTGAAAACCGGCGTCAAGACCGTAAAGGCTCTGGTCTCTCCGGAGCTGGTGGAGACCATTATCGGAAAAAAAGAGGGGTGACATCATGTATCAGGAGCGAATCAGCCGCGTACTGGCCGCCATGGAACGGATGGGCCTGGAGCAGATGCTCGTGTCCGATCCGGACAGCATCTGGTATCTGACAGGGTACGATGTGTTCCCGTTTGAACGGCTGTACGCCTTTTACCTGCGGAAGGACGGACAGCACAAGTTATTTCTGAACAAACTGTTCCCGGTGCCG
>ENA-OPDH01003003-OPDH01003003.1-human-gut-metagenome-genome-assembly--contig:-NODE-3003-length-10398-cov-2.978633_pt1 | contig 10398 bp, 10 predicted proteins | sample MGYA00241260_ERZ501500 | MGnify/ENA primary metagenome ERZ501500 (study PRJEB25962, sample SAMEA2042519) | human gut metagenome | biome: human gut; feature: human-associated habitat; material: faeces...
TCACGCCTGGGCAGCCTGGAAGAGAGGCTTCCCAGGCGTTTTTTTATACACGCAGCCAACATTTATACTCTTGATGAAAATCTGGTGGCTGCGGTAATATACTCATGTAAATTTCGAAAGGAGAACATCTGCATGGAAATGATAGCATTGGACAAAGAACTGAAGGAAAATTCTTACCCGGGACGAGGAATCATCATTGGACGCAGCGCTGATGGAACGAAGGCAGTTACTGCTTACTTTATTATGGGAAGAAGTGAAAACAGCCGAAACCGTGTATTTGTGGAGGATGGCGAGGGAATCCGCACACAGGCATTTGACCCTTCCAAACTGGTAAATCCAAGCCTGATCATTTATGCACCTGTCCGCGTACTTGGAAATAAAACAATCGTGACAAACGGTGACCAGACAGACACTATTTACGAAGGAATGGATCATCAGCTCACTTTCGAGCAGTCTTTACGTTCCAGAGAGTTTGAGCCAGATGCACCAAACTATACACCACGTATTTCCGGAATTATGCATGTGGAGAACGGCTCTTACAGTTATGCAATGTCCATTTTAAAGAGCAATAATGGAGATCCTTCCTCCTGCAACCGTTACACTTTTGCATATCAGAATGCAAAGGCTGGTGAGGGACATTTTATCCATACTTACAAATGTGATGGAAATCCGCTGCCAAGCTTTGAGGGTGAGCCGAAGCTTGTTCAGATTCCGGATAACATGGATGAGTTTGCAGATATGTTGTGGGAGAGCCTGAATGAAGACAATAAGGTTTCACTTTTTGTGAGATACATTGATATCGAGACTGGTAAATATGAATCAAAAATTATCAACAAGAATCACTGAAAATAAAGCATTCCGTTTTGGGTAAATTATATTTACAAAACGGAATGCCTCACGGAATAGTACCTACTGAATCGTTACCTTAAAAGATAAAATGGAGGAGATAACCATGAAAGAGTTAGAATTAAAATACGGCTGTAACCCAAATCAGAAACCATCTAAAATATACATGGAAGATGGAAGTGAACTGCCAATTAAAGTACTTTCCGGAAAACCTGGATATATTAATTTTCTGGATGCCTTTAACGGCTGGCAGCTGGTGCGTGATCTGAAAAAGGCAACCGGACTTCCTGCAGCTACTTCATTTAAACATGTTTCCCCGGCAGGTGCTTCCATTGGTCTTCCGCTCACAGAGACGCTTGCAAAAATTTACTGGGTAGAGGATATGGACTGGCAGAATTTTTCGCCACTTGCCTGTGCATATGCCCGTGCAAGAGGCGCAGACAGAATGTCTTCCTTCGGTGATTTTATTTCCCTTTCTGATGTATGTGACAAAGACACAGCACTTCTGATCAAGAGAGAAGTTTCCGACGGTGTGATCGCTCCTGGTTATACAGAGGAGGCACTTGAGGTTCTGAAACAGAAGAAAAAAGGCAACTACAATGTAATTCAGATCGATCCGGAATATGTACCGGCTCCATTAGAGCATAAGCAGGTGTTCGGCGTTACTTTTGAGCAGGGAAGACAGGAGCTTGCAATTGATGATGAGCTGATTTCTAACATCGTAACTGAGAATAAAGAATTATCTGAGGAAGCAAAGCGTGATATGAAAGTTTCCCTGATCATTCTGAAATACACCCAGTCCAATTCCGTATGCTATGTAAAAGACGGACAGGCAATCGGAGTTGGTGCAGGACAGCAGTCAAGAGTTCACTGTACACGTCTTGCAGGACAGAAAGCAGATAACTGGTTCCTTCGCCAAAGCCCGAAAGTATTGAATCTTCCATTTAAGGAAAGTATTTCAAGAGCTGAGCGCGACAATGCTATCGACGTTTACATTGGTGATGAGTGTATGGATGTTCTGGCGGATGGAAACTGGGAAAAGACATTCACAGAGAAACCTGCAGTTTTCACAAAGGAAGAGAAGAGAGCATGGCTGGATCAGATGACAGATGTAACATTAGGATCTGATGCGTTCTTTCCATTCAGCGACAATATTGAGCGAGCTTACAAAAGTGGCGTGAAATATATTGCACAGCCAGGCGGTTCTGTGAGAGATGCAGACGTAATCGATACCTGCAATAAATACAATATAGCAATGGCATTTACCGGAATTAGATTATTCCATCATTAAATCGTGGCTGAAAAATCATTCCTGCAATTGAGACGCACATCTTGCGGAAAGTTTTTTTAACACGTTTTAAGAAAAATATTGGATTCTGGACAGAATAATAAAATGAAGTAATAAAAGGTCTTGTACAAAGTGCAAAGAACTGAAAATTCTTATTGAAAGATGAGTCAATAGAGAATCTTCAGATAGAAAAGCAAATTGTACAAGGCTTTTTTGTTTAAAATAAGATGTCCTTTATAAATTATTTCCGAAAGAATAAGCGGGATTTTCTTATGAAGTATACAAAAGACAGTGACCGCTTTGTAAGGCGGATTCAGACACAAAAAAGCTCCGACTAAATCGGAGCTTCAGAGCGATAGACGGGGCTCGAACCCGCGGTCTCGACCTTGGCAAGGTCGCGCGTTACCAACTACGCCACTATCGCATTTATTGCTGTCAACTGTTTTCCTCAGCGACAAAACATATAATACAGTATAAAATCTATTTTGTCAAATGTTTTTTTGAAAAAAATGAAATAATGTTTTTTTTAATGAAAAAACAAAAAAGCTACAATAATAAATGTGAAAAATTTCTAAAAAGCCTGATGGGATTTGAAATAAGAAAATAGCTGTGCTATGATAAACAAAGAGTAGAGGGGAAAATTGAACAGATCAGGAGATATAAATTCATGAAAAAAAGATTTCTGGTTATGGCAGTATGTGTTTCTGCATGTATGCCTGTTTCTGCGCTTGGAGCGGAAATAGCCGGTCCGGCCATTTCAGGTACAGCACAGGAAAATACTGATAATAAAGAAGAAACAGTTTCAGAAGAAGCTATCGAAAAAAAGGATTCCGGGAAAATCGAGGACGAGATTACGGAAGTCCAGGATACTGTCACAGTAGCGGCAGATACAGATGTATTAGATTATCCTGGCAGAAAAGAGGGTTCTGTGATCGGTGAAGTGCTGGAAGAAGATGAAATCAGCCGTACAGGTACTATTGATGATATCTGGAGCAGGATTCTATTTGAGGATGATAATGGAGAAGAACAGGTGGGATATATCCCAACCTCTGTTTTGGAGGGGTATGAAGATAAGAATCAGGTAGCTTCAGATGCAACCTCAGATGGAACTGTAGAAGCAGGAATTATACATAAAAGTACAGGAGAGGGCGTATTTGCAGAAGCAGTAGAAGGTGTTACCCAGACAGGGGGAAATGCAGGTGTTCTTGAAGGACAGCCGATTATGGTTTCCGCAGACAGCAGCCTTCGTCCACTTGGTGTTTTCCATATTACCCATTACTGCCAGTGCAGCATTTGCTGCGGTCCGTGGGCAAACGGAATCACATCCACAGGTGTGACAGCTACCACGAACCGTACTATTGCAGTAGATCCAACTGTAATTCCTTACGGTTCTAAAGTAGTTATCAATGGACAGGTCTATGTGGCAGAAGACTGCGGCGGCGCCATTAAGAACAACCGCATTGATATTTATATGGGAAGCCATGCGGAAGCATTGAACAGCGGTGTATTTGATGTAGAAGTTTATCTTTTGGAAGAGGGATCATCCGTTCAGGGTATAGAAGGGATTCAGGAAGGGAATCAAGAATAATATGAAAATTTTGTGAAAAATTGTGCATATTTAGTTCGAAAATGTACTAGCCAATGCGGTACTTCTAGTGTATAATATTTAGGCAGACACTGCCATGACGTGAATTATGGGAAATCAGAAGGAAAATATGGCAGATTTACAGGATAACAAATAGATAAGGTGAAAACAAAATTATGGTAAAAGTAAAAATTAGCGACTGGAAAGCTGATTCATCCATGGATGAGGCTTATAAGGCACTTCGTACAAACATTCAATTTTGCGGTGCCGACAAAAAGGTGATTGCATTTACAAGCTGTACCCCGAATGAAGGAAAGAGTAATGTAACTTTCCATCTTGCAGCTTCCCTTGCAGAGAGTGGTAAATCTGTACTTTTGATTGATGCAGACCTTCGTAAATCCGTACTTATGGGACGTGTACAGGTTGAGGAAGAAGTGAAGGGACTGACCCACTACCTGTCCAAGCAGGCGAAACTGCAGGACGTTATCTGCGCAACCAATCTTCCCAAGTTTCACATTATTTTTTCCGGTGTTGTACCGCCGAACCCGGCAGAGCTTTTAGGAAGCAGACAGTTTAAAGACATGATCCGTGTTGTAAGAGATGTATATGATTACATTATCATAGATACACCGCCTCTTGGACGAGTAATCGACTGTGCAGTTGTGGCGGATTCCTGCGATGGAACTGTCATTGTAATTGAATCCGGCAGTATCAGCTACCATTTTGTACAGGAGATCAAGGGGCAGCTGGAGAAGACCAACTGTCCGATCATCGGTGCAATTTTGAACAAGGTAGATACTAAGGAATATGGTAAATACGGTAAGTATGGTAAATATGGCAAATATGGCAAGTACGGAGAATACGGAAAATATTGATCCGTCATTATTCGAGATTGTTATATGAAAAGATTGGAAATGGGCGAAGCGAATGAAAGGTATTTATGATATTCACTGTCATATTGTTCCGGGAGTTGATGATGGAGCGAAGGATCTCAAGACATCTGTACGCATGCTCCAGAAGGAATATGATGATGGTGTCCGCAACATTATTGCCACTCCGCATTTTCGATATGATATGTTTGAGCCGTCTCTGGAACAGGTTAAGAAGCAGTTCCTTCGTGTGAGGAAGGCTGCCGCTGAGATTGGAGAAGACGGTATTCAGATGTATCTGGGCTGCGAGCTTCATTCCAGTATGGATATGACAGACTGTCTGAAAAAAGGGGAAAGACTTACCATGTCAGGTTCCCGTTATGTGTTAACGGAGTTTCGGACTTCAGACGAAAAGTCCTATATCAGGGAACGGGTGCAGGCATTGATCCGGAAAGGGTATTATCCTATTATCGCACATGTAGAACGCTATCATTCGGTAGTAAAAAACGGTCTGGATTTTATTGATGAACTCAGGGATATGGGTGCCTATATTCAGATGAATGCGGACAGTATTATTGGTGAGGATGGCTTTATGATCAAGCGTTTCTGCAAGAAAGTAATTAAAGAAGAAATGTTGGATTTTGTGGGGTCTGACGGTCATGATCTGGCCAGACGAACGCCTCACATTGGCAAATGTTACGACAAAATTGAAAAAATGATGGGTACGGATTACGCGGATATGATTTTTATCAGCAATCCGGAGTGCATTATAAATAACGAGAGATTTTGACTTTTATATATGGGATGTCGTTGGAAACGATGTATCTGTTTAGAAAAAGTAAAGAAAATTACAGGGTAACGGAGAAGAAGAATGGAAAATCAGGTTACAAATAATAACGATGAAATTGAAATCGATTTAGGTGAGATTTTTCACCTGATTCTTAGCAGGCTGGGAGTGATTATTCTTTCCGGTATCATTCTGGGTGTGATTTCCATTATCGGAACAATGCTTTTTATCACTCCACAGTATGAATCTACCACGAAGATCATGGTGCTGAATAAACAGGACAGCAATACACTGACCAGTGCTGATATGCAGACCAGTACACAGCTGACTAAGGACTATGCGGAACTTATTAAGAGCCGTACAGTTCTTGAAGGTGTAATTGCACAGCTGAATCTTAATATTACCTATCAGCAGCTGCTTGGCAAACTGACGGTAGATACTTCTACAGACAGCCGTATTGTAACGATCATAGTATCTGATGAAGATCCATATACAGCAAGCGAGATGGCCAATGCTATCCGTGATATGGCAGCAGAGCACATTCAGTCAGTTATGGATATTGAGGCGGTTAACGTAGTTGACAGCGCAAATATCCCAAGTGAAAAAGCCAGCCCAAGTCTTGCGAAGAATGGTGTGATCGGTGGACTTTTAGGTGTTATCATTGCAATGGCGATTGTGATCATCATTTATCTTACGAATGATACGATCAAGGTTGAGGAAGATGTAGAGCGTTATCTTGGACTTTCTGTTCTGGGAAGCATTCCATATTCAGAGAAAGAAAGCAGATCCAAGAAACAGAAATCAAGAAAACGTCGCTGATGAAATTGAGTATAAGGAGCTGCAGATATGCGTAAATGGTTGATTGTTTTAATGGCGGCAGTGGCAATAGGAGCGACCGGAATCCTGGGATGGCTGTATATGAGACAGGATCGCAAAGGACCGGAAATTACCATTGCAGAGAGCAAGAAAAACAGCTACACTGCGGATATGACAACGGAAGATCTTCTGGAAGGAGTAAAAGCTGTTGACGAGAGGGATGGAGATGTTTCAGCCAGTCTGACAGTTGAGAATGTTTATCCAAATGAAAAAGGGGATGAAGTTACAGTTGTTTATGTTGCAAAAGATAACAGCAACAATGTAACAAAGGTAACCTATCATATGACTTCCGAGGAAAATCTTATGGGATTTACTTCAGGAGCCAGAACTTCTTCTGACAATACAGATACAGATACAGATACAGATACAGATACAGATGCAGATGCAGAAACGGATGAAGCCCTGCAGGATGAAAATGAGATTGATTCAGAAGATGAAGAAGAATCAGAAATAACAGAGGAAGAAAAAGCGCAGGAAAGGGAAGAAGAAAAGATTGACCAGCTGAATCCTCAGGATCCGCGTTTTTATCTGAATACTTACTACGTTGAAATTGCTAAGGGAACACAGATTGACAGATTAAGTTATGTTAAAGACATTCAGGACGATAAAGATTCAACAAGTGATCTTTACCGTAAAATTCAGATTACCGGAACGGTTGATGTGAATACTCCGGGGACTTATGAACTGACTTATTATGTTGTTGACTCCAATGGCAATGCTTCAAACGGAGCAGTTCTGACAATTGTAGTAAAATAATAGTTACTATGAACGGAGTGAACAGTAACAAATAATGACTGCTGGTTATGAAATAACCTGCAGACAGATTCCTTTTTGACCATGCACATGTACATAGGAGCAAATATATGAGATCTACCATATGGAAAAAGGTTCTTATCTGCCTTGGCGCGGTGCTGTTTCTGGAAAGCCCGGTTGTGAGTTCGGCGTCTGCATATACAGTAAAGGCAGAGAATACGGATGCCGAAGCTGCCACCAGCAATATCAAGAGCATTTTGCTTATCGGACAGGACAAAAGAGAAGGGGAGTCTCGGCAGCGTTCCGATTCCATGATTCTTGCCACATTGGATAAGGATCAGAGAACTGTAAGCCTGACCTCTTTTATGAGAGATCTTTATGTTGCCATTCCAGGATATTCGACCACTCGTATTAATGCGGCTTACGCATATGGCGGAATGGAGCTTTTGGATGCGACTCTGGAAGAAAATTTCGGAGTAAAGATAGACGGAAATGTGGAAGTGGATTTTGAAGTTTTCCAGGTTCTGGTTGACAAGGTTGGAGGAATAGATCTGGAGCTGACTCAGGCGGAAGCAGATTATATCTGCGGACGAGATCAGAGTGTTCTTTACCCTCAGCCCCTTCGAAGCGACTGGAATCTTCAGGAAGGCATGAACCATCTGGATGGAGAACAGGCACTTATCCATGCACGCAACCGTTCTATTGGAAATTCCGATTATCGGAGAACAGAGCGGCAGCAGGAAGTACTTATGGCTGCTTTTGCCAAGATAAAAGATCTGGGAGTTTTTGATATTGCAGGTCTGGTTAAGGATGTTCTTCCAATGGTTACTACGGATCTTTCTTTGTGGGATATAACAGGATATGCCATGGATGTAATGAACATCGGTACAGATGAAATTGCATCATACCGGATTCCGGAGGATGGAGCTTACACACCTCAGACGATTGACGGCATGCAGGTTCTGGTTCCTGATCTAGAGCAGAATCGGCAATATCTTCAGCAGATCCTGTATCACGTAGGTGAATAAGAATTAAAAAGAATTAAGACGGTTCGCACCACACGAACCGTCTTTTATGCTATAATAACAAAATAAAAGCAGCTGTTGAGTTACTTTGCAGTTACACACTGTCTGCTGAACCATTATAAAAATAAATTACAGAAGTATATAGATAGCAATCAGAATTGAAAGCGGGTGGAGGATAAGTGGAATTGCTTGAATGGATACATAATATTGATGCACAGATTCTGCTTTTTATACAGCAATATTTAAGAAATGATCTGTTTACCTTGCTGTGGAAGGGAATTACCTTTCTGGGAGACGGAGGCTGGTTCTGGATTGTTTTGGGGCTGCTCTTTCTTTTTCCAAAGAAGACAAGAAAGGCAGGTGTAACCGCACTTCTGGCACTGACTATAGGGGCAGTGGTTACGAATTTATGCCTTAAGGACCTGGTAGCGCGTATAAGACCTTATGATTCTGTGGAGGGACTTGTACCTCTGGTTGCCAGGCTGAAGGACTATTCTTTCCCATCAGGACATACCTGCGCATCTTTTGCCTGTGCAGGTGTATATTATAAAGCCTTTCCTGGAAAATGGGGAAAAGCAGCCATGGTTCTGGCAGTTCTGATCGCTTTGTCCCGATTGTACGTGGGAGTACACTATCCTACGGATGTGCTGGCTGGAGCCCTTGTAGGCACTTTTAGTGCGTTGGCGGCGCTGAAGCTTGTCAGATATTATGAAGAACGAAAAGCAAAATAAAGATAAGGGAGAATTTATGGAAGAGAAAAAAACACAGACAGTCTGTCCATACGCAAAAAAGTGCGGTGGATGCCAGTATCAGGGTGTGCCTTATTCCGCACAGCTTAAAAAGAAACAAAATCAGATACAGGGGCTTTTGAAGAAGTTTGGGAATGTGAAGCCGGTAATTGGAATGAAAGATCCTTATTTTTACCGGAATAAAGTTCATGCTGTATTTGACCGTGACCGGAAGGGAAATATTATTTCTGGAATTTATGAGGCTGGTACCCACAGAGTGGTTTCTATTGAACAGTGTCTGATTGAGGATGAGAAGAGTCAGGAAATCATCCGTACTATCCGGGGAATGCTGAAGTCTTTTAAGATCAAAACATATGATGAGGATACCGGATATGGACTTCTGCGCCATGTACTGGTGCGCCGTGGCTTTTCCACAGGTGAGGTAATGGTAGTACTGGTGGTCGCTTCTCCTATTTTTCCATCCAAAAATAACTTTGTGAAGGCATTAAGAAAAGTTCATCCAGAGATCAGTACTGTGGTATTAAATATTAATGACAAAAATACAAGCATGGTTCTTGGCGAGCGGGAAATCGTACTTTATGGTAAGGGATTTATCCGTGATACCCTTTGTGGAAAATCTTTCCGTATTTCACCGAAATCCTTCTATCAGGTAAATTCAGTGCAGACGGAAATTCTTTATGGAAAAGCTGTGGAATTTGCAGGGCTGACAGGGAAAGAAAAAGTCATTGATGCATATTGTGGAATTGGCACCATCGGTCTGGTAGCTTCTGGCAAGGCAAGAGAAGTGGTCGGAGTGGAACTGAATAAAGATGCAGTCAGGGATGCAAGGATCAATGCAAGAGAGAATAAGGTGGTAAACATATCTTTCCGCCAGGGTGATGCCGGTGAATTTATGGAGGCAATGGCAGAAGCTGGTGAAAAGGCAGATGTGGTATTTATGGATCCTCCCCGCTCAGGCAGCAGCGAGAAATTCCTGAATTCCGTAATAAAACTCTCTCCGAAGAAAATTGTTTACATTTCCTGTAACCCGGAAACACTTGCAAGAGACCTTAATTTCCTTACGAGAAAAAACTATATAGTTAGAGAAATCCAGCCTGTGGAAATGTTTTGTTTTACAGATCACACAGAAGTGGTGACCTGGCTGGAGCAAAAATAAGAAACTGTTGCTGTTTGCAGGCTGTGCAGCAATGAAAATACATTCTGTAAGAAAAGGTAGACTGTCAGCAGGAAAAAGGAGGTACCTATGATGACGACCATAACTGGAATTATGGAGTGGGTTCTGGAGAATATTGCTGGTTTCGCCATTGTAATTTTTGAGTTTATTGGAGTTGCCATTATTATCTGGAGTGGAATTACCGGATTTATCAAATGGCTGAAACATGCCGGAGATACTGGTGTCTATCTGGCGAGGGGACTTGCCATGGGACTGGAATTTAAAATGGGAAGTGAGATTCTTCGTACTGTAGTAGTACGTGAGTGGAAAGAAATCGGAATTGTAGCCGGAATTATTGCTCTTCGAGCAGCCCTTACGTTCCTGCTTCACTGGGAAATCAAGGAGGAAGAAAAAAGCGACGGACATAAGGAATAAAGGTTCGCTGTTTATAGATCATATCTGTGGGT
>ENA-OPDH01003009-OPDH01003009.1-human-gut-metagenome-genome-assembly--contig:-NODE-3009-length-10381-cov-6.150300_pt1 | contig 10381 bp, 11 predicted proteins | sample MGYA00241260_ERZ501500 | MGnify/ENA primary metagenome ERZ501500 (study PRJEB25962, sample SAMEA2042519) | human gut metagenome | biome: human gut; feature: human-associated habitat; material: faeces...
CATAGCCGTGAAGCAAAACCTCGGAATCGGTCTTTGTGCGAAAAACGTGACCTTTTTTTATAAGCTCTTCTCTTATGGGCTGATAATTGTAAATCTCGCCGTTAAATACGAGAACCTTTGTGCCGTCCTCGTTAAGTATCGGCTGGCTGCCGCCGTCAAGGTCTATTATACTCAGGCGACGGAATCCGAGCGAAACGGACGAATCCACATAATAGTCGTCCTGATCGGGACCGCGATGACGTATGCGATCCGCCATATCCTTTATAATTTTTTCGTTCACAGACTTATCCGGTGTGTCGTTGACATACCCTACAAAACCACACATATATTGTTCCTTCCGTTATTCCTTGATTTTCTTACCGCAAAGATCTATGCTTCTGCGCGCAAGAACCTCCATGGAGTCTATAATTTTGCTGTCTTTTTTTGAAAGATTGAAGTCCTTGTCAATTATCGAAAGCTCGGTGCAGCCGAGTATAACGGCGTCGCACCCCTTCTTTTTCATATCGCCGATAAAGTCAACTACAACAAGGAAGCTCTTTTTGTCGCTGTGCTCCATCATTCTTAAGAAAGCAACATTTACATTTGGCTCTGTGCTGAAATGATTGATAAGTGTAGCCATAAGGTCAATAGGATAATCCTTTGGTTCGCCGATTTTAATCTGCTCACCCGGCTTGAACAAATCTTTATTAAGTGCGTTAAAGTCTTTCTGCTGCTTGATTGAAATAATCATTGGCTTAGGGAAAGTAACGCTCTTGCCAAACGGATTGATAACAAAACCGACAACACCCGAATGTGGATCCATAACCATTTGAGAAATGCTGTCAAAATCAGTAACTACTTTTTGAGCATTCTGGGTATCCTGCCACTTAAATAATTCTTCTGTATCTGTAAAAAGTCCAAAGAATTTTTCTTTTTTCTGATTTTCAAGAAGTCTGAACTGAACCTGTGTTGCCTGCTTCATAACAGTCTGACCGTTTTCTGTAACAGCCTGTGTTGTAGGAACAACCTTTGCAGGTAAAATAAACTTAGCCTTTACAACTTCTGTAATCATCTTATCGACGTTCTCTTTTGAGTTGTCTTCCTGCATAGTTACAATTGCTTCTTTTAAATCAGGGTTAAAAATCTTTTCAGCAGGTACTCTGCTGTTTTCCATTTTCATTTCGCTCATAATAATATATCCTCCAACAGTTATTCTATAGTATATGTTTTGCCGTCCTCAACAATAAGTCCCTTATCTGCTGGATACTGCTGAGAACCGTCTTCGTCACCGTCATTAAAAATAATATACGGTGTTTCCCAATCTTCTGTAAAGGTATAGCTGTACTTTCCGTCGCTTTCCTTTGTCATTTCAAGTCCCGGCCAGGTTTCGTTTTCATACAGTTCATCGTTGTAAACATATGCAAAAATCTGATCGCCCCAGCTGTCGGGCTTTTCAAAATATACCTTTGTGCCGCTTGAAATTGAATATTTTACTTCTGTAGCAAATACAACTCTTTCGTAGGTTTTTACACCCTTGGAATTTTTAGCTGTAAGTTCAAGTGTTGCTATATCACTTCCGCTCGGTACAGAAACGGTTACGGTTTCTCCGTTCTTATATGAAACAGCCGCTGCTCCGTTAAGAGCATATTCCGCATTATCCGTATTTGCACAAGTAAGTGTGACTGTTGCGGTTTTACCGCTTTGAATATTAAATACGGTGTCCTCGGCAACGCCTACTTCGGCGGCAGCTTCATATTCCTTATAACCGTCGTTATAAAGAACTACCACACTGTTTGCCGGAATATCGGCATCAGAAATAAGTTTACCGTTTTTAACGGTGTATTCTGTCTTGCCGTCAACTCTGTTTACATATGTACCGTCGGCAAGATTTGTTTCAAATCCTGTCTTAAGAGCGTCTTTTGTATTTACAATTACCGCTCCTTTTGTGCCTCTTTCAATCATAACAGCGGTTGAATCGGAGTTCGGATTTACAATATTTTCGTCTTCGCCAATCATAGCTGTACGGAAGAAATTTACGGCTTTTACACTCTTATCCTTGTACATATCGTCACCCTCTGTGCCGATACGGTTCATTCCCCATTCGTTTTCAACACTTGAATAGTAAGGACGATCGAAGAACAGCGGTGTGCCGTCTTTTCTTGCAGTAATTACTGCCCAACCGAGGATAACCTGTTCCTTAGTCATATTGTACCAGTTGCCGTCATTGATATAGTTATCGTGAGATTCAACCCATGTAACCATATTAAGCGGTGCGTCACCGAGCCAATAATCACTTACAGTACCTTTTGACAAAGTATTGTTTGTAATTGCGCCTCTGATTTTACTGCCGTATGTACTTGCTGTAGTATGACCTATTGCCTCAATATAGTCGGCAATTCTTTCATTGTTGCCCTGAAGCACCTCTCCGTATATAAACAGATTGTCAGCATTGTTTACTTCGGTGATTACTCTCTGCCAGAAGTTATTTGTAAAGCCGTCATCTTCCTTAGGATCGTCAGGTAAGCCGATGTGCTTTGCAGTATCATAACGGAAACCGTCAGCACCGCAAGCGACACAGTCATTGAGATACTCAATAAAATAATCCTGAAAAGATGTGCGCTCTGTATTAATATCAGGCAAACCACCCATTTTGTAAGTAGTGCAAGCAAGTCTGTTTGAAAAGTCATTGAGGTCATACGCATTGTTTTTATGATAAAGCGTGTCCAAACTTCCGCCGCCTGCATCAATAAGATCCTGACTTACTGCGCTTGTGGTCGGTGTTGTGTGGTTAGCAATAACATCAACAATAACCTTAATACCGTACTTTTCCGCCTCGTCACACATAGCTTTAAACTCGTCACGAGTTCCGAGCTGATAGTTACCGATTTTAAAATCGGTGGGCTGATAATGATAGTACCATTTGCCATCACCGTAAAGCTGCATTCCGCCGTTCTCGCCCTCAAGGCAAGCATTAATAGGCGAAGTCTGCAGCGCCGTATATCCTGAAGCCGCAATGTCAGCCATAGATTCCTTTATAGTATTGAAATCCCACGAAAAGCACTGCAAAATTGTACCGTTATCAATCTTATCTGCGTGAGCATACTCGGTAGAAGTATTGGTTGAAGTATTATCAGCTGAACCGTTCTGCGAATTTGAACAGCCTGTCAAATAAACGACAGAACCAGTGAGCATAGCAGAAACCAACAGACCTGATAATATTCTTTTAAACAAATAATCACCATCTTTCATTTCACAATTAATCCGAGTGCGATAAGCCACAAGGATAAAATTATTATAACATTATTTCTTAGCAAAATAAATAGTATTTTGAGATTTTTTACAATTATTTTAAAAATTCCTACCTAATAAACAAAAAGAGCCTGATTTTTTTGGATAATCAGACTCTTAAAATATTACTTTTTTTCGGTAAGGAGTTTGTTTAACTCCTCCATAAATGTATTAATGTCCTTGAATTGGCGATAAACCGAGGCAAAACGAACATATGAAACTTCATCAACCTTTTTAAGGCGTTCCATTACAAGTTCACCGATCTGCTCGGCAGTAATTTCTCGTTCAAAGCCGTTCTGTGCAGTAAGCTCAATGTCAGTGACCATTTCTTCTACCTGTTCAACAGAAACAGGGCGCTTTTCACAAGCACGAAGAATACCTGCAGTCAGCTTATTGCGGTCAAAAACTTCTCTCGATTTGTCACGCTTGACAACATAGAGAGGAATATTCTCAATAATTTCATAAGTTGTAAAACGCTTTCCGCACTTAAGACATTCTCTTCTTCTGCGTATTCTTTCCCCGTCATCTGCCGAACGGGAATCCACAACCTTACTTTCTTCAAATGAACAATATGGGCATTTCATAAAAAGCTCCCCTAAATCACAAATATTCTAAAAATATTATAACATACCGAAAAATTCAAGGCAATAAATATTTATTTACAAATTTATTACATTTTTGCTCTATGCTGATTTTTACAAATGAAAAAAGCAACAGTTGAGAATAAACTCGTCTGTTGCTTTTTTAGGGGTAATAGGGTTATAGAAGAAATTTATGTTATGTAGTTGATAGCATATTTTTAACAGCTCATTCGCTGTTTCTTTTAAAATTATAGCAGAATAATACTATTTTGGAAATTGCATTTGCAACGATTTTCAAGAAACTGTATAAAAATACTGTAATAAATTTTATTGAATACTCACTAATATGCCAAGATTTAATTAATATCAAGACTAACACAAGCAATATTCATTACTGTTTTATAATATCCCCACAATTCATAATTTTTGCAATATGGTGAAATTATCACCTTTAAAATCTATTAATCCGTCTTTTTTCATTTTATTAAGCTCACGGGAAAGCGCCGATTTATCAACGCTTAGATAATCCGCAAAATCCTGTCTTGAGCCTTCAATGCAAAAAGAAGAACTTCCGTCACGCTTTTCTCTGAATTCAAAATAACGCATTATTTTTTTTCGTATGGAACGCTCTGAAAGCACAATTTTATATTCGAGAGAGCGCAAATCCATCTCCTCAAACAATACAAAAAGATTTTTAAGTAATTTTTGCTGAATAATAATCTTTTTATAATCATTTTCTTTAATTTTCGCAAAATCAAGAAAAAGAATTGTCGACTCCCCATGCGACACTATTTCAATATCGCAATGCGTGGTTCGTGGTGCGGCGGTGATAAGCCAACCTATGCTGTCACTGTAAACTCTTCCCAAAATTTCACGAACTCCGTCTGAATTATATTTTTGTATTTGAGCCGCACCCTCAAGCACAAAAGCGGAATATTTATGAATTTTGCCTGAACTTACAATAATATCATCATTTTTATAGCTCTGAATTTTATAATCAAATTCCACAAGCGCCTGTTCTATTTCTTCATCTGTAAAACTTTCAAAAATCGGGTGCTTTCTTAGGAATTCAAAATGTTGTTCCATATTTCCTCCGACAAATTAAATATGCAATACTAAAAATATCCGCACCAAAATATACGGATATTTTATCCGTATATTCAAAACAGTTTGCGTACTTTTAGCAAAAACTATTTTATTAAATTATTGAATCTGCAAGAGCGGCAAGCTGAACTTCATTTTCAGCTGTCATAGTTGAACGGATTGTAACCTTGGCATCTGAAATCTCAATGCCCTTCATTTCGTCAAAATAAGGCTGCATAGACTTGATTGCACAAGGTGCCCATGAACCGTTTTCAATCATAGCGACTTTACGGTTTTTGTATCCCTTAATTTTCAAATGATGTAAAAAGTCATTCATAACAGGGAAAACTCCACCGTCATATGAAGGAGCGGCTACAACAAGTGTAGAATACTTAAATGCGTCCTCAACATTTTCTGCCATATCACTTCTTGAAAGGTCAGAAATAGCAATCTTTTTATCTGTTTTCTCTTTCAAAATATCATAAAGTTTTAAAGCGGCTTTTTCGGTATTGCCATGAATTGAACAATAAGCGATAAATATACCGTCAACCTCCGGCTCATACTTGCTCCAGATGTCATAAAGGTTAATATAATAACCGAGATTTTCAGTAAGAACAGGACCGTGTAACGGACAGATTTTCTCAATATCAAGCTTAGCTGCTTTTTTAAGCAAAGCCTGAACCTGCACACCGTATTTTCCACAAATATTAAAGTAATATCTTCTTGCCTCGCAAGCCCAATCTTCGTCTGTATCAAGTGCACCGAATTTACCGAATCCATCGGCAGAAAAAAGCACTTTTTCCTTGCTTTCATATGTAACCATAACCTCGGGCCAATGTACCATAGGTGCCATATAGAAAGAAAGTGTATGTTCGCCGAGGTTTAATGAGTCGCCCTCTTTTACAGTAACCGTTCTGTCAGTAAGGTCAATGTCAAAAAATTGAGGCAGCATATTAAATGTCTTTGCATTTCCGACAAGCTTCATATCTGGATATTTATCTGCAAGCAGCTGTATGTTTGACGCATGGTCAGGCTCAAGATGATTAATAATAAGATAATCGGGAGTTTTTCCGTCAAGTACATTTTCAAGATTTGCAACCCATTCATCGGTTTTTCTCTTATCCACCGTGTCAAGTACGCAGATTTTTTCATCAAGAATTACATATGAATTATAAGAAATGCCGTTTGGCACAATGTACTGACTTTCAAAAAGGTCAATATCTTTATCATCAACGCCGATATATTTAATAGCGTCAGAAATATTTATATTCATTTTTATTCTCCCCTTAATTAAAATAATAATTCGTATATGATTATACCATAATTAGACATATATTTCAATAGAGTCAGGCAGCAAATTAGCTACTTTTACAAAAAGCAAAAAACATATAAACAAATACAAATAAATACTCCTAAGCAGTAAATATCAAAAAAACAATACTTAAAACAGAGAAAATCGTTGCTAATGCAGGAGCAAAGCTCAGTTCTATATTATGAATATATTTTATTTTGTTGAGCAATGGCGGAAATTCACCATAAACATCGTAATAACAGACTATGGATTTTAAATATCGGGCAACTTGAAATCCGAACATTCCAAAAGCCGTCATGGTATTTACAGCATTATTTCCGATATAACTGATATTTGTATTTATAACAGCAAGAAATATTAAACAACACATTACTAAAGAAATTGCTATATTTGTACTGGAAACATTTTTACATTCTGCATTATAAGAAAAAATCTGGAATCCAACCGCACCGCAAATCAAAAGTACGGCAAAGAGTATATGTAACGGATAATTATACGGATATAAAATTTTATTATCGTATAAAATCCTTGAAATAAAGAGCAAAACAGCATTATACAAAAGCAGTCCCATATCTCCTATCAATATTTTTTTACTCATTCAATAATCTCCTTAAAATAAATCAGTCTTTGCAGTACAACTTACTTATAATTTATGGTTACCGAAAAAAGTGTGAATAGATAAGATGGTTCATCACTATTTTTGTGGGATGGTGAACGGACAGAAGGAATAGAAAGATAGCGAATCAAGGTGAAGAAAAAGTCGTCGTCACGGTAACCGTAGCCGATTCGTTTAGCGACCTTGATCTTGTTGTTGAAGCCTTCGAGCTTCATCCAGACGAACAGCGCCGAGAACATCTCTGCCAAATTGCGACTGCATATGAAACCGATCATATATAATCCGTGCTTTGGGCAAATGCTTTGTTACAAGCTTGTTGTAAGATGCGTTCATGGCCATCGCTACCGCGATGACTGCCGATAAGGAGTCGGAAGGCACATCTTCAAAGAACTTTTCAAAATTCTTCATCGCTCTGCCTTTTCCGACCCATAAGATATCTCCCTGCTCCAAATCCATCACGCAGGTTGCGTAACTATGTCCTTTATGGATTGCAAATTCATCAACAGCAAGTATCCTCGGCTTGTAGCCTTCCTCTCTTAACATTTTTTCTCTTTTCCAAATCGCCTCGTCCATAATCTGCTGTACTTTGCGAATCGTGTCCCAGTGAATACCGGTCAATTCCTGTATTGCTTTGATGGACATTTTTTGCTGCAAAAAGCCCTTGATCCAGTTTCCTGCTCGGTATGTTATCCGTGTTCCGGGATATTTGAAAGGTATTTCTTCTGTAAATGTTTCGTGGCAACAGTTGCATTGATATCTATGGATAAAGAAGTTCCATATGTGTGTAGTACCTCTCTGTATTGGAATATCTTTGAGTTTGACTTGTCCGTTTTCATAAATATATACACCGCCTCTGCAATAAGGGCACCGAACTGTCTGCGTTGACCTTACGCTCTCCAAAAACAGTACGCTTTTATCTTTATCAGGGCTGATTCCTATATGTGTTCCTTGAAATCCTTGACTTTCAAATTCAACTTTGATGTCATCTAAAAAGAGCATAGGTTTCTCTTCTTCATTGTTTGTCTCTTCAACTACAATTTTGGAGTTTCCTATGCTCTTTTTCAATATTTATTTTTGATTATCCCACATTTTTCCGTGATGAGGGAAAAAAGTGGCACACAAGCACCATCAACAAAATTCTCCGTAACGAGAAGTACATCGCCGATGCGCTTCTACAGAAAACCTACACCACCGACTTTCTGAACAAGACAAGAGTCAAGAACAACGGCATTGTTCCACAATACTATGTAGAAGGCAACCACGAAGCAATTATTCCGAAGGATATTTTCTTACGGGTGCAGGAAGAGCTGGTACGCAGGCGAGTGGTCAAAACCAGTGCCAATGGCAAAAAGCGTTCCTACAGCTGCAATCACTGCTTCTCCCAAATCGTTATCTGCGGAGAATGTGGTGAAATGTTCCGAAGGCTCCACTGGAACAATCGTGGAGTTAAATCTATCGTCTGGCGTTGCATCAGTAGGCTTGAATCCACAGGACTAGAATGCCATGCCAGAACCATTAACGAACCGGTCCTTCAGGATGCTGTCGTCAAAGCAATCAACCAGATGCTTGGAGACAAAAGTAGCTATCAGCTACAGCTCAACATTGCCTCGGTCATTCGAGCTTCGCAGGCAACCTCCGTTGAAAACATTGACGAGAAGCTGATGGTCTTACAGCAAGAGCTTATCCAGAAAGCCCAGAGCAAAGAAGCCTATGACGAAATTGCTGATGAAATATTCAGGCTTCGAGAACTCTGCCAGCAAACCACCGTCGATACTGCCGCAAGAGACGAGCAGATAAAGCGAATCAATGACCTGCAGGATTATATTGCGCAGCAGACTACCCACCTCACCGAATTTGACGAATCGCTGGTACGACGCTGGATCAAGCAGATCACTATCTGGGATGACCATATCACTGTCGAATTGAAATCCGGTGTCAGCATTGATGTTGATGCATAATTTCATAAATGCACAAACCCTCCTGACCGTGATGACCGGGAGGGTTATTTCATTCTTTTATTTAGTTGCTCGAAACCCCGAGTAATCGGGATAGGAAGTTACAATCAATTACAGAGCTCAACAATAATACAACAAAAGATAAAACCGTTAAGATATTACTAATCATAGACATCCCTCCTCGAATACTTGCTAACGTTATATGTCCTCATTTATACATCTAGCATACACCATTTCTGGATTCCGGAGCAGGACTATATTATTGTATCATTTTCTTCTCCAATTTTCAATTAGCAACATATACGAAAAAACAGTATACATATTGTTCCACTTTTCTTTATATCCTAAAATCTTACTAAGCATAGTAATTCCATCAAGACCATATTTCTCATAAATCAAGCTCAGCGTCCATTGGTTTAGTTTGTTCTTATTTACATGAAGTACCTTAGCATTAAATATCGAGTCATTCTGTGCCACTGCTAATAATCTGTTCTCAACTAAATCATCTATGTCGATAGGTCTGTAAGTACGTAAAATCTTGATTTCAGGATTATCAAGATCAAGATTTTGTGGATTCTTAAGATTCGTACAAATAAATGTAACATTCTCAAATTCAGCTCCTGTAAAATCTACACCTTTGAGATTACAATTAAAAAACACCACATTTTTAAATTTTGCATTTTTAAACGATGTTCCTCGCATGTTGCAATTGAAATAATCCACTCCAATGATATTTGCATCTCGGTAATTACAATCAGTCATAATAGAGGCCTGATATTTTACATTATAAAAACGTGCACCTACAAAGCAAAGCTTGTGCATATTCGCTTTATAATTGTATTTATTCGAGATACCACTCATCTTTTTATTGCAGTGAGTCAAAGTAAAAAATACAGGTTTCAGCCTAACGTTGTCACTAAGTATAAAAAATGTATAGACATTCTTATATCTGCTAATCGAATAGAGGATATATTTCCATTTCGTTCTTTAAACTATGAAGTCCTAAGTGGAGATAAAAAAGGAATATCATCTATCAGGGTAAACTCACAGTACCGCATTGAGTTTACAGTAAACAAGATAGAAGATAAAGAGCCTGTTCTGACCATTTGCAATATACTTGAATTGTCTAATCATTATAAATAAACGATTATGAACAACGACTTAAGACCATATATGCCAACCCACCCAGGCGAGGTATTAAAAGACGAATTACAGGCAAGGGGAATCAGCCAAAAGAAATTTTCTTCATTGATAGGTGTTTCTTATACAATGCTGAATGAAATACTAAACGGTAAACGCCCAATATCTGCTGATATGTCTTTACTTCTTGAAGCAGCATTAGGTATTGATGCTACTATCTGGAATAATATGCAAAGTCGCTATAATCTTGAAACGGCAAGGCGTGATACTTCTTTCGCATCTAAACTTGACTCTATTCGTCAAGCATTTAGTGCTGCCTGTTTTTAATAGCATAAATATATTTCCACTCCTAAAATTCAGGTGTCCATTTTTTATTTATATAATACATAACCTGTGAAAAAAGTGGACAGCTAAAAGAAGTAAGTAT
>ENA-OPDH01003018-OPDH01003018.1-human-gut-metagenome-genome-assembly--contig:-NODE-3018-length-10356-cov-3.194544_pt1 | contig 10356 bp, 10 predicted proteins | sample MGYA00241260_ERZ501500 | MGnify/ENA primary metagenome ERZ501500 (study PRJEB25962, sample SAMEA2042519) | human gut metagenome | biome: human gut; feature: human-associated habitat; material: faeces...
CACGGAGCCTTGCAAAAGAGGCGATTCAAGCGAATGAATGGGTTTTATATAGGAAAAAATGTGTCGTAAGAGTAGAGGGATATAAGGAAGGTGCTTTTGTGAGCTGTTTTACACTCTACTGTCAGCCCCCCACATCATTTTGGTACGCAAGGTATCGAAAAAGATGTGGTTAAAGCGTTTCACCACCTTAATGCTATAGTCTGCTCTACGGATAGTGAGACGAGTAGTCTCTTTACAGGTTTCACTGCTACCGTCTATTGCTACCAGAAAGTTATGACTACGGCTTTCTACATCTAAAGTAATTTCCCAGTCATCACAGATTACTATAGGCCTTACATTTAAACTGTGTGGGGCGACAGGAGTGATTGCAATCGTTTTGGAGTGTGGAACGATAATAGGGCCACCTACGCTTAATGAATAGGCAGTAGAACCTGTTGGAGTAGCAATAATCAAACCGTCTGCTTGATAAGTAGTGAGATGTGCCCCGTTGATTGCTGTACGGATACTGATCATTGATGAACTGTCTCGTTTCAGAATGGCTATTTCATTGAGAGCATAAGGCGAATTTTGTAAATGTTTATCGTCACAAAGTAACTGGAGTACACTTCGTTCCTCAACAGTATAATGGTTCTGATAAACCTCTTCAATCGTTTCTTCCATTTCTTCCGGAGATACATCTGCCAGAAACCCTAATCGTCCGGTATTGATGCCTAAAATAGGGATTCCTTTATTGCCTACACGGCGTGCTGCCTTCAGAAAAGTGCCGTCACCGCCAATGCTGATCACCATGTCGGCATCAAAATTGTTTTCATCGAACAAATCATCTGCCTTAACGTTCAGTTTTAAATCGGACTTCAGAAAACGATGAAACTCCCTGCATACGCAGATTTCAGCTCCATGTTTCTCGAGTAATTTGAACAGGGTGGCAGCATGTGAGGACTTCTTAGCTTGGTATGTATTTCCGAAAATGGCAAATTTCATGTTGATAAAAGTTTCTAGTATGTCGCAAATTTGGGATTTTTTTTCGGTATTACTGTTATCTTATCGCTAATATTTGTACTTTTGCGCAAAACATATGGGTAAAAGCTCCGTATTATATTAAGACATAGAACTATGACTAAATTAAGTGTAAACATAAACAAAGTGGCTACCCTTCGGAATGCCCGTGGGGGAAATGTTCCGAACGTGGTTAAGGTGGCGTTGGATTGTGAGAGTTTCGGTGCTGACGGAATAACGGTTCACCCCCGTCCGGATGAACGCCATATCCGTCGTTCGGATGTGTATGATTTGCGTCCGTTGCTTCGGACCGAATTTAATATTGAAGGATATCCTTCTCCTGAGTTTATTGACTTGGTGTTGAAGGTGAAACCTCATCAGGTGACTTTGGTTCCGGATGATCCTTCTCAGATAACTTCTAATTCGGGATGGGATACCAAGGTTAACTTTGATTTCCTGACAGAAGTATTGGATGAATTTAACGGGGCAGGTATCCGTACATCCGTATTTGTGGCACCCGATGCGGAAATGATTGAATATGCTGCGAAAGCAGGTGCCGATCGGGTAGAATTATATACCGAGCCCTATGCTACTGCCTATCCGAAAGATCCGGCTGCGGCTGTTGCTCCTTTTGTTGAGGCGGCAAAAGCGGCACGTAGATTGGGGATCGGTCTGAATGCCGGTCATGACTTGAGTTTATTGAATCTGAATTATTTTTATAAAAACATACCTTGGTTGGACGAAGTCTCTATCGGTCATGCTTTGATAAGCGATGCACTGTATCTGGGACTGGAACGTACCATCCAAGAATATAAAAACTGTCTTCGCTAATGAATGCAATGCTACTATTAGCCCAAGTGGCTACCAATCTGGCTGACTCCGTTGCATCGGCCAATCCTGTATTGACTCCTGTATCTGCACCGGCAGAAATGAATATGCTTGATATGGCTATCAAGGGTGGATGGATTATGATTGTACTGGCCGTACTGTCTGTTGTCTGTTTCTACATTCTGTTCGAACGTAACTATATGATTCGGAAAGCCGGTAAAGAAGATCCGATGTTTATGGAGAAGATTAAAGATTATATCCATAGTGGGGAGATAAAATCGGCCATTAATTACTGTCGTACGATAAATACTCCTTCAGCCCGCATGATTGAGAAAGGTATCAGCCGTTTGGGACGTCCGGTGAATGATGTGCAGGCTGCCATTGAGAATGTGGGAAACATTGAGGTAGCGAAACTGGAAAAAGGATTGACGATTATGGCAACCATCTCCGGAGGTGCGCCGATGATTGGTTTCCTCGGTACGGTGACCGGTATGGTGCGTGCTTTCTACGAAATGGCTAATGCAGGTAACAACATCGATATCACATTGCTTTCGGGCGGTATCTACGAGGCTATGATCACTACGGTAGGTGGTTTGATCGTGGGTATTATTGCGATGTTTGCCTATAACTACCTCGTGACTCTGGTAGACGGCGTGGTGAATAAGATGGAGGCTAAAACCATGGCATTCATGGATCTCTTGAATGAACCCGCATAATAAATTAATAACTAATAATTAAAAATTAGAGCGTGCTACAACGTAGAGCTAAAATATCGCCCAATTTCAGTATGGCATCCATGACGGACGTCATCTTTCTGTTGCTGATCTTTTTTATGATCACGTCTACGGTTGTTTCGCCGAACGCTATCAAGGTGTTGCTTCCGCAGGGAAAACAGCAGACGTCGGCTAAGCCCTTGACGCGAGTGATTATAGATAAGGATCTGAATTTTTATGCGGCGTTTGGAAATGATAAGGAGCAGGCGATTTCTTTGGAAGAATTGACTCCTTTCCTGCAATCGTGCGCTGCGAAAGAACCGGAAATGTATGTGGCACTTTATGCTGATGAAGCTGTGCCTTACAGGGAAATCGTGAAAGTGCTGAATATTGCCAATGAGAATAAGTTCAAGATGGTGCTGGCTACACGCCCGCCTGAAGGGAAATAAATGTACGATGGGTAAATTGTACATTGTAAATGGTTAAATAGTAAATGGCAATGGTGGATCCGAAGAAGAAAGGCAAATATATAGGAATGGTAGGTGCGCTGCTGGTACATGTAGCGTTCATTCTCCTGTTGATACTGGTTGGCTTCGCTTTGCCGGAGCAGCAGGATGAAGACGGTATGCCGGTAATGCTGGGTGAAGTGCCCAATGCATTTGGAAGTGCTGATCCCTCTTTGGTGAAAGTGGATGTGATGCCTGAGACCGTTGCCCCTAAAGTGCAGGAGACGGTAGAACAAGAGATGCTTACCCAGGAGGATGAAGAAACCGTTGTTATCAAGCCCAAAGCGGAACCTAAAAAGGAAGAAGTAAAGAAGAAGCCGGAAAAACCGGAGAAGACGGAAGCCGAGAAAGCGGAAGAAGCCCGGAAGTTGGCGGAAGCTAAAGCTGAGCGAGAACGCAGGGAGGCGGAAGAGGCTGCCCGTAAGAGGGTGGCAGGTGCCTTCGGAAAAGGAGCACAAATGGGAAGCAAAGGTACGACTGAGGGAACAGGTATCCAGGGAAGTCCCACCGGAAATGCGCCGGAAGGTGCGTCGAGCGGAACGGGAGGTTATGGAACTTTTGACCTCGGCGGGCGTTCTATAGGACAAGGTGGTTTGCCGCGTCCGGCATATAATGTGCAGGATGAAGGGATTGTGGTGGTTTCTATTACTGTAAATCCGGCAGGACATGTTATTGCTACCAGTATTGACCGGAAGACCAATACCATAAATTCTGCCTTGCGGAAGGCAGCTGAAGATGCTGCTAAGAAAGCGCGTTTCAATGCTGTAAGCGGTTTGAATAACCAGACAGGAACGATAACATATTACTTTAAACTAAAATAATAAGGAGAACAATTATGGGTACAGTTTATGTTTTTTTTGCAGACGGATTTGAAGAAGTGGAAGCTTTCACCTCTGTGGATGTAATGAGACGTGCAGGGCTGAACGTGGAAATGATAACGGTGACTCCCGATGAGATAGTAACAGGTGCACATGATGTACCGGTGCTTTGCGATAAGAATGTAGTGAACTGTGATTTCTATGACGCAGATTTAGTTCTTTTACCCGGTGGAATGCCCGGAGCAGCTACTTTGGAGAAGTGCCCGGAACTTCGGAAACTGGTCTTGGATTTTGCTGAAAAGAATAAACCGATTGCTGCCATTTGTGCCGCTCCTATGATATTGGGTAAGCTTGGCTTGCTGAAAGGCCGCAAGGCAACTTGCTATCCCGGCTTCGAGCAATACCTGGAAGGTGCTGAATGTACAGGTGCTCCGGTGGAAAGAGACGGTAACATCATTACCGGAAAAGGACCGGGTGCTGCGATGGAATTTGCTCTGACGGTTGTAGATATGATGCTCGGAAAAGAGAAGGTACAGGAATTGAAAGAGGCAATGTGCGTCATCTAACTTTCATTTTTAATTTTTAATTGATGGAGTATGCTCTGATAGTTGCCGGTGGTAAAGGGTTGCGCATGGGAGGCGAACTTCCCAAACAGTTTCTGCCTATAGGTGGAAAACCTGTTTTGATGCGTACTTTGGAAGCCTTTTATGCCTACAATCCGGAGATACATATAATATTAGTGCTCCCGCATAGCCAGCAGTCTTATTGGACAGAGCTATGTGCGGAGCATTCTTTTTCTTTGCCGCATACAGTGGCGGACGGAGGTGAAACTCGCTTCCATTCGGTAAAGAACGGATTGGCTTATGTTACTACTCCGGGATTGGTTGGTGTCCATGATGGGGTACGCCCGTTTGTTTCCCGGGAAGTCATAGCCCGTTGTTATGAATTGGCTGCCGAAAAAAAGGCGGTGATTCCCGTGATAGATGTGGTAGAGACTGTACGCCATCTTAAAGGAGAAGAAAGTGTGACCGTCAGCCGGGATGAGTATAAATTGGTACAGACCCCCCAGGTGTTTGATGCCGATTTACTGAAACAGGCCTATGAACAACCTTATACTTCTTTCTTTACGGACGACGCTTCGGTAGTGGAAGCGATGGGAGTATCTGTATACCTCGCGGCAGGTAATCGGGAAAACATTAAAATTACGACTCCCTTTGATTTGAAAATAGCCGCTGCTTTGTTGGATTCATGTTTGATTTAGCTTCTCGTGACATAAAATACCTGTCGGGTGTAGGGCCGCAACGTGCCTCAGTACTCAATAAGGAATTGAATATCTATTCCCTTCACGACTTATTGTATTATTTCCCCTATAAATATGTAGACCGTAGCCGTATCTATTATATCCATGAGATAGACGGTACGATGCCTTATATCCAGTTGAAAGGCGAAATCCTGGGCTTTGAGACGATTGGAGAAGGTAGGCAGCGCCGTCTGATTGCCCATTTCTCGGATGGTACGGGGATTGTGGATTTAGTCTGGTTTCAGGGAATTAAATTTCTCGTCGGTAAGTATAAGGTACATCAGGAATATATTGTATTTGGTAAACCCAGCGTCTTCAACGGACGGATTAACATTGCTCATCCGGATATCGATAATGCTTCGGAACTGAAGCTCTCGACAATGGGATTGCAACCTTATTATAATACAACGGAGAAAATGAAGCGGAGTTCCCTCAATTCTCATGCAATAGAGAAGATGATGAGCGCCGTAGTGCAGCAACTCCGCGAACCGCTGCCCGAAACGCTTTCTCCCGCTATATTGACAGAACATCATTTGATGCCGCTGACGGAAGCTTTGATGAATATTCATTTTCCGGCAAATCCGGAATTGCTTCGTAAAGCGCAATATCGCTTGAAGTTTGAAGAACTTTTTTATGTACAGTTGAATATTCTCCGCTATGCCAAAGACAGGCAACGGAAATATCGTGGATATGTATTTGAAACGGTAGGAGAGATATTCAATACTTTCTATGCCAAGAATCTGCCTTTCGAACTGACCGGCGCCCAGAAGCGTGTACTGAAAGAAATACGCCGGGATGTGGGGAGCGGTAAGCAAATGAACCGTCTGTTGCAAGGGGATGTAGGTAGTGGAAAAACGTTGGTGGCACTGATGAGTATGCTGATAGCGTTGGATAACGGTTACCAGGCTTGTATGATGGCGCCTACCGAGATTCTGGCTAACCAGCATTTTGAAACAATCCGCGAGTTGTTGTACGGAATGGATATACGTGTGGAATTGCTAACCGGTTCTGTGAAAGGAAAAAAGCGGGAAGCCATTCTCACCGGTCTGTTGACAGGAGATGTACGAATACTGATCGGTACGCATGCCGTGATAGAGGATACCGTGAATTTCTCTTCACTGGGGCTGGTCGTGATAGATGAACAGCACCGTTTCGGTGTGGCACAACGCGCACGTTTATGGACTAAGAATGCACAGCCCCCCCATGTGCTAGTCATGACAGCTACCCCTATTCCGCGTACGCTGGCCATGACATTATACGGTGATCTCGATGTTTCCGTCATTGATGAACTGCCGCCGGGACGTAAACCTATTGTGACCATTCATAAATATGATGCGCACCGTGTAAGCTTGTACCAATCCGTCCATAGGCAGATTGCAGAGGGCAGACAGGTATATATTGTATATCCTTTGATTAAGGAAAGTGAGAAAATCGATTTGAAGAATCTGGAAGAAGGCTACCTTCATATTTGTGAGGAATTTCCGGATTGTAAAGTCTGCAAAGTGCATGGCAAGATGAAAGCGGCTGAGAAGGATGCGCAGATGCAGCTTTTTGTTTCGGGCGAAGCACAGATAATGGTAGCGACCACTGTGATTGAAGTAGGAGTAAATGTACCGAATGCTTCCGTGATGATTATTGAGAATGCAGAGCGCTTCGGTTTGTCACAGCTCCATCAGTTGCGTGGTCGTGTAGGTCGTGGGGCAGAACAGTCTTATTGTATTTTAGTGACCGGATACAAGTTGGTCGAGGAAACCCGCAAGCGCCTGGAAATTATGGTACGGACAAATGACGGCTTTGAAATAGCTGAAGCCGATCTGAAGCTACGAGGTCCCGGTGATTTGGAAGGCACACAGCAAAGTGGTATTGCCTTCGACCTGAAAATTGCCGATATAGCGCGCGATGGGCAACTGCTGCAATATGTGCGCAATGTTGCTGAAGAAGTGGTGGATGCTGATCCTACCGGTATTCGTCCGGAGAATGAAATCCTGTGGCGCCAGCTAAAGGCACTTCGGAAAACTAACGTTAACTGGGCTTCCATTAGTTGAATAACGGTTAAACATACACTTTATTTGCATTTTTATGTTGTAAAACATATAAGTCCTTATCTTGCCGATATACAGGGAGTTAGGAGGCGATTTAATATGTACCTTTTAGTCCCTTACCGAAAAAATAGTTAAGAACAGCCTTTTCATTTAGAGAAGAAATACTACCTTTGGGAGAATTTTTTAAAAGAATGACGAAACGGAATGAATTTCAATTGCATTAAAACGATCCTAATAGCTGCGACGGCAATGGTCAGCCTGAATTCTTTTTCTCAGGATTTGATTGCCCGACAAGCCCCCATCGACAGGAAACTAAAGAGCGTTGACTCGTTGGCTTTACAGAAACAGATACGTGCTGAACAATCTGCTTATCCAGGTCTAAGTCTATATCCGACTTGGAACAATGAGTATGTACAAGCTTATGGCGATGCTATCGTTCCTGAAAGCTATAAAGTGGACCTGACAGGTTTCTGTATGCCTACCACGCATACGAAGATTACCGATGTATTTGGCTATCGTCCCAGAAGACGCAGAATGCACTATGGTTTGGATGTTAAAGTATTCATCGGTGATACGATTCGAGCTGCTTTCGATGGTAAAGTACGCGTAGTAAAGAATCAGGGACGCCGTGGCTATGGTAAGTATATCGTTATTCGTCATGACAATGGACTGGAAACTGTTTACGGACACTTGTCCAAACAGATCGTAGAAATTAATCAATTGGTTAAAGCCGGAGAACCTATCGCTTTAGGTGGCAATACCGGACGTTCTACCGGTTCGCATCTTCACTTTGAAACCCGTTTCCTGGGAATTCCTATCGACCCCGCTTTAATGTTCGACTTTGAAAAGCAAGACGTTGTTGCTGATCATTATACTTTCACTAAGACCAAGACTTCAAAAGGAACTGCTCGCAGCATGGCTTCCGGTGAAGGTTTGTTCTATAAAGTGAAGAGTGGTGATACATTGTCTAAGATTGCATCCCGTCAGGGAGTATCTATTGACAAGCTCTGTCAGTTGAATCGCATTACACGGAAAACAATCTTACGTCCGGGACAGGTATTACGTTGTTCGTAAGATATCAATATACCCATAAAGAAGAGGGCACTTTAATATAATTTAGAGTGCCCTCTTTTCTTTTTTCTTTAATTATTCCTACCTTTGCAACCAATTTGTAAGGAAATGAAAGATACCAAGCAACAATTTGAGCATGTCATTGCCATCTGTCGTGATTTGTTCTCCAAGAAACTACATGATTACGGTCCGGCATGGCGTATTCTCCGTCCGGCTTCCGTGACTGACCAGATATTCATTAAAGCCAATCGTATCAGGAGTATTGAAACCAAAGGAGTGACGTTGGTGGACGAAGGAATACGTTCCGAGTTCATTGCGATAGTCAACTATGGCATTGTCGGATTGATACAGCTGGAACTGGGATATGCGGAATCAGCCGATATCACGAATGAAGAAGCAATGGCGTTGTATGACAAATATGCTAAAACTTCATTGGATCTGATGCTTGCTAAGAATCATGATTACGATGAGGCATGGCGCAGCATGCGTGTCAGTTCATACACTGATCTGATATTGATGAAAATCTACCGTACGAAACAGATTGAAAGCCTGTCAGGACAGACTTTGGTTTCGGAAGGAGTGGATGCTAATTATATGGACATGATTAATTATTCCGTATTCGGTTTGATTAAGATTGAATTTGGAGACTAAACAGAAACATATAATCTGGAAGAGCTGGGTGAATGTTTGCCGTTTTTTATTGTCGGCGGTATTCATCTTTTCCGGCTTTGTGAAGGCAGTCGATCCGTTAGGCTCTTTTTATAAGATTCAGGATTATCTGACGGCTTTCGGAATGGCCGCGTGGTTTCCTACATATTTGCAGCTACTGTTTGCCATCGTATTGTCGGCGTTGGAATTTTCCGTGGGAGTATTCCTGTTCTTCGGTATACGGCGGCGGTTTGCTACGACTCTGGCATTGTTGCTGATGATCGTGATGACACCGCTGACACTGTATCTGGCGTTAGCGAATCCGGTGTCCGATTGTGGTTGTTTCGGTGATGCATGGGTGTTGACAAATTGGGAAACGTTCGGTAAGAATGTGGTATTGTTTATTGCAGCCGTATCTGTCTTCAAAGGTGGAAAACAAATCATCCGCTTTATTACGGCAAAGATGGCATGGATGGTTTCTATGTATACGTTCTTTTTCGTATTTGTGCTTTCGTTCTATTGTCTGGACAATCTGCCCATCCTTGATTTCCGTCCTTACAAAATCGGAAAGAATATCAAAGAAGGCATGGAAATACCCGAAGGAGCAAAACCCAGTGTGTTTGAGAGCAAGTTCATTCTGGAGAAGGACGGAAAAAAGCAGGAATTTACACTGGATAATTACCCGGATAGCACATGGACGTTTGTTGAAACACGTACGGTGTTGAAGGAAAAAGGATACGAGCCTCCGATTCACGACTTCTCTATTGTAAGTCTGGAAACCGGAGAGGATTTGACCGATAGTATTTTATCAGATAAGGGATATACATTCCTGTTAGTAGCTCATCGTATTGAAAATGCTGACGATAGCAATATAGACCTTATTAACGAGATCTATGATTATAGTGTGGAACATGGTTACGGCTTTTATGCCCTGACTTCTTCGCCGGAGGAACAAATAGAGTTGTGGCGTGACAAGACCGGTGCAGAATATCCTTTCTGCCAGATGGACGACATCACTTTGAAGACCATTATTCGTTCTAATCCCGGACTGATGCTGATAAAGGATGGTGTCATTCTGAATAAGTGGAGTGATAACAGCTTGCCGGATGAATACGTGCTGACGGATAGTCTGGATAAACTGGAACTCGGTCAGCAGAAACAAGAAAGTGATTTGCGTACGATTGGTTACGTTCTTTTGTGGTTTATTATTCCGTTGCTGATGGTTATTGGCGTGGATATCCTGGTTGTGAAGCGCAGGGAAAGGAAGAGAGCGAAAAATAAAGTGATTAGCGATGGAGTGATGAGTGATAAGCAAGAGCTTCCTCAGCCATAAACCACAAATTATAAATCAAAAATATATTAACCCTTTTAATAAATAAAAAACAAAATGAGAAAAAACATTGTTGCAGGAAACTGGAAAATGAACAAAACCCT
>ENA-OPDH01003020-OPDH01003020.1-human-gut-metagenome-genome-assembly--contig:-NODE-3020-length-10354-cov-2.547238_pt1 | contig 10354 bp, 5 predicted proteins | sample MGYA00241260_ERZ501500 | MGnify/ENA primary metagenome ERZ501500 (study PRJEB25962, sample SAMEA2042519) | human gut metagenome | biome: human gut; feature: human-associated habitat; material: faeces...
TCTTTAGTTTCAGGCATCCAGGATTCATATTTACCGCTTTGATAAATAACTTTGTCGCCTTCTTTTTTGAAGAATTTATCCTCATAATATTGATCGTCACTGCCTTCGTAGCCGTCAGCTTCGCCCTTGTAGATATCATCACGGTTTTTGATAGTGATGTAGTTGCTGACAAATTCATTATGGGTTCTGCGGCTGAAGGTAATTTCCTGACCGCGACGTTTTTTGTCGTAGCGGGCAATTTCGTCACCGTCGATATTGTAATCGGCATATTCGTTAGTGATATCGTAAAGGTTAATGGTAGCACTGGTTTCCTTGTCGTCCAGCCAGGGGCGGGTATAGCTGAAGTCATAGTTCTTGTTATCCTCGCCGCCGAACTCCCAGCGCAGGTTAATCTTGTCACCGATGCCGCGGAAGTTCTTATCACCGATAGAAACCATGCCTACAAAGCCGTCGGCATTGCTGTAGCCTGCGCCGATGCCAAAGGTACCGGTGTTCATTTCAACTACGGAAATTTCTACTTCAACACCGTTAGGCTCACGGCCCGGGTTCAGCTTAATATTAACGTCTTCAAAATAGCCCAGGTTATATACGCGCTGCATGCTGCGGCGGGCAGCCTTGGCATTGAACGGCTCGCCTTTTTTCAGCTTCATTTCACGGGTAACAACATAATCCTTGGTTTTTACGTTGCCCTTAACCTTGAAGCCTTCAACAATACCTTCGTTGACAGCAACCTTCAGAGTACCATCCTTTTCCATATGCACGTCGGTAACACGCGCCAGGATGTAGCCGTTGGAACGGTATTCCTCTTCCAGCTTCTGTACGCATTTATTAATATCCTTCAGGTTGGCAATTTTGCCCTGCTCCAGGTCAAAAAAGCTTGCAACTCTTTGCTTGTTCAATACAGTGTTGCCCTCAACATCTGTTTTTTGGTATACAGGGTTTTCCATAACATGGTAAATTACCTGTACGCCTTCAGGTACCGTCTTGAATTCCGGACGCAGGTCATAGAACCAGCCCAAATCATAAATAGCGCTCAAATCCTCGCTCAGGCCTGCTTCGGTAAACTGCATGCCGGGTTTGGTTTTCAAAGCAGCGGCAATTTCAGCCTCAGGCACAGTAACATTACCCTCAATAATCTGCTTGGTAATGGTCTTGCCAATGTAAGGAGCCAGCTTGTTTTCCTCCTGATGGGATGACGGTGCAGTCTGCGTTACAGAGGTATCAGCACCCATAGCAGGTGTCTGAATTTCTTGGGCATAGACAGGTGCGGCCAGCATCATTGCTGTCAGGCCTACTGTCAGAGGCCGCCATAATTTTTGTTTCTTCAATTGATATTCCTCCTCATATTTCATTTAGAGTTACTCAACTCAACTCGCGCTGACTGCACTAATTTGTGCATATCGGCTTTAGATATAGTAACACGGTCGGGAGTGCCTTGTTTCTCCTGTACCGGTGTATCCTTAGCTTGCTGTTTCTGTATAGCTGCAGTCTTGGGCACCACAGCCTGCACCGGTATTTTCTGCTCCGGCTTGACCACAGGTGCTGCCACAGGCGGCGGCAACGCAGCCTGCGCCTTCACACGGTAATGGTTTCTGGCAAAGCACCAGCCGCCAAAACCGGCAACTATCAGCAAAACAGCTGCACATCCTGCCAGAACCTGCCGGTTCCAGCTCCAGGGGCGGTCCTTCTTCCGACGCAGATTTTTCAGCTCAGCCTCCGCCAGCATCAAATCAAGCTCGCCCCGTATATCCTTATTATCCATAAAGCTTTGCTCCGCCTTATCCAGACTGCTCTTTATACAGCGGATGCGTTGAAACAATGTACGGCTTGACTGCGTCATGCTTTTACCCCTTTCTGTGCATAATTGTTTTTAATAACTATGTCTTATATAATCGTCTGCTGCCTTGAGTTTTCACAAGTCATTTCAGATGATTACAACAGATTTAGTAAAGCTAACTTGCATTTTCGCTTTTTTTCGTTATTTATCAGCCTAAATACTATTCCTTATTAAATTCATGTATAAAGCGGGAAAGCATACCGCGGATACGGCGCACCCCCTGCTTCTGCAGGCGGTAAACATAACCGAGGCTTACATCAATAGCATCGGCAACTGCCTGCGCCGGCCTGTCCTCCAAGTACATTCCCTGCAGCACCTGCTGCTCCTTCAGTGGCAGACGGTCCATCGCCTGCGCCACCTTTTCGCAAAGCAGATGCTGTTCCGTCACCTCGCTAGGAGATGCCAGCTCCGACGGCAGAGCATCACTTAAGGTAAAGCCCTTGGACAGCTCACTGTCCAGATACAGCATGCCCTTATCCGTGCTGTGCCGCAGATAATCTACCATGCTTCCTCTGATACGGTATGAGGCAAACAGGCTGAAGGCTACCTGACGCTTATAATCATAGCTTTCCGCCGCTTCCAGCAGTCCCACCATGCCTTCCTGAATCAGCTCCATTGTATCGGCCTCAGGCAGCCTGAAGCTCGACGCAATTTTGAAAACCAACGGCTGGTAAGCTGTCATCAGGCGCTGATGCGCTGCTTCGTCACCGGCAGCGTCACGCCGCCAAAGCTCCAGCTCTTCTTCCGGCTCCAGCAGCGAAGTCTTGCGCAGCTCTTCCAGATATCCTTGCAGCATCTGTTCACCTCCTCTCGTAAAATATTCTTTGCTTAGAACGAAATCTTATATTCCAAGCCATACCAGTCCTTCGGATTCTTCGACATATCGTAGCTGCGTGAATAAGTGATATTCATGTGCTTACTGATATCGTACTGTCCGAAAATGCTTCTGTCAACAGCATCAAAGCTTGTTGTATAACCAATCATAAAATTATTATTAAGATATTTGCTTACTAAAACATTATACTGGTTTTTCTCATCTTCCGTCAACTCTTTATTCCGGTCGTAAGCGCTTTCAAAGCCGATACCGGAGCGTGTTTTGCCGGTATAGATACGGAACTGGTCAAGTCCCAATGTCTGTTTGACAAACATCTCCACGTCACCCAGCACTGTCATCTGCAGGCCGACAGTCATCAGATTTGCCATATCATCACCGGTAACCTCGTTACTGCCTGCACTTTCGCGCTGCAGCGTCAGCATACGCACAATCGTATTTTGTGTCAGCGGCGGATCACTGGTAAGCTGCAAATCCATTTCGCTTACAGGACCGTTAATCTTCATAAAAATGTTATAACGGCTGAAGCGCGCTGTGCTGTCCAGATTTACGTTCGGCAGGAAGCTGCCGGGATCAACCCATACCAGACCGGCCTGATTCAGCTTAAAGTCTGTACGCAGATATTTTACTGTACCCTTATCGGCCTTAATCGTACCATCAATCATCGGGAAGCGTGTGCTGCCCTTGATATCAATGCCGCCCTTCAGCCAGATATCATACAGATAGCTGTTATACAAATGTACCTTCGGGCCCAGTACCAGCTTCATATCGAGGCCTATGTTGCTGTCGCCCTCACCCAGCTCGGGTACCGTCGGCATATTAATCAGCACATCATCCAAACGCAGACTGCCGCTGATACGCGGGCGGAAGGCCATCGGCGGTGCAGCATTGCCCTTACGGTTTTTCATATCCGGATATTGCTCCGGCTGCAAGGTTACATCACTCGTAATCGTACCGGTGAAAATTTTGGAGGCCAGCTGTACCTTATCCGCCTTGATATGCAGACTGTAGGCTGTATCAGCATCGGTATGCAGTGCATAGCTGCCTTCGGCACTGAGCGTACCCTTGCCTAATTTAGCAGAAAGATTCTTCAGCTGTACGGTATTGCCGTTAAACACCACATCCAGATTAATATCATCAAAGACTGTGTTGATATATTTAGCCTTAACACTGCCGCCGGCTATTTTAACTGAACCGAAAAGCAGCGGCTCCTCCAACGTACCGGCCAGACGAATTTTACCCTGTGTATCGCCTACGCCCCATTCAACCATTTTAGTAAGCGCCGGCAAAATTCCCAGGCGCGCCTTATCCAGATCCATCACGATATTCATCTGTGCATCAGGATTACGGCGCTGTTTTTTATCGCGGAACAAATCAAGCGGAATATCACCCGCTGCACTGACGCCGTAAGCATCCTTAGTCGCAATCAGCTGCTGCAGCTTAATATTATCGTCGGCCAGCGCCAGCATTGCGGTAAGCTCGTCCACAATTACGCCGGCAACAGAACCGTTGGTAATTTCCAGCGAAGCTGTTCCCTGAGGATTGTCAAAGCTGCCATGCATCTGCACCAGCATATCCGTTTCACCCTTGATTTCCGGCGGATTCTTCATGACTGCAGTTACAATCGCCGGGTTAGCCTTCACTGCGGCAGCCTCTACATCCAACAGCTTTTGCTTAATATCAATCGAACCGCCGACAGCGATAATTCCTCTATCGCTTACGCCGTCCTGCTCCTGCAGTCTGACATTGTCAAAATGTAGCACGCCGCCCTTATCCACGCGTCCTTCAAAACGCATGTGGGCATAATTAAGATCATGAATTTTTACATTATCGGCTGCAGCTGTAATCTTTACGCCTTCACCACGGCCGTTGTAGCTGAACAGCAGTTGTCCCTGCATCAGGCCGTTGATATCGTAATCCAGGCGCGCCATGCGCAGCAGGCCGCCGATATCACCCCAAATATTTTCCACCTTGCCCTCAATATAATGCTGCACAAGGTTGAGATTGAGGTCTGCACTGTATAAGCCGTAATTGACAGGGTCGTCACGATAAGGCTGCTTAAAAGAAGCATTCAGCTTATTCTTATCACGTCCGTTGCTGGCAAGCGTTCCTTCCAGCTCCGTTAAAGCTTCACCATTGACAGTTATCTTTTCACTGCTGACTTCGCCGTCAAAGAAGGGAGCTGTGAGGGTACCGCTCAAATGTCCCTTAGCATTAACCTTGCCGCCCAAATCGACTGTATCATCACTTATCGGCAAATGCTCCAGATCAACATTCTTGGCATCCATAACAAAGTTCAGTCTTTGGTCTGCCGTCATAGTGCCATCCAAGGTCAGGCTGCCGTAAAAGGCATTGACTACAAAATCCTGCAATCTCAGCAGACCGTCCTCATAAGCATAATGACCGCTGATATTATTAAACAGCTGCTTGGCGGCACTGCCATCGGCAGCATGCACCTCGCCATGAATATAAGGATGGCTGAGGCTGCCTTTTACCTGCATCACATTATCAAGATTACCGGTAACTATATCGGGCTTGCCCACAAGCACCATCAGCGGCTCAATGCGCACGTTCTTCGTTGTCAGCGTAAGGTCCGCCACAGGCTCTGTGCCCTGCAGATTAATCGTACCATTAAGAATATGCTGTCCCTGATCCATATGCGCGGCAAACTCCTTAAAGCCCAGGATATTATCCTTGATGCTAATAATGCCATGTGCTTCGTTAAGCTTCTGCGACATAAATTCAGCCTGCGTCAGCTGTACCATACCGGAAAACTCCGGAGCATCAAGCGTGCCGCCAACATCAAAGCCGGTGGAGCACAGTCCGCGTCCATCCTGACCAGCCGCAGCCAGCACGGAATCAATCGGGAAATCTGCCATACGTCCATGCACAGCTAAAGCGCCATCCTTGGCAACACGTCCTTTGGCAGCCAAGGTACCGCCGCCGTCGGCAAAAAAGCTGAGATCATCAATAACTAAGCCCTTACTGTCATAGCTGCCGTCAAAGGCCAATCGGTTAAGCTTCAGGCTGCGCCAGCTGATATCCATTGTATCGGCAGCAGCGTGCAGCGTAAGCTTATCCTGCACCAGCTTGGCCAGAACAGCAAGCTTGCCGTTAATATGCACCTGCTCCTGCTGTTTGCCGGGCAAACTCTGCGTAACCTGCTGCAGCTGTGCGTCTGCCGTCAGCACCTGCTCCTTAAGGTCATACGTACCGTTAGCGGTAATCGTACCGCCGCCGTATTGCGCACTCACATCATGCAGCTGCACAACGTCCTTAGATACATCAAACGGCACACGCAGCTTTTCTGCCTTATATCCTTTATAGGCCAAGGCATCACTGCTCAGCACGCCAAAGCCTGAAGGAGAATCGGTGTTGCGCAAATCGGCTTCACCCTCCAGGTGCAGCTTCTGCCCGTCAACCAGAGCGTCAAGACTGCTGACGCTCACCAGATTTTCATCCGCGCGTACCAAGCCGTCAAGCTGCAGACTGTGCTGCTCGCCTGCCAGGCTCAGCTTACCGCTGAGTGCTGCCAGCTTCACTTCACCGCTAAAGCGCTGCTTGCCGTTCTTATTCACATAAATCAGAGCGAGCTTGCCTAAGCCGCCCTGCAGCTCATCGACATTACCGTATTGCTTGGCCAAAGCAGCATAGGGTGCCAGCGCCAGCTTATCGCCGGTCAGCTTCATGCGGCCTTCGCCCTTGGTAGTCATCGTGCCGGTCAGCTTCAGCTTATCGGCACCGCTTGTCACAGACAAATCCACGGCAAAATCAGGATTGGCACCGCCGTTGATATTGCCTTCCACGCCAAACTGCCACTTGCCCTGCGGCATAGTTACCACCAGCTCGCCCTTGTCTACCGCCAGCGTACCGTAAAAAGGCGTTTCCTCAGAATCCGACGGCTTCAGCAGATTCTGCATATTCCATTTATTTTTGTCATTCATTGTGAGATATATTTTCGGGCGCATCACATCAATCCTGCTCAGCGCACGCTCAGGCTTCTGCATTGCCAGCCATGGGCGCAGCGTAAGCACAGTACGCGGCAGCTCGGCCACCTTCTCACCCTTGGCATCCTTTACGACAACATCCGTCAGCTCGGCTGTCAGGCCGCCTTCCCATTTCAGGCCGCCGATAGAAACACTGCCGTTGATGTATTCCGCTGCCAGTTGCTGCATTTGCGGTATCGCCTGCTTAATGTATTTAGGCATCACCGTATGAACTAAAAAGATATAGCCTGCCGCAAGCAGTATGATTAATGCTCCAACAAATTGTAGATATTTTTTCATGACACTTCACCATTCAATAGTTTAACAAAATTCTATGACAAAAATATGACAAGACTGTTTTTTATATACTTCGACTTTTATTTATTCGACATTAGCAGAAAACATCCTCTTATTGAGAAGAAATTTCTTTTATCCGCTGAAATCTCGGCTAAAGCCGCATAAAAAAGCCGGTGAGATTTATGCCCCACCGGCCTGATTGTGTCACTGTTTATTAAATTTACGCCTTAATTATTTGGCAGCCTCTTCGGTTTTTTCTTCGGCTGCTTTAACAGCTTTTGCAGTTTTGGCAGCCTGTACCTTTACGGCAGTAGCAGGATTGCTCATCGGTACGCCGATAGAGGTTTCCAGTGCGGTCTTGGAGGTATTGTAATCATACAGAGCCTTAGTATAGTTGGTCTTAGCCTGAGTCAGCGCAACCTGAGCATCGAGTACGTCAGTGTTGGTACCCACGCCGGACATATAACGCAGCTGAGCGATACGGTAATCCTCATCAGCCTGCTCTACAGCCAGCTTAGTGGTGCTGATACGTTTTTCTGCTTCGCGCAGTCCCAGATAATTGCTGCGAACATCAAGGTTTACAGCATTCACGGTATCGCGATATGTTGCTTCAGCCTTTTTCAAATCAGCCTCAGCGCCGTGAATCTTGGACAGGGTTACGCCGGTATCAAAAACGTTCAGGCTGACATTTACACCAACGCCCCATTTGCCATCTTCATCACCGGGCCAGTTGCTGTCACTCCATTGCTGAGTAGCACTTGCAGCAACCTGCGGCATATGACCGCTACGGGCAACCATCAAAGCACCCTTGGCAGCGTCCACGCCATATTTAGCCTGCATCAGTTCCGGGCGGTGCTCGGCAGCATAAGCAAGGCAATCATCCATGTTTTTATCATATGCATTATAAACCAGCAGATTATCAAGCTTTAAGGTTGTATCCATCGGCAGGCCGACGATTTTGTTCATGTTCGCTTCGGCAACTTGATAGGTATTTTCTGCCTGAATCAGTGTCTGCTTAGCATTGGCCAGCTCAACCTGAGAGCGCAACACGTCAACCTTGGCTACCACGCCAACGTCATACTGTGCCTGAACATTTTTCAGATGGTCCTCCAGGCGGGTAACGGATTCCGCACTGAGCTTTTGGATATTATCTGCCTGCAGCATATTAAAATAACCGTCGGTAACGGTAGAACGCATTTCGTTATAGGTGCGTTGTACGCCAACCTCATTGTATTGATAGTTAGCCTTAGCCTGTTTAATGCTACCGCTCAATTTACCACCGGTAAAAATTGGCAGCGCTGCAGTCAGTGTGTTAGAATGCGTATTTGTAATGTTCTTAGGCGCATCATTATTACCGCTACGATTACTATCATGGTTGGCACTGATGCTGATACCGCGGCTCTGGCGGGCAGCGTTGTAGCTGGCACGCGCACTGTCAAGCTCGTATTGGGCAATGCTTACAGTCGGGTTGGTCTGGAAAGCACGCAGCATAGCGTCGTCCAGGTTTAAAGCAACGGTTTCGCCGGCAAAAGCACTTTGGCTCAGTGCCATGGTCAGCGCTGCAGATAAAAGCAAGAAACGTTTTGTTAATTTATTTCTATTCATCCGAAAAACCTCCATTTTCTAAAACTGACTAACCAGTCAGTAGTAAAATTATATATTTATTTAGGGCTGTTTGTCAAATATTTTTTAGAAATAAGTACGCACACCCATATAAGTATTAGCTTTATTACCACGCACATCCATGGTTTCGCCGTAAAGCGACAGGTTATCATGCAAGCGGAATTCGCCGCCCAGACGCACCTTGAGATCATCAAAATCGTATAACTGGGAATACAATCTGAAATCCCTGCCTAAATCATAGCTGGCGCCGACGCCGAAGTCACCCTGCATGGCACCCATACTGAAAGCAGCGTTGCCATACTGACGGCCTACGAGAAAATCGAATTTATTGGCATTGCCGATGTCATAACCGCCCATATAAAGGAAGGTATCATCCGCAGGATGCAGCGTTACGCCCAAGCTGCCGCGCCAGTCACCGCCCTTGGCGGCAAAGCCGGCGTCAGTCGAAACCTTCGCCTCGGTGATGGTTCCCAAAATTCTGTTGGCACGCTCGCTCGTTTCCTTGACGTTGACCAGCGTTTCCTTCAGCGATTTCTGTGTTACCGGATCCTTGGCTACAGTTTCCAGCACCTCGACAATATTTTCCATACGCTGGCTGGTGTCCGCCATATTTTGAGCAATCGCAGCCACATTCTGGCCTGTCTTGCCGTTATTGTCCACACCGGCCATAATGCTTTCGATATGTGCCGCCGTGCCGTTCATACGTTGGCTCAGCTCATTAATCTGATGAATCATCGAAGTAATATCCTGCTGGTTGGCTACTGCCACATCAGCCATGACCTTCGTGAAGGTATTCATGTTCTCGGCGATGTCATTCATATTCTTAAAGCCGGATTTCATGGCCTGCTGTACTTCCTTGTCGCCAAAAACATTTTCAAAGGCATTGGCTATATTTTCCATACGCTTCACCAAATCACCGGAGGAAGCAAAAAACTCATCCATACCGCCGCCTGGAACACCGTTAATCGTGCTGCCTTCAGCTACATAGCCGTTACCCTGCTTAGCAGGAGGAATGACACTGACAAATTTTTCGCCCATAATACCGTCGGAAGAAATCGTAAAGGTTGCTCCCTGCGGTATTTTGATATCATCGTTGATTTCTGTGATAACCTCTACCTTATCGTGTGCCACATTAATTTTTTTAACCGTGCCTACCTGCACGCCTGCATAGCGCACAACATGCCCAGGCATCAGTCCGCTTACCTGAGGATAGTTAATGCGCAGCTCATAGCCTTTTTTGCCAAAGCTGAAAGCACCCATAAAGGTAATAATGCCGGCCAGCACCACTGCGCCGCCTAATGCAAAGGCACCTACCTTAACCTCACTGCTGCTCATCCTTCTCCTCCTCTTTCAATTCAGTACCGTTAATAAATGCTTTAACGATAGGATTAGTGCTGTTTTTTATCTCAGCAACCGTGCCTATCTGCACAATGCGTCCATTATATAGCATAGCGATACGGTCTGCGGCGTAATAGGCCGATTCCATATCGTGTGTTACCAAAACCGATGTTACTCCCAGCGTCTGCTGAGTTTTGCGTATTAGCCTGCTGATGGTCATCGTCATTACCGGGTCCAGACCTGAGGTGGGCTCGTCATAAAAAACCATCTGCGGCTGCATAGCCAGCGCCCGCGCCAAACCGACGCGCTTTTTCATACCGCCGGAAAGCTCTGCCGGCAGCATGTGCTGCGTATTCGGCATGCCTACCATCTCCAGCAGCTTGCCGACGCGCTCCTGTATTTCCTCCTCCGGCAGCTTAAAGTGCCGCCGCAGGCCAAAGG
>ENA-OPDH01003022-OPDH01003022.1-human-gut-metagenome-genome-assembly--contig:-NODE-3022-length-10342-cov-2.877807_pt1 | contig 10342 bp, 12 predicted proteins | sample MGYA00241260_ERZ501500 | MGnify/ENA primary metagenome ERZ501500 (study PRJEB25962, sample SAMEA2042519) | human gut metagenome | biome: human gut; feature: human-associated habitat; material: faeces...
GATGACGGCCGAGATCGAAAGAATGGCGTTCGAAGGGCGGTAGTGGGCGCGGTAGAAGGCCTGCACCTCGTCGAGCGTCGCTTGGGCGATATGTTCGGGCGTCAGCCCGATGGTGGCCCAGCGGTAGGGGTGGACCTTGTAGGAGAGCGCCCGCAGCAGCCGCGCTTCGCCCTCGATCCGGTTGTGTTCGGCTTCCGACATGCCGCTGCACAATCCGATGTTCATCAGCAGGTCGTTGACCGTATTGATCGTCTGGTAGGCTCCGTCGTAGACGTAGTCGGCCGTGCTGTTGTCCACCGCCACGTTCATCGTCGCCAGCTCGACCATGTAGGTCGAGTTGCGGTTCTGGAGCTGCATGGTGGGCGTATGCCACGACAGGAGCATGTGCAGGTAGCCGCCGTAGCCGTTGCTCTGCGAAATGTAGCCGTAGCAGGAGTTCAGGACGGCCTGCACGCCGTTCGGGGAGGAGTAGACGTCCTCCGGACTGAATTGGGTCGAAGGGTGTTCCGTCAGGAAGTCGTCGCAGGAGGTGCCCAGACCCGCGCCGCAGAGGACGAGAAACAGGATGATTATCTTTTTCATGGTTTATTCCTTTTTATGCGTGATACGGTTAGAAGGTCATCGTGATGCCGCAGACATAGGCCCTCGACGACGGGTACGAGCTCCAGTCCACGCCCACTTTGAGGGCATTGTTGGTGAAGCTGCTCACTTCGGGGTCCCAGCCGCTGTACGAGCTCCATGTGAAGGCGTTGCGGACGGTGAAGCTCAGGCCGAGGTTCTTGACGACGCTCGTGCGCTTGAAGTTGAACTGGTAGCTGAGCGTGACGGCCGAAAGGCGCATGTAGCTGCCGTTTTCGAGAATCCGGTCCGTGAAGTCCTTGGTCTGGCCGGCCGTGCGGTTCAGACGGGGATAGCGGGCGTCCTGATTGCTCTCGCTCCACGCGCCGAGATAGGCTTCGGTGCGGACGTTGTGCAGGTTGTTGCCCGTCGGCGACGTGTTCGTTTCGGGCAGCAGGTTGCCGTTGGCGATCTGGTTGCCGTATACGCCGTCGAACATCATCGAGGGCGTGGCGCGCGGCGTGGACTTTTTTGACTGTGTGATGCCGGCGCGCAACGCACGCCACGGCAAGCTCTTCACGTGGAGCGGCTCGATCAACCTCAAAAACGAGAAGTACAAGCTCGACGAGCGGCCGATCGACGAGCAGTGCGACTGCCCGACGTGCCGGAATTTCTCACGTGCGTACCTGCGCCACCTCTTTAAGGCGGAGGAGATCCTGGCCCTGCGCCTTGCGGTGATGCACAATCTGTATTTCTACAACAAGCTGACGCAGCGCATCCGCGACGCGCTCGACGCGGGAGAGTTTGCGGCTTTCCGAGCGGAGTACAGCACGAAGCTGTCGGAAAGAGTTTGATTCTTTGGATAAACCCCTTGCACAATAGTGAAATATCCGCTATAATAATAATATCTTTGTGTTGAAAGGAACAACTGTACTATGGATAGCATGATTTTACTGGTCGCAATGATCGCGGTGTTTTACTTCCTCATCATTCGTCCGGAAAACAAGCGCAAAAAGCAGGCAGAAAACATGCGCAACAGCCTCAAGAAGGGCGAGCGCATCACCACCATCGGCGGTCTGGTCGGCCGCATCGTTCAGGTGAACGACGCGACGGTTGTGTTCGAGACCTCTGAGGACCGCGTCCGCATCGAGGTCGCCAAGTGGGGCATCCAGTCTGCGGAGTCGATGGAGCAGGCGGCTGCGCCCAAGGCCAAGAAGGCTGACAAGGCGGAGAAGAAGGCTGAGGAAAAGCCTCAGACCGAGGAAGAGGCCAAGACGGTGGCTCTGCCGGTCGAGGATAAGGCGGAAAAGGCTGAAAAGTCCGAGGATAAGCCCTCTTACGATCCTGAGATCAAGTAAGATCGACAACTGCATAGCATAAACAAACCTCCCCTGACATACGCTCATGTAGGCGAATGCAGGGGAGGTTTTTGCGTGGAAAAGACGGTGAACACCGCGTGGTACGCGAAAAAATGCGCGCTGGGTACGCTTGTGTGCTGCGGCACGGAGTTGGTGCTTTTGATGCTGGCATCGGCGCTGATACTGCGCGGTGCGATCAGCGAGGAGATGGCGAACGGCGCGGTGCTGGTCTGCGCGGCGGTCGCGGCGTTTTTGGGCGGCATGATCGGAGCGAGGAAGACAAGCAAGCGTGCGATGATGACGGCGGGCTGCGCGGCGAGCGCATGGGTCACGATGCAGGTGATCGGCTTTTTTGTTTATGATGGGTTGACGCCGGAGCGGTCGCTCGAGCTGGCGCCGGCGATGGCGGTCGGCGCTGTGGCGCCGCTCCTACTACAAAGAAACGGGAAAAAGGGGAGAGGCACCAAGGCACGCGCTCGCCGCAAGCGCAGGTGAACATAAAGCAATAGGCGTATTCACACGTTTTTGATCGGCGGTGGAGGAAATGCGGCGCGAAAAGCTGTAACAACTTGCACAAATGGAGCAAGAGCGACGGGAAAATATGACTTTTTCTGACTTGGGTGGTGAAGCGGAGAACTGCTTCCAGATATGGGGAACGGGTACGAAAACCACCCCATATCTTGGTAAAATGCCACCGCTTTTTTAATTTGTTTCAATAGTCTACATAATACAATTTACATAATATTTTGACATAATTAACAAAAATGGGAAAAGTTGGCAATTCCGCTTGCGAAAAGAGTGCAAACGGCCTATATTTATAGGTACGTTCTATCGTTTTGCTCCGTGGGCAGAATGCCGCTTCCCTTCACGAGGGGTGACATACTTGCTGAGTCGAACGAACAGAAGAGACCGCCGCGGCGCGCTGCCGCAGCGCGTGCCTGTGCCGATGCTGGTGTTATCGGCGTTTATTGTGTTGGGTGTGATCCTTGGGTACGTGTTTGCGCTCCGGTCGCTGCAGAGCGCGGGCGGCGAGCTGAAACAGTATTTCGATGCGTTTTTATCGGGCGGCGTGAACAGGCCGTTTTCGGTAAGGGCGCTGGGCGAAACGCTGTTGTGCTATTTCCGCGCGCCGGGTATCGTGTTTTTGCTGGGCTTTGCGTCCATCGGCATTGTGGCGGTACCGCTCGTGTGTGCGTGCCAGGGGTTTCTTCTATCGTACTCGCTGTTCTGCTTTGCGCTCTCGCTCGGGCGGGGGAGCTTTCCGTTGCTGCTGGCGCTGTTCGGCATCCGGCTTCTGGCGGTGCTGCCGTGCACGCTGCTGCTCGGGAACGCGTCGCTTGACAAGTCCCGCGTGCTGCTGTCGCTTTCGCTTGGCGGCGGGGGACGGGGACGCGCAGTCAGCTACGGGAGCGCGTACTGGTACCGCTTTGGCATTTGTTGTGTGTGTTTGTTGTTTGCCGCTCTGCTGGAGCTGTGGCTTGTGCCGCAGTTTTTGCTGCTGGCGGCGTCTTGAGCTGTTTTTTAGGAAGGAGGGGTGCGATCATGGCCGACCTTTTGGCGCAATACGAAGAATATCTGGCCACGGAAAAGCACGCCTCCCAGAATACGCTCAGCTCCTATATGCGCGATCTGCACCAGTTCGCCGTGTATTTGGACGAGTTCCACCCCATGCCGCTGCCGCAGGTGACGCAGGAGGTCATCAGCGGCTATGTCGCCTGGATGGGCGGCAAGGGCAAGTCCGCCGCGACGATCACGCGCTCCATCGCGTCGATCAAGTCGCTCTACACCTACCTCCAGATGACCGGAGAGGTCAGCGCGAACCCGGCCAAGGGCGTTGCTGCGGTGAAGGTGGAGCACAAGTTCCCCGAGATCCTCACGGGCAAAGAGGTCGAGCTCTTCCTTGACCAGCCCCAGTGCGTGGACGCTAAGGGCTACCGCGACCACGCGATGCTCGAACTGCTGTACGCCACGGGCATCCGCGTCTCCGAGCTCATTTCGCTCAATGAAGAGGACGTGAGCCTGAGCGCGAGCTTCATCCGCGCGCAGAGCAAGGGCAAAGAGCGTATCATCCCGCTCTATCCCGCCGCCGTCAAGGCACTTTCGCACTACATGAAGGAGGTGCGTCCGCAGCTTTTGGCTGATCCGGAGGAAACGGCGCTGTTCGTCAACATGAACGGCGAGCGCATGAGCCGCCAGGGATTCTGGAAGATCGTCAAGCACTATCAGGAGACCGCCGGCATCTCAAAGGACATCACGCCGCATACGCTGCGCCACTCGTTTGCTGTGCACCTGCTCGAAAACGGTGCGGACCTGCGCTCCATTCAGGAGATGCTGGGCCACGCGGACATTTCCTCGACGCAGATCTACACGCATGTCGTCAAAAAGCACCTCAAGGACGTCTATCAGAAGGCGCACCCGCGGGCATAAAGAGAAAATTGAAAGGCCGCTCAGAGAGCGGCCTTTTTCATGCTGTGATTTCTCGTTGCATTTCGGACAGTTGTTTGATATAATTTCTAAATAAGTATCGTGGGAGGTGATGCGCATGCGGATACTCGGCATCGATCCGGGCATCGCCATCGTGGGCTTTGGCCTGATCGAAGCGGACCGCGGCAGAACGCGGCTATTGAATTACGGCGCGATCACCACGCCCGCGGGACTGCCGCTGGCGCGCCGCCTTGTGCAGATCGAGCAGGACATGGAAGCGCTCATCGCGCAGCTAAAGCCCGATGCCATCGCGGTCGAAGAACTGTTCTTTTCGAACAACATCACGACCGGCATCGCCGTGGCGCACGGCCGCGGCATCATTCTGTGTACCGCGGAAAAGAGCGGCGTGCCGCTCTACGAATACACACCCATGCAGGTCAAGCAGGCCGTCGTCGGCTATGGCCTTGCTGAAAAGAAACAGGTCATGGACATGGTCAAGCGGCTCTTAAAGCTCAAGGCTGTGCCGCGGCCCGACGATGCTGCCGACGCGCTGGCCATTGCCATCTGCCACGCGCGCAGCGCCACGTCGCTCCTGAGCCGCGTGGGCGGGAACGACGTCAAGCAGACCATTTAAGCAGGAGAGAGGCAGTTTATGTTTTATTATGTCAGCGGAACGGTCGCGCATGTGGAGCCGTACCTCGCCGTGATCGACTGCGGCGGCGTGGGCTACGCCTGCAAGACCACCAGCACGACGATCTCACAGCTGCAAGTGGGTAAAGCAAGAAAACTTTACACCTATTTGCACGTGGGTGAGGGGATCTTTGACCTTTACGGTTTTGCCACGCAGGGTGAGCTCGGGAGCTTCAAGCAGCTCATCGGCGTCTCGGGCGTGGGGCCGAAGGCGGCGCTCGCGATACTTTCGGTCTGCACGCCGCAGGAGCTTGCAATGGCCGTCATCACGGGCGATGAAAAGGCGCTCATCGCCGCGCCGGGCATCGGTAAGAAGATCGCCCAGCGCATCATCTTAGAGCTCAAGGACAAGCTCACCAAGGAGCAGCAGGAGATCGGTATGCCGACCGCCCCCGGCATCGTTGCGGGTGAGAAGAGCAAGGCCGTCGAGGCCGCCGCCGCGCTCGCGGTGCTCGGCTACACGCAGCAGGACATCGCGGTCGCGATGAAGGGCGTGGACGTGGAAAACTTACCGCTTGAAGAGATCGTGCGCCAGAGCTTAAAGAAAATGGTAAAATAGGAGAAACGATAAATGAACGAAAATACAAAAGAGGCGGCTAAAAAGGGCATTACCTTTGGAAGCTGCCTTGCAATGGTTATCTCTTATGCGAACTGGCATAGCGTTGGTTGGGCGATTGTGCACGGTCTGATGAGCTGGCTGTATGTGATTTATTTTGTGCTTGCGTATTGAGTGTTTTCTCGTTGGACGGAAGAAAAGGGAAGTGAGCTTTTGAGCATTGATTTTGGAACCGATATTTATGAAGAGCCTATCGTGGCCAAGACTTTTCTGAGTGAGGACGCGCAGGAGGGCTCGCTGCGCCCGAAGACGCTCTCGGAATACATCGGGCAGGAGAAGGCGAAGGGCAACCTTGCCGTCTTCATCGCAGCGGCGAAAAAGCGCGGCGAATCGCTCGACCACGTGTTGCTGCACGGCCCTCCGGGCCTCGGCAAGACGACGCTCGCGGGCATTATTGCCCAGGAAATGGGAGTGAACATCCGCATCACGTCCGGCCCCGCCATTGAAAAGGCGGGCGACCTTGCGGCGCTTTTGACGAATCTGAGCGAGGGGGACATCCTGTTCGTCGACGAGATCCACCGCCTGAACCGCAGCGTGGAGGAGATCCTGTACCCCGCGATGGAGGACTACGCCATCGACATCATCGTTGGCAAGGGCCCAAGCGCGAACTCCATCCGCCTCGATCTGCCGCACTTCACGCTCATTGGCGCGACGACGCGCGCGGGCCAGCTGTCCGCGCCGCTGCGTGACCGCTTCGGCATCCTGCTCAAATTAGAGCCCTACAGCCCCCGGGAGCTGGGCCGCATCATCCTGCGCAGTGCGGGCATTCTGGGCGTGCCCATCACCGAGGAGGGGGCGCTGGAGCTGGCCCGCTGTGCCCGCGGCACGCCGCGTATCGCCAACCGTATGCTCAAGCGCGTGCGCGACTTTGCCACCGTGCAGGGCGACGGCACAATTGACGAGGAGACCGCCATCGCCGCCCGCAAGTGGATGGACATTGACGAGCTGGGTCTGGACGAGCTGGACCGCAGTGTCCTGCGCGCCATCATTGAGATGTACGGCGGCGGCCCCGTCGGTCTGGAGACGCTGGCCGCAGCCCTGGGCGAGGAGAGCGTCACCCTGGAGGACATCTGCGAGCCGTACCTGATGCAGATGGGTATGCTGACCCGCACGCCCCGTGGCCGCTGCGTGACCCGCCTGGCCTATGAGCACCTGCACATGGCCGTGCCGAAGCGCTTTGACGACGAGGATTCCGGCCAGACGAGTATGTTTTAAATAAGGAAACGGGTAGAGCCCTTCCGGGCTTCGCTTCGCTCGCTCACCTTCCCTGTGAGGGGAGGCTTTTGCGCGGGCACTGTCCGCGAGAAAGGCGCCCCACGAAGTGGGGAGCTGGCCGCGCGGAGCAAGGCCTGAGGGGCTTCGGCACCTTCCCATTGTGCATCTATTCAAAATGTCGTCCCCTCTTTTCCCAAGAGGGGGCTTTTTTTCTTGCGATTGGCGGCGCGGTGTTGTATAATCTTTATTATGTAGAACTGTGTGCAGAAAAGGAGCTTTCCATGGAAAAACTGCTGGTTTTTATCCCTGCTTATAACTGCGAAAAGCAGGTCACGCGGGTGCTTTCGCAGCTGTTGGATCAGCGCATTGCCCCGTGGGTGGGGGAGTGCATCGTCGTAAACAACCGCTCTTCCGACGGCACCGAGGCCGCCGTGCAGGACTGGATGGCCCGCCACCCCGACGCGCCGGTCCGCCTGCTGCGCAATGACCAGAACTACGGTCTGGGCGGCAGCCACAAGGTCGCGTTCGGCTACGCGGCGGTCCACGGGTACGAGCATCTGGTCGTGCTGCACGGCGACGACCAGGGCGCTATTGCGGACCTGCTGCCGATTCTGAACGACGGCACCTACAAAAAATACGACTGCTGCCTTGGCTCCCGCTTTATGAAGGGCAGCAAGACCGGCGGCTACAGTGCGCTGCGCACCTGGGGCAACTACGGCTTCAACTGGCTCTTTAGCTTAGTGGCCCGCAAAAAAATCACCGATCTGGGCAGCGGGCTGAACCTGTATGCCGTGGAACCGCTGAAAAACGAGTACTACAAAAAGTTCCCGGATACGCTGTATTTTAACGACTGCATGATCCTGGCGCTCTGCCAGATGAAGCAGCGGGTGCTGTTCTTCCCCATCAGCTGGCGGGAGGAGGACCAGGTCAGCAACAACAAGCTGACGAGCTTCGGCATCAGCCTGCTCAAGCTCTGCGGTAAGTATCTGGCCGGGCCGAAGGCGTTTGTAGAGCGCGAATGGCGCGAGAAAATCATTGAGGATTACAGCTACGAGGTCGTAGCTTCCAACCTGTAAGGAGGGCTTTGGTATGAAGATTCTGGTGACGGGCGCTGCCGGGTTTATCGGCGGCCAGCTGTGGCATACGCTGTGGAAGCGCGGGGACGAGGTCGTCGGCATTGACAACTTCTCCTACGGCAATCCGGACAACCTGAAGTTTGACGACCATGATTTTGGCGCAGAGGTGCGCAGAATGGACATCCGCGACAAGGCCGGGATGCTGGCTCTGTTCGAGGCGGAAAAGTTCGATGTTGTGTATAACATTGCGGGCATTGCGCCGCTGCCGGACTGCCAGAGCGACCCCGTGCAGGCCATTGAGGTCAACACCCTGGGTCTGGTCAACCTGCTGGAGGCGGGCCGCCGCACCGGCATCAAACAGCTCGTGCAGGCATCCACCAACGCCATGTACGAGAACGAGACCGAGTTCCCGACGGTGGAGGGTAAGTTCAACCCGCCGACGCTCATTTACCCGAACACGAAATACTGCGGTGAGCGCTTTGCCCAGAGCTTTGCCGACACCTACGGCATGACTGTGACCTGCCTGCGCTTTGCCAACGTCTATGGCCCGCACATCGACTGCCTGCGCAAGCAGCCGCCGTTCGTCGGCTACATGATCCGCGAGCTGTACTATGACCGCACGCCGGAGTTCCACTCCGACGGCAACCAGCGCCGCGATTACATCTACGTGGATGATTTGATCGCGCTGGCGCTGCGCGTCGTCGAACACCCGCAGAAGGGCTTTGACGCGGTGAACGTGTCCAGCAACCAGAGCTATTCCGTGCGCGAGCTGTACGCCATTGCCAACCGCCTGATGGGCAAAAATATCGAGGCCAAATACTGCCCGAGCAGCCATTACTGGGCCAAGTACCCCGAGCTGTACGGCGGGGCCTACGGCATCAAACCGGAGATCCTGGACCACGAGGTCAACAAGTTCAGCCAGTGCGACAACACCCACGCCCGCGAGGTCTACGGCTGGCAGCCGCAGGTCGATATTGAGACGGGGCTGGGCAGAGTCATCGAGGCCGAGACGCGGATGCTGGCGGGACTGGAAAAGTAAAAAGGCTTCCCCCACTTTTCCGGCATTGAACAAATCGGTCAAACGGAAATAATAATCGTAATCGAGCACGTTCAGATTTTCGATGACCTTTTCGTAAGTCAGGTTTTTGCCACAAAAACTGACCACCTGATCGAAAATAGAGAGCGCATCACGCATAGCTCCGTCGGCTTTCTGAGCGATCACGTCCAAAGCGGCTTCCTCGGCTGTAATCCCCTCCTTTGCCGAAATATACTTCAGATGCTCGACAGTATCTCCCACTTTCATCCGATTAAAATCATAGATCTGACAACGGGACAATATCGTGGGTAATATTTTATGTTTTTCTGTGGTAGCTAAAATAAAAATAGCATGTGCAGGCGGCTCTTCCAATGTCTTCAGGAAAGCATTGAAAGCCGAAGTACTGAGCATATGCACTTCGTCGATGATGTATACGCTGTATTTCCCTACCTGAGGCAAAATCCTCACCTGCTCCACCAATCCGCGGATATCGTCCACGCTGTTATTGGAAGCGGCATCCAATTCGTGAATATTCAACGAACGCCCGGCATTGAAAGCCTTACAGGATTCGCATTCGTTACAAGGCTCTGCATTGGGCTGCAGATTCAGGCAATTGATCGTTTTCGCAAAAATACGGGCACAAGTCGTCTTACCGACCCCTCTGGGACCGGTAAACAGATAGGCCTGAGCCAACTGATGGTTCACAATGGCATTCCGCAAAGTGGAAGTAATAGCCAACTGCCCCACCACCGTATCGAAACTCGCAGGCCTGTATTTTCGCGCCGAAACAATAAAATTTTCCATAAACAATCAACAATATACCCAAATAACGGATTCACTCCGTCCAGGCTGTAAAAATAGTAAGCTTTCGGCGTATTCGCAAATTCTCACCCATTTTTGTGGATTTTCTCACCGGAAAGAATACCTGCCGCCATCATCGGGGCAGCAGGTGTTTTCAATTTCATCACAATAAAAGGCTGCACCTCGGTATAATCATCCGGGTAAGCCCGGTGCTTCTGCTCCCGGTTTGTAATTCATTTTAAGTATTCATCGAAAAATTTCTCCAGTTTGTCGAACGGAATAATGTCCGTCCGGTCATACAAATCCGTATGCACGGCTCCGGGAATAATCATCAGTTCCTTGTTGTCACCCTTCAGCTTCCTGAAGGCATCCTCGCTAAAATAACGGGAGTGGGCTTTTTCGCCATGAATGAGTAGCACGGCACTGCGGATTTCATCGGCATACGCAAGTATAGGAGCATTGACAAAAGCCAGTGAGGAGGTCTTGTTCCATCCCAGGCCGGAGTTGATGGAACGGGGATGATAGCCTCGTTCGGTCTTGTAATAGTCATAATAATCTTTCATGAACT
>ENA-OPDH01003031-OPDH01003031.1-human-gut-metagenome-genome-assembly--contig:-NODE-3031-length-10320-cov-3.700633_pt1 | contig 10320 bp, 9 predicted proteins | sample MGYA00241260_ERZ501500 | MGnify/ENA primary metagenome ERZ501500 (study PRJEB25962, sample SAMEA2042519) | human gut metagenome | biome: human gut; feature: human-associated habitat; material: faeces...
GTGGGTATTGCGAGATATGTGTAAGGATTGTGGGAGTGCAAAGCACGGAGCAATCTGTATGATCAAGTTGGATTTTTTATCAAAAAAGAGCAGTTTTTCGTGTGCTGACATCGTTGGTATCTTGAAAAACACAAAAAACAGGGTTGCATACAAGATTTGATTATGATACTATATCTTTACTGTGAAAACAGATGTATTTCTGTGAAACACACATAAGGGGGACACAATGGCAGAAAAAACAAAATATTTTGTTCTGAAGCAGAAAGCAGTGCCGGAGGTTTTACTGAAGGTAGTAGAGGCAAAACGTTTGCTGGATTCAGGCAAGGCAGTTTCCGTACAGGAGGCAGCAGAGAATGTCGGCATCAGCCGGAGTTCTTTTTATAAATACAAAGATGATATTTTCCCATTTCATGATAATGCAAAGGGAAAGACAATCACCATGGTGATTCAGTTGGATGATGAACCGGGACTGTTGTCCGTAGTATTGCGGATCGTGGCAGATTATCATGCCAATATCCTGACGATTCATCAGAGTATTCCGGTCAACGGAATTGCTTCACTGACACTGAGCGTGGATGTGTTAAATGAAACTGGTGATATCTCGCAGATGGTAGATACCATTGAGCAGCAACAGGGCATTCATTATTTAAAAATATTAGCAAGGGAGTGACAAACGATGATTCAGATTGCAGTATTAGGTTACGGTACGATTGGTTCCGGTGTGGCGGAAGTATTAAAAGTAAACAAAGAGAGTATCACAAAACGCGTAGGAGACGAAATATCTATCAAGTATATCCTGGATCTGCGTGAATTTCCGGGAGATCCGATGGAAGATAAGATCGTACATGATTATGCGGTTATCAAAAACGATCCGGAGATCGCAATCGTGGTGGAAGCCATGGGTGGTGTGGAGCCGGCATACACATTTGCGAAACAGGCGCTGGAGAGTGGTAAACATTTTGCTACTTCTAACAAGGCACTGATCGCAGAGAAAGGTGCAGAGCTCATCCGCATTGCAAAGGAAAAAAATGTGAACTGCATGTTTGAGGCAAGTGTAGGTGGCGGTATTCCAATCATCCGTCCGTTAAATTCCTGTCTGACAGCAGATGTGATTGAGGAAGTATCCGGCATTCTGAACGGAACAACCAACTATATGATGACAAAAATGTCTTCAGAAGGTTCTGAGTTCGAAGATGTACTGAAAGATGCACAGCAGAAAGGATATGCAGAAGCAGATCCGACCGCTGATATCGAGGGACATGATGCCTGCAGAAAGATTGCGATTCTCACATCTCTGGTATGTGGGCAGCAGGTTGATTTCCAGGACATCCATACAGAAGGAATCACAAAGATTACAGCAACCGATATCAAATACGCGAAAGCATTGGGAAGAAGTATCAAACTTCTTGCTTCCAGCTACAAGACAGGAGACAGTTACTGTGCACTGGTAGCACCGTTTATGCTGGCACCGGAACATCCGCTGTACAATGTCAATGATGTATTCAATGCAGTGTTTGTACATGGCAATGTACTGGGCGATGCAATGTTTTACGGAAGTGGAGCAGGCAAACTTCCGACCGCAAGCGCTGTTGTGGGTGATATTGTTGAGATCGCAAGACATCTGGATGAAAATATTCCGGTGGAATGGCGTGAGAAAAAACTGGAACTTGCTGATTACAAACAGTTGAAAAACAGATATTTTGTCCGTACTACAGCAGAGAAAGCTGCTATTGAGCAGGCTTTTGGTGCAGTGGAATATGTACAGGCAGAAGGTGTTACCGGAGAGTGTGCATTTATAACAGCCGAGATGGATGGGGCTGCATATGATAAAGCAGAGGGGCAGATCGGTGCTGTGCTTCAGTCCATTCGTGTAAAATAAAGAATCATTACTGCGTAAAAAGATGCAGAGATGATAGATTGTTTGTTGATGAGAAAATAAAAAAGTAAACAGAGGTAAAAAGTGATGAAATACGTGGTGGTTTTAGGAGATGGAATGGCAGACCGTCCGATTGCGGAACTTGGTGATCAGACCCCGCTTTCCTATGCAGACACGCCGGAGATGGATCAGCTGGCAGCAGTATCAGAAATCGGAATGGTTCATACGATCCCGGAGGGCATGAAGCCGGGCAGTGATACCGCGAACCTGTCAGTGCTTGGATATAATCCGAGAATTTATTATTCCGGACGTTCTCCACTGGAAGCGTTGAGTATTGGCGTTGACATGAAGGATACGGATATTGCACTTCGCTGCAATCTGGTGACTTTGTCTGAGGAAGAGGAGAATTATGAGGAACGTACGATTATCGATCACAGTTCCGGTGAGATCAGCACTGCAGATGCAGCAGTTTTGTTAGATGCAGTTCGGGAAGGGCTGGAGAATGAAACTTACAAGTTTTATGTGGGAACCAGCTACCGCCATCTGTTGATCTGGGATAAGGGAGAAGTGGTTGAACTGACACAGCCACATGATGTGCTGGGGCAGACAATCGGACAGTATCTTCCAGAGGATGCTGTACTTCGTGAGATGATGAGGAAAAGTTATGATATTCTCGTAAACCATCCGATTAATGTAGAACGGAAGAAGAACGGCCTGAATCCGGCAAACTCCTGCTGGTTCTGGGGTGCGGGCACAAAGCCGGCTCTTTCTTCCTTTGAAGAGAAAACACAGCTGAAAGGTGCGATGATCTCTGCCGTAGATCTGTTGAAAGGAATTGCCGTAGGTGCATCCATGAAAGTCGTGGAAGTAGAGGGCGCAAATGGTGGTCTGAATACAAATTATGAAGGAAAAGCGCAGGCAGCAATTGACGTATTGACCAAAGAGGGATATGATTTTGCGTATATCCACGTTGAGGCTCCGGATGAGATGGGTCATCAGGGCAGCGTTGAGCGTAAGGTGAAGGCAATTGAATATCTGGATTCACGGATTATCAAGCCAGTGAAGGAAGGACTTGAAGCAGCGGGAGAGGATTTTCGAATGTTAGTTCTTCCGGATCATCCTACGCCAATCTGCATGCGGACGCATTCATCTGACAGTGTGCCGTATCTTTTATATGACAGCACAAAACTTCAGCAACATGACTGGAAGTACAATGAAGCTGAAGGTGAGGCCAGTGGAAACTACGTGGCGTGTGGCCATGAAATCATAGATTACTTATTTGGGAGGAAGACATGCTAATTGTAAAAAAATTCGGCGGCAGTTCTGTGGCTGATAAAGAAAGAATTTTTAATGTAGCAAAGAGATGTATCGAAGATTATGAAGCAGGAAATGATGTGGTTGTTGTTCTGTCCGCAATGGGAAAGACAACAGACCGTCTCATTGAGATGGCACGCGACATCAATCCGAAAGCTTCCAAGAGAGAGATGGATATGCTCCTGGCAACCGGAGAGCAGACATCTGTTGCATTAATGTCCATGGCTATGCAGTCTCTGGGCGTTTCTGCCGTATCTTTGAATGCATTTCAGGTAGTTATGCATACAACATCAGCGTACAGCAATGCAAAATTCAAACGAATTGATACCGAGCGTATTTTCAATGAACTGGAACAGAGAAGAATTGTTATCATTACCGGTTTCCAGGGAGTCAATAAATACGACGATATCACAACACTGGGACGTGGAGGTTCTGATACCACAGCGGTAGCCCTGGCAGCAGCACTGCATGCAGATGCCTGTGAGATCTACACAGACGTAGAGGGTGTATACACCGCAGATCCGCGTGTGGTTCCAAACGCAAAAAAATTGAAAGAAATTACATACGATGAGATGCTTGAATTGGCAACACTTGGAGCGAAAGTTCTTCACAACCGTTCTGTTGAACTTGCGAAAAAATATGGTGTGCAGTTGGTTGTACGTTCAAGTTTAAACAGAGCAGAGGGAACAATTGTTAAGGAGGAAACAGAAATGGAAGGCATGCTTGTTAGTGGCGTAGCAGTAGATAAAAATGCAGCGAGAATCGCAGTTATTGGTATTAAGGATGAGCCGGGAATGGCATTTAAGGTCTTTGATCTTCTGGCAAAGAAAAATATTAATGTAGATATCATTTTACAGTCGATCGGTCGTGATGGCACAAAGGATATTTCCTTTACCGTATCCCGTGATCAGATGGATGAGGCTGTAAAAGCATTGGAGGAGAACCATGCACGTATCAAAGCCCAGAAAATCGAAGCAGATCCGACCGTTGCGAAATTGTCTATTGTCGGAGCCGGAATGCAGACACATCCGGGCGTAGCAGCAGGTATGTTTGAGGCGCTGTATAACATTGGTGTAAACATCCGTATGATCGGAACATCTGAGATCCGTGTAACGGTTCTGGTAGATGAGAAAGATGTAGATAAAGCAATGCGTGCAGCACATGACAGATTTATCGAGGACTAATAGCGTTCCGATTTTATTCATTATGTCAGCTTTCGCTGATCAGAATCACGCACCAAGCCTTACGTGCGTTCGACTTGGATAGAAAAAGCAGGATTATTTCATTGGATAGAAGTAATCCTGCTTTTTTGTGCGATAGCATATGTTCTGAATGAGAACTTTGTTATGAGAACTCTTTCAGATTCAGATAGAACTGGGTATTTGTCTGAAGCATATAAGGAATGATCCACAAAAAACCAAGACCCAGTGTCAGAATACCAAGCAGCCACCAGCCGATGAAAGAAAGCTGCAGCAGAAAATAGCGCAGTTTACGACCTCTCATCAGGCGAAAACTTTCGCGAAGTGCTTCCAATACCCGGTAATCCGGATGATCGAGGAGCAGGTAGGCAGCCTGGGAAAAAGCCAGACCAAGTATGAGCTGGACAACGAAACCGATAGCCAGCAGAATCAATCCGGTGATCAGCTGAGAACTGAGTACCAGCGATGTCAGGACGGCTGAGCGCAATGCTGCAATCGCGGAAACAGCAGCTCCCGGAAGTGTGCAGACAAAGGAAATCAGGATAAGGATAAGCTCACAGCCGATAAACTTGTCCGGTCGGTTTCGAAATGGATACAGAAGATCTGAAAACTGTGGTCGGATGTCTCTGGCTGATTCCATATGCATGTGAGTGATGCCGATATTGAACAGCGCTCCGATCAGGCCGACAAACAGCATGCCAGCATAAGCCCAGATAACCCGGAATATGTGGATATAGTAAAATCCTTCCTGTAGCATGCGGGAAAATGGAATTTCAAGCAGTGCGGCAATGAGCCAGGCAAGAATGCCGGCACCAATGAGCACACTGTAACGTCCAAGCAAAGCACTTCTGGCATTTGCTTTTAAATCTGCAAAAGATTTCATATTGATATCATGCTCCAATCTGTTAAAATAGTGTGAGAACAAGGAGAAAGCAAAAATGAAAGAATCAGAACCAATGCTGGAGACAAGATTATATCGTTGTGGATGGATTTTTTTGTTCATCCTTTGTGTGTGGAAAATTGCAAAAAAGGTGCTGTTTCCGCATTTTGTCCTGTCCTTTGGAACGCGTCCGTGTGTATTTTATACGCTGACGGGTTATTTTTGCCCGGGATGCGGCGGAACCCGAAGTCTTCGGGCATTGCTTTCCGGGAAAATTTTCGTGAGTGCGGTGGATTTTCCGATGATATTTTATGCAGCAGTCATATTTGCCTGGTTTATGATCAGCCAGACGATAGACCGCATCAGCGGACACCGGCTTCCCATCGGCATGAAATACCGTGACACATGGGTGTATGCCGCCCTTGTTATTGTGGTCATTCATTTTGTAGTAAAAAATCTGTTTTATATAAAAACAGGTGTGGAACCGTTTTTATAAATAGTCTCCGGAACCATTATTGTCAAAGATGGAAGTTCCGTTGGAACCATTGTCGGTGCCGGAATTATCGCTGCCTGGATCCAGGTCGATACCGAAATTTTGTTCCAGAGTGTAAGTATAACGCTCCAGAAATTTGTCAAAACCACCATACTGACGGCTGACAGTAATGAAACTTCCGATGGTGATGACTACGCTGATCAGGACACCGGCAGTTCCCATGAGCAGGGCGGTGCGTGCAGCTCCGTATGTCTTTTTTCGGGCGCCTCTGGAAAGCAGTGCAAAAATGATTGCAAGACCGCCAAAGACAAATGCACCGTACAGACAACAAACAGATACAATACTGAGAACGGAACAGATCAGGGCAGCGACAGCCAAACCGTTGGATGCATTTCCCGGTTCGGGATTGCGATGGTACATTTCCTGCTGACTCTGCGAATCTTGAGGATCGTTCCATGGATTTTCATTTTGTTCATACATGTTTTTGTGCCTCCTTTAGACAATGATTCTAACATGTGCATCAGAAAATGACAACCGGAAGAATGTATGATACACTATAGCCGTTTAAGAAAGGAAAGTTAGATATATGGATATTATCAGAAAACTTGCAGAAGAATTACAGATACGACCGGGACAGGCACAGGCAGCTGTCAAATTAATCGATGAGGGTAATACGATTCCGTTTATTTCCCGTTATCGAAAGGAAGCAACCGGAGCACTGAACGATGAAGTGCTCAGAAATCTATATGAACGGTTGAATTACCTGCGAAACCTGGAGGAAAAGAAGGAACAGGTCATTTCTTCTATTGAGGAACAGGGTAAGCTGACGGATGCATTAAAACAGCAGATTCTGGCAGCGGAGACACTGGTGGCAGTGGATGATCTGTATCGCCCGTATCGCCCGAAACGCCGCACTCGTGCCACCATTGCCAAGGAGCGTGGACTGGAACCGCTGGCGAACGTATTGTTACTGCAGCAGCTGGATCATCCGGCGCTGGAAGAGGCCGCAGGCTACATTTCAGAGGAAAAAGGTGTGGCGACGGCGGAGGATGCACTTCAGGGAGCCATGGACATTGTAGCGGAGGCTATCGCGGATGAGGCAGATTATCGGAGTTATATCCGTGAGAAAACTATGAAAAAAGGTACTCTGACTTCCGGTGCGAAGGATAAAGAGACAGAATCTGTATACGAGATGTATTATGATTTTGAAGAGCCTGTGGCAAAACTGGCCGGACATCGGATTCTGGCATTAAATCGTGGAGAAAAGGAAAAAGTGCTGACGGTAAAACTGGAGGCTCCGGAGGATGAGATCATCCGTTATCTGGAGAAAAAAACGCTGCACAGGGATAATCCATATACAACACCATATTTAAAAGCGGCTGTGGCAGACAGTTATGAGCGACTGATCGCACCGGCTATTGAACGGGAAATCCGCAATGCACTGACAGAGTCCGCACAGGAGGGTGCGATCCGTGTCTTTGGAAAAAATCTGGAGCAGCTGCTGATGCAGCCGCCAATCCGCGGTCAGGTAGTACTTGGCTGGGATCCGGCGTTCCGTACCGGCTGTAAGCTGGCTGTGGTTGACCCCACAGGGAAAGTGCTGGATACGGTGGTCATCTATCCGACGGCGCCCCAGAATAAGGTGGAGCAGGCGAAGAAGGTCTTAAAGGATCTGATCGGAAAATATCACGTCACGCTGATCTCTCTGGGAAATGGAACGGCGTCCCGGGAGTCGGAGCAGATTATCGCGGACTTTTTAAAGGAGATCCCCGAGGATGTGCGCTATGTGATCGTAAACGAGGCGGGGGCGTCGGTATATTCGGCCAGTAAGCTGGCCACAGAGGAATTCCCTGGCTTTGACGTGGGACAGAGGAGCGCTGTTTCCATTGCCAGAAGGCTCCAGGACCCGCTGGCAGAACTGGTGAAGATCGATCCTAAGTCCATCGGCGTCGGCCAGTACCAGCACGACATGCCCCAGAAGCGCCTGAATGAGACGCTGGACGGCGTGGTCGAGGACTGCGTGAACAGCGTCGGCGTCGATCTGAACACTGCCTCCGCGCCGCTGCTGCGCCGTGTGGCGGGCGTCAGCGCAGCCACCGCCAAAAATATCGTCGCCTGGCGCGAGGAGGAGGGCGCGTTCACCTCCCGCGCCCAGCTGAAAAAGGTCAAGGGCCTCGGCCCCAAGGCGTATGAGCAGTGCGCGGGCTTCCTGCGGCTGCCCGAGGCGAAGAACCGCCTGGACGCCACCGCCGTCCATCCCGAAAGCTACGCCGCCGCCAAGGCCCTGCTGGACGCCTGCGGCTACACGGCTGCCGAGATCGGCACAGACAAGCTCGCGGATCTGCCCGGCGTCGTCAGGGCCAAGGGGGCCGGTACCCTCTGTGAGGCGCTGGGCGTGGGCGAGCCGACGCTGAACGATATTGTGGCCGAGCTGTGCAAGCCGGGACGCGACGTCCGCGACAGCCTGCCCAAGCCGCTGCTGCGCAGTGACGTCATGGGTCTGGACGATCTGAAGCCCGGCATGGAGCTGACCGGCACCGTGCGCAACGTCATAGACTTTGGCGCGTTCGTCGATCTGGGTGTGCATCAGGACGGGCTGGTCCACGTTTCACAGATCAGCGATAAATTTATCAAGCACCCGCGCGAGGTGCTCAAGGTCGGCGACATTGTGCGGGTCAAGGTGCTGAATGTGGACACCGCCAAGAAGCGCATCGCCCTGACGATGAAGGGCGTGCCCCAGCAAAACTAATACAAAACCGGCACGAACATATATAAATGTTGCATACAAAAAGAGACGGTGTTAAGACTTTAACGAGATAAGTCGTGCATTTACACCAAAACACGACAAAAACATTCAGAAAACGAAAATATTTGTTGTCAAATACATAATATATGTGAAAGCGAAAGGCCGCGGCGGGCAAAACTCGGGCATTCTGACCAAAAGCCAAAAATGAAGGATTTTCTCTTTTGTGCAGGAAATGGAAAAAATCGGATTTGTGCATTATGAACAAAGAAACGGCACATAATTATGCTATAATGCCCAATGTAAGGAGCAGATAGAGCATGGTGGCTCACCTCCTTACCGCAAGCCGTGCGCCCGGTTCCGCCTTGGACACCGGTGCTGAAGATGCGGCAGATTGCGTGGGATTATTTTGGAGGTCATTTATTATGGTGAAACAAGTCAAGGTTTCCAATTTTACCGAGGTCAAGGGAATCGTGTCTGCTGCCGCCAAGTGTTATAACGATGTCGGCGTGCATGACATGAAGGGCAGCATTGCCGATGCCAAGAGCATCCTGGGCATGATGAGCCTGGATTACAGCCATCCCGTCAAGATCGTCTGTGAGGATGAGCGCGACCTGAACAGCGTTGTCAACGCGATCAAGCAGTAAAATAGGAAGGACCGCCCCACGGTGTAAAAGCCGCGGGGCGGTTTTTGCTGCCGCAAAAAGGCTTCCCCATCGGGGGAAGCTGTCCGCGAAGCGGACTGATGAGGGCGGAGCCTATTGTTATAGCCCGTAAATGGGCTGTATCCATAAGCCCACCCCTCATCCGGCCCTGCGGGGCCACCTTCCCCCGCGGGGGAAGGCAAGGAGCGCATCACGCCGCTGCGTAAAATTTTCTGAAAATAGAAAGTTTGAAAACACGAGAAAACAAGAGCATTTGAGAGAATTCGAGAGCAAGCACAGTATAAATTAAAATTCTTGCCAAAACCCGTTGACTCTGCTGCCCTTTTCTGCTATAATCACACTTGCGCGAAAAAGCGTCCTGCGGGGCGCTGTTAAATACCGTTATTAGACGGACGTGTTAATTTCTCAATGGAGGTTCCTACTATGAGCACGACTCTCGCTAAGCCCGCTGAAATGGCTGACCGCAAGTGGTATGTGATCGACGCCGCCGGCAAGCCCCTCGGCCGCGTTGCTGCCAAGGCTGCTGTCATCCTGCGCGGCAAGAACAAGACCACTTTCACCCCCAACGTTGACTGCGGTGACCACGTCATCATCATCAACTGCGATGAGGCTGTCCTGACCGGCAAGAAGCTGGAGAAGAAGTTCCATCGCACTCATTCCGGCTGGATCGGCGGCCTGAAGGAGACCCAGTACAAGACCCTGATGGCTGAGAACAGCGACAAGGCCATGACCTACGCTGTCAAGGGCATGATCCCCTCTAACACCATCGGCGCCAAGGCTATGACCCGCCTGCACTGCTACAAGGCTGCTGACCATGCTCATGCTGCTCAGAAGCCCGAAGCTGTTGAGATTTGAGTGAGGAGGCAATAGAAGATGTACGAAACCAAACCTTATTTCTACGGCACTGGCCGTCGTAAGCATTCCGTTGCCCGCGTTCGCGTTTACAACGGCACCGGCAAGATGACCATCAATGGCCGCGACATCAACGATTACTTTGGTCTGGAGACCCTGAAGCTGCTCGCCAACAGCCCGCTCGTTCTGACTGAGAACGAGGGCAAGTTCGACGTTGTCGTCAACGTCGTCGGCGGTGGCTGTGCCGGCCAGGCTGGCGCTATCCGCCACGGCCTGTCCCGCGCCCTGCTGCAGTTCA
>ENA-OPDH01003039-OPDH01003039.1-human-gut-metagenome-genome-assembly--contig:-NODE-3039-length-10301-cov-3.895667_pt1 | contig 10301 bp, 6 predicted proteins | sample MGYA00241260_ERZ501500 | MGnify/ENA primary metagenome ERZ501500 (study PRJEB25962, sample SAMEA2042519) | human gut metagenome | biome: human gut; feature: human-associated habitat; material: faeces...
CGTGGAGTACATGGGCAAGCTGGCTCAGGCCGTTGGCAAGGAAAAGCTGGAGTGCATCAACTGCGTCACCGACGCTCTGACCCAGCGCATCGAGTTCTTTGCCGAGATGGGCTGCCGCGCATCTGACCACGGCCTGGACTATGTGCCCTACCGTGAGGCCACCAAGGAAGAGGTCAACGCCATCTACCAGAAGGCTATGGCCGGTGAGGCCGTGACCGCTGAAGAGACTGAGAAGTACCAGACCTACATCCTGATCCACCTGGGCAAGCAGTATCACCGCCTGAACATCGCCATGCAGATGCACTACAACTGCCTGCGCGGTGTCAACCGTAAGATGAACGCCCTGCTGGGACCCGATACCGGTTTCGACATGATCAACACTGCCAAGTGCGGCGGCGAGATCGCTGCTCTGCTGAGTGCCCTGAACGACACTGATGAGTGCCCCAAGACCATCATCTACAGCCTGAACCCCGCTGACAACGAGCAGATCGGCACCATTCTGGGCTGCTTCCAGAATGATGAGATCCCCGGCAAGATCCAGCACGGCTCCGGCTGGTGGTTCAACGATCAGAAGATCGGCATGGAGAACCAGATGAAGAGCCTGGCAAACCTGGGCCTGCTGGGCAACTTCGTGGGCATGCTCACCGACAGCCGCAGCTTCCTGAGCTACACCCGCCACGACTACTTCCGCCGCATCCTGTGCAACCTGATCGGCCAGTGGGTCGAGGATGGCGAGTATCCCAACGACGAGAAGGCTCTGGAGAAGATCGTCAAGGGCATCTGCTTCGACAACGCAAAGCGCTACTTCAACCTGTAAGAGAAGTGCCTGAACCTGAATAAGGCATAACACAAAGCCCCCGGAACGGATTACCGTTCCGGGGGCTTTTGCTGTAAGCAGATAATGTTTACTTTACAAGGCTGCGCAGCACAACGCGGGCAGTGGAAACGTCGGAACCAAGCAGGGTGTCGTAGGCATTCAGGATGTCGCGGATGGCCTGCAGGTTGTCCTTGGTCAGGGTGTAGGTCTTGGTGGAGCCGTCCTTGCCGGTAAAGGTGGCAGTGACGCTCTTGGCGGCAAGCCACTCGTTCAGCCAGCTGGTCTCGTCGTCCATATCGAACAGCTCATAGTCAAACCATGCCTTGAGGTCATTGTCGTAGCCGCCGATGAACTCTTCATCACAGGTGAAGTCGTAGTAGTTATCCTCGGTCTCTACCCGAACAGATTTCATGTCCAGCTTTTTATTGCCGAAGTAGGTCATGCCCAGACTGAGATACACGGTGGGATCATCGTTGGTAACGAACAGGTAGGGGTACAGACCGCAGGAGGCCTTTTCCATGCTGGCCTCCTCGTAGGGAGAATCGATCTGCCAGCCCTCGGCCTCGCTGTCATAGGTGACAGTGAGCTTGGACAGGGCAGAGCGCAGCTGCGCCTCCGACACCGAATTTACGGCAGAAAGCGAGGCGGAGGCAGAGACGTCTGCGGGGCTGACGGCCAAAGCGGAGACACTGCAGGTGAGCAGTGCGGCAGTGCACAGGACGGCAAGGATGCGCTTGAAGGATCCTGTCGATTTCATGAGAAGCTCCTTTCGATCTGACAAAATGGAATGTGCTCTCTTAAAGTATATCAGATTTTGTCCGTAGAAACAAGAAAAATCGTGAAATGCTTTTTCGCATCGAAATGACAGGAAGAACCGGAAATTATACCTGATGGGCTTCCAGCCAGTCGGTCATCTGCTGGGCGATGCCCTTGATGCTGCCTTCCTCAAAGGGGACCTTCAGCCCGGCAGTCTCCAGCAGCTCGGTGTAGCTGGCCATGCCTGCACGGCGCACAAGGCGCAGATAGCGCTGCCATGCGTCCTTGTGGTCGGTCAGGCTCAGCAGGAAGAACTGCAGTGCGGCCATGGTGGACAGGCAGTAGTCGATATAGTAGAAGGGGCACTCATAAATGTGCAGCTGACGCTGCCAGCCTGCGCCCCGGCCATAGAAGGGCAGACCGGCAAAATCGATCCACGGGCGGTACTTCTTTTCCAGCTTGAGCCACTCGGCATTGCGTTCATCGGGGGTCAGGTCCGGGTTCTGGTACATGATGTGCTGGAACTCGTCCACCTCACAGCCGTAGGCAAGGAACACGAAGCTGTCCTCGGCGTGGAGCAGGGCGTATTTGTCGGTATCCCGGCCGAAGAGCAGATGATGCCACGGTGCGGTCAGAAACTCCATGGCCATGGAGTGAATCTCGGCGCTCTCCATGCCGGGGCATTCCAGATCGGCGGGCACTTCGGGATCACGCTCGGCCACATAGCCCTCAAAGGCGTGGCCGCACTCGTGGGTCAGCACGTCCACATCGCCGGAGGTGTTGTTCCAGTTGGCAAAAATGAAGGGGGCCTTGTAGCTGGGCAGGCTGGTCATGTAGCCGCCGGACATCTTGCCGGGGCGGCTCTCCACATCGAACAGCTCGTTGTCCTGCATAAAGTCGATGAACTCGGCGGTTTCCGGGCTAAGCTCATGGTACATGGTGCGGGCGGCATCCATACGGGCTTTGTAGCCGGGAATGGGCTTGGGATTGCCGTCCTTGAACATGATGGGCAGATCGGTGAAGGTGGGGCGGGCAATGCCGGTGCGCTTTGCACGCAGGGCCATCACCTTTTGCAGCTGGGGCACCACATCGTTTGCCACCTGATCGCGGAATTTCCGGATCTCCTCCGGGCCGTAGCCGATGCGGTTCATGCGGACGTAGGAGAGCTCACTGTAGTCGTGATAGCCCATTACCCGGGCCTGTGCATTCAGGTTCTTCACGATCTCGCCGTACAGCTCGTCCAGTTCGGCACGGTGGGCGTCAAAATAACCGGCCTCGGCCTCGTAGGCGGCGCGGCGCACGGCAGGGTCCAGATCCTCCTTGTAAGGGCCCAGCTGCGGGATGGTGAGCTGTTTGCCGTCCAGCTCCACCAGTGCGCCGCCGTAGATCTGCTGGTAGCGGCTCACCAGAGCATTGAACTGCTGCTGCAGCTCCACGGTGCGGTCATCCATGCCCAGAACGGCATTCTTCATACCGGCCACACAGGTGGTGCCGAATTTCGCGGTCAGGACATCCACATGCGGGTTCGCAAGGAAAGCGCGGCTGATCTCCACGCTGGCGTTGGTCACGGCGGGGCCGTTGGCATCAAAGAAGTCCTGCTCGGCCTTCCAGTATTCATCGCGGGTGTCGCAGGTGTAGTGGATGTTGGCAAGGTTCGCGGCGGTGTTGTACTCTGCAAAGGCTTCGCTCTGCTCATAGTAGAGCCGGACAAGGGCATCGCCGTCGGGTGCGGCAGCGGCCTTTGCGGCCAGCTCTTTGCACCGGGCCAGCAGGGCACCGATGTCCGGGCGGGTATAGGTCATTTCGTTGAATTTCATCGGGAAACATTCCTTTCCGGGAGAAGACTCCATATTTAAGGTTGAACCCATCTTACCACGTTATGCGGCAAATGAAAAGGGGACACAGGCCAAAACCCGGCAGATGCTATGCACAACTGCTAAAATTTGACGATGTGGTTTGGCAAAGTTGTCTGTGCAGGCGGTTGCATGGCTGCGGCAAAAGGACTATAATAAAACCATCAACAGAGTAAGACCATGTGCGTTAAGTGCCGCATCAACGGGGAGTTGTGCTGTGGACGAAGGTGTACCCGCGGTGCATGGTCTGCATCCCGCTGCTGCATGGACTTGGGTGCAGGCGAGACGGCTTGCGTCCCGCCCGGAAGTGAAAGTTGTTGGATTCACGCCCTCCTTTGTGCGGTTTGTCACAGGGAGGGCGTTTTTGTTTGTGCAGACCGCCCGCCCGGTATTCCTTTTGCAAGGAGGACAGTTGATATGAACAACTCGAAAAATTCCGTCCGCACGCTCACCATGCTGGCCTTGCTGGTGGCAATGAGCATCGTGTTCAGCCGGGTGCTGAGCATCTCCACCGGCTTCGTCCGGTTCAATCTGGGCAGTCTGCCGGTGCTGCTGGCAGCGCTGCTGTTCGGCCCCGGTGCCGGCTTTGCCGTGGGCGCCGTGGCCGATATGATCGGCGGCGTGCTGGCAGGCTACGCCATCAACCCGCTCATCACGCTGGGCGCGGGTGCCATTGGTCTGGTGGCGGGGCTTGCATGGCAGAAGCTGCCCGGGCTGCGCACCGGCCTGCGGCTGCAGATCAGCGTGCTGCTGGGACACTTTGTGGGTTCCATGGTCATCACCTCGCTGGCACTGCGCATCTTCTACGGCTACCCGTGGGCAGCGCTGGCAGTGCGCATCCCCAATGCACTGATCCTGGCTGCGGTGAACACTGTGCTGCTGCGCATCCTGCTGGAGAACCGTACCCTGATGAAGATGGTGAAAAAGTAAAAAGAGGCATTACAATGAATTACGAACAGGCAATGGAATACATCCATGCGGTCCAGTGGGCCGGCCACAAGCCCGGCCTGACGCGCACCCGCACCCTGCTGGCCGCACTGGGCGACCCGCACAAACAGCTCAGATTCGTGCATGTTGCAGGCACCAACGGCAAGGGCAGCACCGCCTCCATGATGGCGTCCTGCCTGCAGGCCGCGGGCTATCGGGTGGGCCTGTACACCTCGCCCTTCATCAACCGCTTCAACGAGCGCATCCAGATCAACGGCGTGCAGATCCCGGATGAAGAGCTGGTGAAACTAGTGGAGCAGGTAAAGCCCGCCGCCGATGCCATGGAAGATGTGCCCACCGAGTTTGAGATCATCACGGCGCTTGGGATGCTCTATTTTGCCCAGCAGAAATGTGAGATCGTGGTGCTGGAGGTGGGCCTTGGCGGCACGCTGGATTCCACCAACGTCATTGATGCCCCGGAGTGCGCAGTCATCACGGCACTGGGTATGGATCATGTGAAGGAGCTTGGCCCCACTCTTGCGGACATTGCCGCCGCCAAGGCGGGGATCATCAAGGAAGAGTGCCCGGTGGTGAGCTACGGCGGCGTGCCGGAGGCAGATATTGTTATCCGCCGCGTCTGTGCTGAAAAGCATGCCGAGCTGACTGAGGTGGATTTCAGCAGGCTGAAATACGAGGGCGGCAGCCTTGACGCAGTGGAGTTCGACTTTGACGGCCTGACGGATGTGCACCTGCCCCTGATCGGCAGCTACCAGCCGCGAAATGCGGCGCTGGCTATCACGGCTCTGCGGGTGATGCGCACCCATGGCTGGAACATCCCGGAAAATGCCATCCGTACCGGTCTTGAAACGGTCAGCTGGCCGGGCCGCTTTGAACTGCTGCGGCACGCGCCCGCGTTCCTGCTGGACGGCAGCCACAACGCCCACGGAATGCGTGCCACGGTGCAGAGCCTGAGAGACCGCTTCCCCGGGCAGAAGTTCGTTTTTCTGGTCAGCATCATGGCAGACAAGGATGTGGACCAGATGCTCAGCCTGCTGGCACCGCTGGCGGTGCGGTTCGTCACGGTGGCGGCGCACACGCCGCGCGCCATGCCTGCCGAAACCCTGGCAGAACACATCCGGGCCTATGGCTGCAGGGCGGAAGCGGCAGCTTCCATTGAAGCGGGCGTGGCCCGGGCGGTGGAGCTGGGCGGCGAAGGCCCGGTGTGCGCACTGGGCACGCTGTATTTCTCTGGCGATGTGCGGAAGGCGTTTGCGGAACTTGTGAAGGGCTGAAGATTTAAAATGGCTCCGCGTGCGCTGCGCCATCATCAGCGGAAAAATATTTTTAATATTTGCAAATCAGGAAAATCTGCGGATTTTCCTGATTTGCTTTTTCACGGAAAAAGTTGCTTCTTGTGCAGAGAGCGGTCGCGTGGGACAGGCTTAAGGGCTTTTATAAAATTCTTCTCCGCCGGGTATGTTCTCTTTTGCGTGCCAAAAGAGAACCAGAAAGGACGGCGGTGCCCGCAGGGCATGAAAGCCCCAGTGGGGCTTTTAAGCCGCAGACCGGTTTGCAAAGCAAATGCCGCGTGTTCAGCGCGGCAAGGTCTCCGCTACTTTCGAGGCGCGGGAGGCGGCGGGTTGCGGCTCCCTGCGTCTGCTTCGTGCCTTGCGTGGCACTCGCATCCTGCAGGCCGCTGCCCCAACAGCTCCTCCCTGTTTCGGCCGCTGGCCGCGGTCGTCGCCGTTGCAAACTAAGGGCTGCTCGCCCTTAATAATCCCAAAGCAGATGGGCTCCATACAAAAATCCAAGTCGCTGCGCTAGAGGATTTTTTGTGTTGCGCCGATTTTAAGTCGCTTACGCGACGAACGGTATGGCAAGGCTGCGTGTTTTTTCTAGCAAAAACTGTGATTTGCAAACTTTTTATGAACCCTATTGACAAAGTGGGAAAACAGGAGTATAGTTTTAGCAGTCAAACAGATAGAGTGCTAAAACAAGTAAAACCAGTTCGGCAGGAGGTGCTTGAAACCGTGAAACAACTGAAGAATAGCCGCTGCTTCCCGTTCGGCAGCATCTCTGCACCGGGCTTTTAGCAGATGGATATCGTGTCCGCTAAAATAAACCTTCCGGTATGAATGGAGGCTTGACTTTATGAATACCAATCAATATACACAGAAAACGCTGGAGGCTCTGCAGGCAGCGCAGCAGCTGGCTGTGGAGTACCAGCACAATCAATTGGAACCTGAACATCTGCTGCACGCCCTCGCTTCGCAGGAGCAGGGCCTGATCCCGCAGCTGCTGCAGAAGCTGAATGTTGACCCCGGCAGCTTTTCTGCCGCCGTGGCCGAAAAGCTTTCGGCTCTGCCCCGGGTCTCCGGTTCCGGCCGTGACCCCGACAAGGTCTATATCTCGCAGGCTGCCGATAAGGTGCTCAGCGCCGCCGCCCGAGAAGCCAAGGCCATGAAGGACGACTATATCAGCGTGGAGCATGTGTTCCTTGGTCTGCTGGACGAGCAGACCCAGAACACCACCGAGTTGTTCCGTGCGTTCAGCATCACTAAAGATAAGTTCCTGCAGCAGCTCACAGCAGTGCGCGGCAACCAGCGCGTCACCAACGACAATCCCGAGGAGACCTACAACGCCCTGCAGAAGTATGGTCAGGATCTGGTAGATCTTGCCCGCAAGCAGAAGCTGGACCCCGTCATCGGCCGTGATCAGGAGATCCGCAACGTGATCCGCATCCTGTCCCGTAAGACCAAGAACAACCCCTGCCTGATCGGTGAGCCCGGCGTTGGCAAAACCGCCATTGCAGAGGGCCTTGCACAGCGGATCGTGCGCGGCGATGTGCCCGAAAACCTGAAGGACCGCATCGTGTTCAGTCTGGACATGGGCGCTCTGGTGGCCGGTGCAAAGTACCGCGGCGAGTTCGAGGAGCGCCTGAAGAGCGTGCTGAACGAGGTGAAGAAGAGCGAGGGCAAGATCATCCTCTTCATCGATGAGCTGCACACCATCGTGGGTGCCGGCAAGACCGATGGTGCCATGGACGCAGGCAACCTGCTCAAGCCCATGCTGGCCCGGGGCGAGCTGCACTGCATCGGTGCCACCACGCTGGACGAGTACCGCCAGTATATCGAGAAAGACCCCGCTCTGGAGCGCCGCTTCCAGCCGGTACAGGTGGATGAGCCCACCGTGGAGGACACCATCTCCATCCTGCGCGGACTGAAGGAACGCTACGAGGTGTTCCACGGCGTGAAGATCAACGACAGCGCCCTGATCGCCGCTGCCACCCTTTCCGACCGCTATATCACGGATCGTTTCCTGCCGGATAAGGCCATCGACCTTGTGGATGAAGCCTGCGCCATGATCAAGACCGAGATGGACAGCATGCCCAGCGAGATGGACGATCTGGCCCACCGCATCACCCAGCTGCAGATCGAGCAGGTGAGCCTGAAAAAGGAGACCGATGCCCTGAGCCAGAGCCGCCTGAAGGATCTGGAAAAGGAGCTGGCCGAGCTGCAGGACAAGTTCCGCAGCATGAAGGCAAAGTGGGAGAACGAGAAGAACGCCATCGGCAAGGTGCAATCCCTGCGTGAGCAGATCGAGCAGACCAATGCCGACATTGAAAAGGCTCAGCGCGAGTACGACCTGAACAAGGCTGCTGAGCTGAAATACGGCAAGCTGCCCCAGCTGCAGAAACAGCTGGAAGAGGAAGAGAAGATCGCCGCCGCCAAGAAGGAGGACAGCCTGCTGCGTGACCGCGTGACCGATGAGGAGATCGCCCGCATCGTGGCCCGCTGGACCGGCATCCCGGTGGAGAAACTGGTGGAGGGTGAGCGCGAGAAGCTGCTGCATCTGGACGATGTGCTGCACCAGCGGGTCATCGGTCAGGACGAGGCTGTGACCAAGGTGAGCGAGGCCATCCTGCGCAGCCGCGCCGGTATCGCCAACCCCAACCGCCCCATCGGCAGCTTCCTGTTCCTCGGCCCCACCGGCGTGGGCAAGACGGAGCTGTGCAAGACGCTGGCCGAGTCCATGTTCGGGGATGAGAACGCCATGATCCGGATCGATATGTCCGAATACATGGAGAAGCACACGGTGTCCCGGCTGGTGGGCTCGCCTCCCGGCTATGTGGGTCACGAGGAGGGCGGTCAGCTCACCGAAAAGGTGCGCCGTCACCCCTACTCCGTGGTGCTGTTCGATGAGATCGAGAAGGCCCACCCCGATGTGTGGAACATTCTGCTGCAGATCCTGGAGGACGGTATCGTCACCGACTCTCAGGGCCGCCGGGTGGACTTCAAGAACACCATCATCGTCATGACCTCCAACGTGGGCGCCAAGAACATCACCGCCGCCGAGAAGCCGCTGGGCTTTGACGGCAGCGATCCCGACGCCCAGAAGGACGAGGCCCAGAGCTTCGCCCGTATCCGGGAGGCCGTTATGACGGAGCTGCGCCAGACCTTCCGGCCGGAGTTCCTGAACCGTATCGACGAGATCATCGTGTTCCATCCCCTCAATAAGACCCATATGAAGGAGATCGTTTCCATCATGTTAAATACCGTCGGAAAGCGGACGAAGCAGCAGATGTCCATCCGTTTAAACGCCGGGGAGGACGTGAAGGATTTCCTGGTGGAAAAGGGCTATGATGAAAAATACGGGGCAAGGCCCCTGCGGCGTACCATCCAGAACCTGGTGGAGGATAAGCTGGCGGAGGCCGTCCTGGAAGGAAGGGTAAGAGAGGGAGATTCGGTGAAGCTCCTTTTAAAGGACGGACAGCTTAAATTTTCTGCCAGGCACCCACAAACTGCTAGAAAACAGGATGGGGTTGTGGTATGATAAAAGTGATCAGAAAAGGATCATAAAAGACCGCAGAAGTTTTAGGAAATACACAAAAGGAGACTAAGTATTATGTCAGTGATCAATGAATTAATCCGTACAGAAGAGAATGGGAACATCAGCTTTGGCAATTATTCCCTGGACGTGAAATCCAAAGCCGAGGATTTCGAGCATGACGGAGATCTTTATAAAGTAAAGACCTTTAAGGAGATCACAAAACTGGAGCGCAACGGCATGTTCGTATACGAGTCTGTTCCGGGAACTGCAGTGACCGATTTTTCCGTAAAGGACACAGAGGTATCCTTTAAGGTGGAGGGAACAGAGGACGCCCAGATCACGATCCAGCTGGAAGACGACATGGAATATGAGGTGTTTGAGGACGGCGCAGCCATCGGCGGCATGAAGACCAACATGAGCGGAAAGCTGAGCCTTTCCGTGGAGCTTTCCGAGGGAAAGGCCGTGGAAGTGAAAGTGATCCGGAAGTAAGCAGGAAAGAAAGGATATTATAGTGGCAAAAGCAAAGACAGGAACAGTATTTTTCTGTAAGGAATGCGGCTATGAATCCGGTAAGTGGATGGGGCAGTGCCCGGCGTGTAAGGAGTGGAATACCTTTGTGGAGGAGCCTGTGGTCTCGGAACGGAGATCCCAGGGAGCCGAAAGGGTCCGCGTCCCAGGCCGGGGCACTGCCCCTGTCCATATCTCGGAGATCTCCCTGGAGGAGCAGGACCGGACGGCCACCGGCTTTGGGGAGCTGGACCGGGTCTTAGGGAGCGGGATCGTCCGGGGAAGCCTGGTGTTAGTGGGCGGAGATCCCGGGATCGGAAAATCCACCCTTTTACTCCAGGTTTGCCGGAATCTGTCCATGGCGGGGAAAAAGGTGCTCTATATTTCCGGCGAGGAGTCCTTAAAGCAGATCAAGATGCGGGCCAACCGGATCGGGACGATCACCGGGGAGCTTCTGTTCCTCTGTGAGACCAACCTGGATCTGGTCCGGGGGGCCATTGAAAACGAAAAGCCGGACGTGGTGATCATTGACTCCATCCAGACCATGTACCGGGAGGATATTTCCTCCGCCCCCGGAAGCGTCAGCCAGGTACGGGAATCCACCAATCTGC
>ENA-OPDH01003042-OPDH01003042.1-human-gut-metagenome-genome-assembly--contig:-NODE-3042-length-10295-cov-2.604590_pt1 | contig 10295 bp, 6 predicted proteins | sample MGYA00241260_ERZ501500 | MGnify/ENA primary metagenome ERZ501500 (study PRJEB25962, sample SAMEA2042519) | human gut metagenome | biome: human gut; feature: human-associated habitat; material: faeces...
ACGAACGGCGGCCGATAGCGAAATTCAAGGGCTGGAACTTGTTGCCGGATTCATGTTCGGCAAACGTCATGATCAGACGCGTGTCGCCGTTCAAATCCGCTGGCGACTGATAGCTGCCCGTAAACGGAATCGAATTGAGTCCGGTGGGAGCAGGCAGTCCGTTCCACTGCTTGCAGGCCACCTGGCAACCTTTGCAGCCCGTGCAGTGCGAAGCGTCAAACAAGATGGCGACTTCTTTACTCTTAGCCATTATTTTCTCCTTGTCTCACGGGTCAGGCAGCAGGTTCCAGATTCACCAGGAACGCCTTGTATTCCGGAATCCACGAATTCGGGTCGCCGACGTTGGGGGTAAGGTCGTTGACGTTGTCACCGGTGGCAAATTTCGTTGCCCACGAGAAGTGGTGCGGCATACCCACCACATGCGTCACCTTGCCGTCGATCTTCATCGGCTTCATGCGTTTGGTCACCATGGCAGCCACCTTCACGTCGCCGCGATTGTTCCAAACACGCACCATCTGCCCGTTTCGAATGCCCTTTTCCTTGGCAAGTTCTTCGCTGATTTCGATGAAGTTGCACGGAATCAGTTCGTTGAGCCAGGGGATGTTTCTCGTCTGCGTGCCGCTTTGCCAATGTTCAACCACAGAATAGGTCGTCACCACATACGGATAGTCCTTGGCGTTGCCGCGCTTGACGGACGGATCCTTCGTAAAGAGCGCGCACGGGTTGCCGCCTGCGCCGTTCAGAAGATTCTTCACCGGCGTTTCATGCGGCTCGAAGTGCTCGGGCAGCGGTCCGTCGCCCATCGGATAGGCAAAAAGACGCGCCTGTTGTTCCCACGTCATAAAGAACGCGTTGCGATCGGGCGGCACAGCCGTCACAAAGTCGCCCACGTCGTTTTGCAGCCACTTGCCGTCCTTCCATTCGACGAGCACGCGTTCTGGGTTCCATGGTTTGCCGTTTTCGTCGGCCGAAGCACGGTTGTAAAGAATGCGGCGGTTGGCGGGCCACGCAAACGACCACTGCGGGAACAAACCGAGTCCGGTCGGGTCATCCTTGCTGCGGCGCGTCATCGGTTGCTTCATCGGATCCATCTTGTTGGCTTCGTTGTTGTAGTAGCCCGAGAAAATCCAGATGCCGCAGGCGGTGCTGCCGTCGGCCTGAAGCGAGCCGTAGCTCGGCAACAGCTTGCGTGTCTTGACGTCGTAGCCGTTCATCGCCCAGCACAGCGCGCGGATGTCTGGCTTGCCGTCAATCGTGTAATCCATATTGGTCTTGAGGATCTGATCGGGGCAGGCGCCACCTTCCTTTTCATAAAGCGCACGAATTTCGCGCCACAGCAGCAACAGCTGATCGAAGTCGGGTTTGGCTTCTCCGGGCGGCTCAACGGACTTTTCACGCCACTGGATCCAGCGGCCGGAGTTGTTGATCGAACCCGTCTTTTCATAGATCAGCGCAGCGGGCAGGAAGTAACACTCGGTCTTCACTTCTTCGGGCGTCATGTCGGGAGCGCGCCAGAAATCAGCCGTTTCCGTAAAGAACCAGTCGGTCACCACAAGCCAGTCGAGCTTGGCCATGGAATTGCGGGCGTGCTTGGCGTTGGGCGTGGAATGCGCCGGATTCATGCCCCAGCAGAAGTAGCCCTTGATTCTCTCGTCGCGCATCTGATTGAACGTCATGATGGTCGAATAGTGCGCGTAGTCGTAGCGCGGGCTAATCTTTGGCAGCAGGTCGTAGCAGTAGTCGTTTTCGACCGTCGCATTGTCGCCAAACCATTCTTTCAAGGCCGAAACCCAGAACTTGGGCTTGTTGCTGTAGTAACCGGCGGCATACGTTTCCACCGGCAGGTAGTCGGCAAGCGTCGGGTGGCTCTTGCCCGTAGGCCAGGAGAGGTAACCCGGAGCCTGATGCACGGAAGCACCCACGTCGGTCGAGCCCTGCACGTTGGGTTCGCCGCGCAGTGCGTTGATACCGCCGCCGGCGATGCCAACGTTGCCAAGCAGAAGCTGCACGACGCACATGATGCGGCAGTTCTGAGAGCCATAGGTGTGCTGCGTCTGGCCAAGCGCGTAAAGGATCGAACCGGCCTTGTCGGGGCGGCCCGTGGCAGCATAGGTCTGCCAGATCTTAAGGAGCACGTCATGGTCCATGCCAGTGATGCGTTCGACCATTTCGGGCGTATAGCGGGAGTAGTGCGCCTTCATGACGTTCAAAACACAGCGCGGATCCTGCAGCGTTTCATCGCGCTTGAGCACCTTGAGAGCCGGCGTCTTGAATTTCGGCGTGCCGGGCTTGTTGACCCAGGCAAAAGCCGTGCCTTCGGCCGTGTTCCACAGCTGCTTCTTATCGGAGTCGTAACCCCAGGATTCGTTGTCGTACTTTTGCTTGACCGGATCCCAGCCCGAGAAGAGGCCCGTATCGGGATCGAACTTGTAGTCGTCGCGAAGCAGGCAGGCAGCGTTCGTGTAGCTGAGGATATAGTCCTTGTGATAGAGCTCGTTTTGCAGGATGTAGTTGATCATCCCGCCGAAGAACGCAATATCGGTGCCCGGACGCAACCGACCGTAGATGTCGGCCTGGGCCGCCGAACGAGAATAACGCGGATCGACCACGATCCACGTAGCACCGCGGTCCTGTGCGCGCTCCACCCAGCGCGAGCTCAACGGATGGTTTTCGACGTTGTTGGAACCGATTGTCAGAATGACGTCGGAGTTGGCAAAGTCGCACCAATGGCTCGTCATGGAGCCGCGGCCGAAGCTCGGAGCAAGACCGGCCACGGTCGAGGAGTGACACACGCGCGTCTGATTGTCAATGGCAACGACACCGAGAGAACGGGCGAACTTCTGAACGAGCCACCCTTCTTCATTGTTAAGCTGTGCTGCACCCAGACTTGCGATACCGTCGCAGCGGTTGACCGTCACGCCGTCTTCGGTTTCCACAAAGCTCGCATCACGGGTCTTTTTGACGTGACGTGCAATTTCCTTGGCGGCCTGGTCCCATGAGATACGTTCCCACTTGGTCGAGCCGGGGCGGCGCACCATGGGGTAAATCACGCGGTCAGGATGAGCCGACACGGTGCGGTCGGGATTGACGATGTTACGAAGGCCCCACATGGCGGCGCCCTTCGGGCACAGACCGCCGAGGTTGACCGGATGGTCCGGATCGCCTTCGAGATTAATGAGTTCGCCGTTGCGCGACGAGCAAATCGTGCCGCAGCCGCCGGAGCAGTAGCAACAGATGTTCGTGACTTCCTTGACGCTTTCAAGCTTATAAGGCTTTTTCAGACAGTCGGCTTCGGCTCGTGCTGAGCCAGAAGCAAAGGCGACAGCGCTGCCGCTTCCAGCAGCCAGAAGAGATCGCTTGAAAAAACTTCTGCGGGATAGTTCCATTGGGTTCTCCTAGTCTCGGTCTGCTGTCTGCGAACTGTCCCGAACCGTTGCTCTCATCAATGCGCAACGCTGGGCGCACGTGCTGAATCAGTCTCATGCAGCAGATGGCCGAAAATTTATGACCCGAGCTGATTGTCTTTCTGCAAATTGCACGGGTTGCCCGTGAGTTTCTCGAACTCCGCCCATAGCGTCAATTCTCCGAAAGGCGAGCCAACTGATGCATTTTTCGTTATTACTTAAAGTAAATAACGCTTGTTTTCTACTCTGCTATACCTCTATCGATACCCGCGCCATGCCGCATTCATCAAGCCTCAGCGTCATTTCACCGAACAGTTCTTCTCGGAACTCGCCCACCGTTGGTAGTAGTTCTTTGCGGTACGTTTTCCCTCTCAACGGATAGGATCTCAACGTTGCGTAAGCCTGCAGAACTACTTCGAATGCGTTTGCAAAAGCGGCCTATTTGACCGGCAGGCCAAGCTTGAATTCTTGCCGCGCGGTAAACTTCGCACCTGTTGTTTCTTTCGCGGCCGGACTTCCCCGTGTCCGCATCACTTTCAATAGGATTGAAAACTCTCATGCGAGTCTTAACCGGCATCAACACCACGGGCACGCTTCACCTCGGCAACTACTGCGGTGCCATTCGCCCCTGCGTGCAGGCTTCCAAACGCGACGACGTGGAAAGCTTCTTTTTCATGGCCGACTTGCATGCGCTCATCAAATGTCACGATCCCGACCGCATTGAAAAGAGCCGCATGCAGATTGCGGCAAGCTGGCTTGCCTGCGGCCTCGACCCCGAACGCGTCACGTTCTACCGTCAAAGCGACATCCCTGAAATTCCGCTTCTCAACTGGATGTTGAGCTGCGTGTGCTCCAAGGGACTCATGAACCGCGCTCATGCCTACAAGGCCTTTCTCGAAGCCAATCAGGACGCGGGCGAAGACCCCGACGCCGGCGGGTCCATGGGGCTTTTCTGCTACCCGGTTCTGATGGCCGCCGACATTCTGATGTTCAACGCCGACCGCGTCCCTGTGGGGCGCGACCAGATTCAGCACCTGGAAATGGCCCGCGACATGGCCACGCGCTTTAACAACATGTACGGCCGAGGCAAGGAATTCTTCGTGCTGCCCTTCGAGCAGATCGATGAAAACGTCGAAATTCTCCCGGGCCTCGACGGCCGCAAGATGAGTAAGAGCTACAACAACGTCATTCCGCTCTTTGAAGGCGGCGAAAAGGCGCTGCGCGAAGCGATCGGCCGCATCGTCACCGACAGCAAACTCCCCGGCGAACCCAAGGATCCGCAAAGCACATCGCTTACGCGCATCTACGAAGCTTTCGCCACACGCGAAGACTACGAAGCCTTCTGCCAGGAACTGCGTGACGGCCTAGGCTGGGGCGACGCCAAGAAAAAGCTCATCGACAAAATCAATGCCGAAATCGGTCCGATGCGCGAAAAGTACGAATACTACGTTTCGCACCCGGCCGAACTCGAAGCCATTTTGCAGGCAGGAGCCGCCAAGGCTCGCAAAATCGCCTCACCTTTCATCGAAGAGCTTCGCCACGCCGTGGGACTTCGCAGCTTCACGATGTTGCGCGATGAAGATACCAAAGCCGAAGTGAAAACCGCCGCCAAACCGCTCGGCGTGATCAAACAGTACCGCGAAGCTGACGGTCTCTTTTACTTCAAGCTCACTGAAGGCGCTGAAACGCTTCTGACTTCCGTCGGCTTTGACAGCGGTCGCGACGCCGGCATGGCCGTGGGCAAACTCAAAGCTCAGGGGCTCACCGACACCGCCAACGTTGTTTTGTCCGACGGCGTGACGCTTGAGCAAGTCAATGCTGCACTTGCTGCAATGCGTGCGGCCGATGAGGAAAAGAAAAAGGCCAAGGCAGCCAAAAAGTAAGACATTCAGGCAAAAAAAAGATCCTGCCCCTTGCTGCTGCAAGCCCCGGCAGGATCACGACCCAGGAAAAAAAACTTGTTTCCCGCAGTCTGCAGGGCACTCCGTCGGAGTGCCCTTTTACTTACCTCATTCAGCGACGGCAACCATCACGGACGAAGCCTTGATCACGGCGTAAGCCTCACCGCCGACTTTAAGGCCCAGGCTCTGAGCAGAAGCCGTGGTGATCGAGGAAACGATCTTTTCCTTAGCTTCGGTTTCAATCGTCACTTCGGTGGTCACAGGACCTTCCTTGATGGCGATGATGGTGCCCTTGAGGCAGTTGCGAGCGGAAATTTTCACGATGTAACTCCAAAAAAAAATCAAGTTGAAAATTTGCCAGCGAGGTTATATCGCATGTTTCTTTTCTCCGTCCTGACCGTCAGGATTGCATCATGTAGAAGCGTTATACCTTAAATGAATAACGAATGCAATACGCCGTCTGACGGAGTTTGTATCGCAATGCTCAATTGCGTTTGACGATAGGCGCCGCATCCCTCAGTTTGAGCACGCAGTGGTACACCACCAAAAGCGCCAGCACAATAAGCGCTGCGGCCACGACGAACTGCAAACCATGAATCATCCAAACAAACGTGCCGTCCATCCAGGCTCCGATGATGCGAATCACTGCCTGAACAAGTGCGGTCATCGTCACGGCAAACATGATGGTCATGGGAGCGTAGAGCATCCAGCCCTTGCGCCCGGTGGACTTCAGGAACACCGCCAAACCGGTGAGCACCAAAGCCGAGAGCAGCTGGTTGGCAGAACCGAAGAGCGGCCAAACACTCATGTAACCGGCGATGCAAAGCGCGTAACCGGCCAAAAGTGTGAGGCACGTCGAAAATACCGTGTTCGTAAAGAGCTTCTGTACGGCCGTCTTTTCCTTGCCGGGTTCAGGCATGAAAAGTTCCTGCAGTGACATACGGCCGATGCGAGCCACAGCGTCCACTGAGGTGAGCGCCAAAGCCGAGACGCACATTGTGAGGATGCAGGCCGCGATCTGATGCGGCACGCCGAAGATTTCGGTCAGAAAAGCCGCCACAGACCCCGAGAAAGTCTGAAAAGGCGTACCCGACGGCAAAACGCCGTTCGAAGCCGCAGCGCAGACCACGATAAGCGAAACGACACCCAGCACCACCTCTACACACATAGAGCCGTAGCCGACCAGACGCATGTCTTTTTCACTCGAAATCATCTTGGAGCTGGTACCGGAACTCACCAGCGAGTGGAAGCCCGAAACGGCGCCGCAGGCAATTGTCACAAAAAGAATCGGGAAAAGATCAAGCCCTTTGACGGTGAATCCGGCAAAAGCCGGCATATTGAGCGTCGGATTCTGAATGCAGACGCCGATTACGGCCGCGATAATCATGCCGATCAGAAGAAACATCGACAGATAGTCACGCGGTTGCTTCAAAAGCCACATCGGCATGACGGAAGCGGCAAAGAGGTAGGCAAACACCACGTAGCGCCACGTCACGGCATCGGCGTAGACCGGGAAATAGATGCCCGCCGTCACCATGACGACCATAAGCACGATGCCCACGCCAAGCTGCACACCGGAGCTCGGCTTACAGTACTTGAGATACAGCCCGAAGCCAACAGCCACGAACATGTAGAGCAACGAAATCGAGGCAGCAGCCGCATTGGGCATGATCTGCGAGCCGTCTTTGGCAAAACCGTTGAAGGTATTGGCCACCATGTCACAGAAAGCAGCGATCACCAAAAGCGTGAAGAGCCAGCAGAAAAGCAAGAAGAGCTGACGGCCCGTGCGGCCCACGTAGGATTCAATGATCATGCCGACGGACTTGCCGCCGTTTTTGACGGACGCGTAAAGCGCCGTGAAGTCCTGGACGGCCCCGAAGAAGATGCCGCCGACAATCATCCACAGCAGCGCAGGCGCCCAGCCGAACATTGCTGCAATGATGGGGCCGGTGACAGGGCCCGCCCCCGTAATTGATGTGAACTGATGCGCAAACACCGTCCAGCGGGAAGCCGGCGAAAAGTCTTTACCGTCGTTTTTCTCAACGGCCGGCGTAGGACGGTTCGGATCGATGCCCCACGTCTTTTCAAGCCACCGTGCGTATCCGAAATAACCCACGGCCAACGCCACGATGGCAATCATCATGATTCCGAGTCCGGTCATGATTCACTCCCTAAATTTTGTTGTTGTTCTCTTCGGCGTCCTTATTTTTACGAAACGTTTCAACGCCAAGCGCTTATCTTACGCCTATCAAAGAATTACACTTTGTCGCATCGTTCATATTCTTTTGAGGTTTTTCCCATGGCTTTCCGTTCACCCTCCTTCGAAGCGGTTCAAGAAGCGCATATCGGCAACGTCGTTTTGGGCCGCGCTCCCGTAAAGATCATCTCAAGCATCTGTGCCGCCACGGTCGAAGAAATGATCGAGCAAGCCAAAGCCATCGATGCCTCCGGCGCGGACATCATTGAGTGGCGTGCCGACTACTATGCTGACGATGCCTCGTGGCAGAAAGCAGCCACAGCCATGAAAGCCGTTGTCTCCAAACCCATCCTCTACACGTTCCGCAGTCAATCCGAAGGCGGTGTTCGCACGGAACCGATGTCGAACACAACCTGGCGCAAGAAGGTACTTGCCGCCATCGACTCGAAGCTCTTTGATGCTGTCGACATTGAGTTTGACCGCGGCCGAGCCGAATTCCTGGTAGAAGCCGCCCGCAAAACAGGCATCGCCTCGATCGTAAGCTGGCACAGTTTCGTGCCGGGCGAATACGATGAAGAATTGGGCTATTTCGGCAAGCTCGAACAGATGTCCTACACAGGGGCCGACGTTCTCAAGATCGTTGCCATGCCAGACAAAGGTATCGACATCGCCCGCTTTATCGAAGAAGTTTCGGTCATTCGCGCCGAATTCAACGCTCCGCAGCCGCTTATTGCCATGTGCATGGGCAAGACCGGTGCCGTCACGCGTGTAGGTGCCGCCGCCTTCGGCTCCTGCGCTACCTTTGCAAGCGTTGTGAAGTCCTCCGCCCCGGGCCAGCTTGATGTGGAAACAACCCGTAAGCTCCTTGATCTGTTCGCGGAAGACAGTGCCACGTAAGTTTGTTGTCGGCTTTTGATTTGAGCAAAGAGACACCCAAAAGTTACAGTGTTTCTTTATCATTCTTTCCTATAATCTTCTGATTTGTCTGAGAGTGCTTGAAAGCACCGGCCCAGAATTTTTTCGCTTTACCGTTTTAGAAAAATGAAGACCTACGACTTTGCCTACGGCCGCGGCCGCAAAGAGTTTTCCATTGACGAAAGCCTTGTCATCAAGGAAGTCCGCACCGAAGAATTCACGCCGATGAGTGACATCAAGCAAGGTGTGCTTGATGCTATCTACAACCCGATCGGATGTGAACCTATCGACAAGATCATCAAGCCGGGCGATACGGTGGCCTTCATCTGCAACGATCCGACGCGCGTGGCAAACAGCTACGACTTCATGCCGGTGCTCGTCAATGAATTCAACAAGCTCGGCGTCAAGGACGAAGACATGCACATCGTCTTCTCTCTGGGCACGCACCGCGACATGACGCATGAGGAAATGGTCGAAGCCGTAGGCGAAGAAGTCTCCTCGCGCCTGAAGATGTACAACAGCACCGCCACCAAGGACGAAGACTTCGAATACTTCGGCACGACGAGCCGCGGCACTCCCGTGTGGATCAACAAGCATCTGTGCCACGTCGATCACGTCATTCTGACGGGCACCATCGTGCACCACTACTTCTCGGGCTACGGCGGCGGCCGCAAGGCCATTTTGCCGGGTTGCGCCGCCATGGAAACGGTGCGCGTCAATCACAGCTTCATGCTCGATAAAAATGCAGGTCTGGGCCGCACGGTCGGCAATCCCTGCTACGAAGACCAAATGGAAGGCGTCGCGCTCTTTGCTAAGGGCCGTTCGCTGTTTCTCTTCAACGCTATTCTCAATGCCAAGCACGAATTTCTGCGCATGTTCGCGGGCGACTACATTGCCGCACATCAGGAAGCCTGCAAATTCGTCGATGAGGTATACGGCTGCGTGATTCCGAAACTTGCCGACCTCGTGATTGCCTCCTGCGGAGGATTCCCCAAAGACATCAACGTCTATCAGATGCAAAAGACGATGGACAACGCGGCCTGCGCCGTGAAGAAGGGCGGCGTCGTGATCCTCTTTGCCGACTGCGAGGAAGGTTCGGGCTCGGCCGTCCTCGAAGAGACCTTCCGCCGTCTCAAGACCCCGGAAGCGATCAAGAAGGAATTGGAAGAGAACTTCCGCATCGGCGCGAACAAAGCCTTCGCCATCACGCGTCCGCTCTCGAAGGCGCGCTTCATTCTCGTCTCGCGCCTTGACCGCGAACTCGCGCGCGACATGCTCTTCACCGCGGCGGTCGACACCCCCGAAGAAGCCTTTGCGCTCGCGAAGACCTATGTCGGCGAACGTCCCTCGGTCATCCTGATGCCCGAAGGCAGTCTCACGGTTCCGCGCGTCGCCGCGTAATCGCACCGTCTCTCACCAGACGAAAACTCCCCGTCGGGTTTCGGCCCTTCGGGGAGTCGTCGTTTATGGGATTTGCAACGCGATCAGCGAAGCGCCGGGAGGCGTCCTCCCGTCTTCTCGGCAAGCCTCAGCTCTTCGATGGCCTCAATCACCGATTCGCGCGTGAAGCCCGCGCGAAGAAGGATTTTCTTCGCCTCGCTTCGCGCGTCGCGCACGCTTCGCACGACGCGCGAGAGACGCTCCGCCGTCTCGGCGTCGGAGTCGCCCGCCAGCGGTCCCACGAGCGCGGCGTAGGCCGTGTCGGAGAGCCCCTCGAGGAGCCCGAGAAGCGACGCGTGTTTCGCGCGGACCGCTTCGTACTCGGCGAGCGCACGGCAAACGGCCCCTCCTTCCTCGACGCGCCCCTCGAGAAGGACGCGCTCAAGGAGTTCCGGAAGCTTGGCCGCGTCGCTCGTACGCTCGACGTAGCCGCAGGCG
>ENA-OPDH01003047-OPDH01003047.1-human-gut-metagenome-genome-assembly--contig:-NODE-3047-length-10277-cov-2.768636_pt1 | contig 10277 bp, 7 predicted proteins | sample MGYA00241260_ERZ501500 | MGnify/ENA primary metagenome ERZ501500 (study PRJEB25962, sample SAMEA2042519) | human gut metagenome | biome: human gut; feature: human-associated habitat; material: faeces...
CCGCGCTTCGCTCGCGAGTCCCGACGAGGTCCGCGAACTGACGGGCTGCGTCTTCGGCGCCGTTCCGCCCGTGAGTCTGCACCCCGACCTGCGTCTCGTGGCCGACCCTTCGCTCTATGAACGCTACGACGAACTCGCCTTCAACGCCGGCGCCCTCGACACGTCGATCATCATCCGCACCGAGGACTACCGCCGCATCGTGGCGCCCGAACCCGTCTCTTTCGTAAAGGCCTGACCAACCGATTTTTTCCCGACCCCGATCCCTTCGCCATGATCACCTCCTTCAATGAAATCCTGACGAGCGCCCTGACGCCGACCATGCTCATCTCGGGCGTGGGCCTCATGATGCTCTGCATGACCAACCGCTACAACAGCACCACCGACCGCATCCGCAAGCTCATCAAGCGCCGTGAAGCGTCGGGCCTCAAGAACGAACCCTGCATCGACACGGAAATCCGCTACGTCTTCCGCCGCGCCGCGCTCCTGCGCCACGCCATGCTCTGCATTTCGAGTTCCGCCGTCTGCACGGGCTTTCTCGTCGCCACGAGCGTGGCGAGCCACTTCCTCGACACGGACCTCACTTCTCTGGCGGTGCTGTGGCTCTTCCTCTCGATCGGCCTCATTCTGCTTTCCTCCCTCTTTTTCTTCTGTGAAGTGCTCACGTCGCTCAAGGCGCTCGGCATCGCCGTCTCGAATCTGCCCGGCAAGCGCAAGAAGCACTACGCGCGCTTCTACTAAGGAGAGGGAATCATGATTTTTTCCGAATTCAATTCGATCGTCGCGCAGGCCCTCACGCCGATCACCCTCATTTCGGGCGTCGGCATTCTCATGCTCTGCATGACCGCGCGCTACAACCACGCCACCGAACGCATCCGCCAGCTCATGGAAAAGCGCGAAGCGTCGGGGACGACCGTCGAACCCGACATCGACGCGGAAATCGACCTCATTTTCCACCGCGCGGCCCTTTTGCGTTCCGCCACCATTTCGGTCGTGCTCTCCGCCTTTTGCTCGGGCCTGATGGTGCTCGCCGGCGTTCTGAGCGGCATTCTTGACGTCTCGCTCGTCGGTCTGCAGTCCGCGCTTCTCGTCTCGGCCATTTTCTGCATCGTCGTCTCGCCGCTCTTTTTCTCGGCCGAAGTGACGGTCTCCCTGCACGCGCTCGGACTCGTCGTCGAGCATCTGCCCGAAAACGAGCCCGCCGCCGACAAGGCCGCCTGAGGCTCAGCGCATGTAACCCCAGCGGAAATAGAGCCCGCTGTCCTCGCCGAAGGTCTTCCCCCAAAGGAGATACACGGGACCGACGTAGGTATCGAGCCCCACGTAGAGCGACATGGCCTTTTTCCAATCGTCGTAGGACGAATCGTACTCGGAGGACTCGGAGCGGTTCCAGGCGCGGCCCGCTTCGAGAGAGCCCCCGAACCACACGGGCATCCCGATGTCGAACTGATCCGACATGTTCCGCGCGAGCCCGATCGATCCGAACTGTTTGTCCGACCCCGACCATCGGCCGTCGGGACTCCCTGAGAGACGTCCCGCTCCGCCCAACTGATATTCGCCGTGGCGGGTGGAGCGCCCCGCTTCGATCGTGCCCGTGGCGGTCCAGCGCCCGAAGGAAACGGGCATCTTGAAGCTCACCTCGTACGAATTGTGGCCGCCCGCGTCGCCCGAGGCGTCGTCCTCGGAGAGTTCCCACGAGGCGGAAAGATTCCATCCCTTGGTCGGGAAGGCGACGCGATCGAGCGTGTCGAGATAGAGATCCGCCATCGCAACCCCCGAAGAGCGGCTTCCGCCCTCGGGCGCCGAACCGATCACCCGCGTCGTGTCGCGGTTGACCCAGCCGACGCCGCCCGCGATCACGCCGAGATCCCACAGTTCCCGTCCGAGCCGCACCTGCGCGCGGTATTCCTCATTGCTCCAGCGGTGCCGTGCCTTGCCGTCCTGATAGACGTCGTAGCTCGTTTTTTCAAAACTCAGTCTCGGCATCACGAACCAGGGCGATCCCGGGCCCAGGGGCTGCACGAATTCGCTCGAGAACCCCTTGGTTTCGCCGAGCTGCACCTGATTGCGCCACTGCCCGCCCCAGGAGTTCATCCACCCCCAGGTGTGCGAAAGGATCAGATTGAAGTCCGAATGATCGCGAAAGTCCGACTCGACGGCCCCGCCGAATCGAATGGAGGAATATCCGGGCTTGAGTTCCTGAGGTTTGAGCACCAGCACCGACGTGCCGTCGGGACCGGGCTCGAAGGAATAAGTCACCTGCGTGAAGTCGCCCGAAGCCCAAATCCTGCGGGCCGAGTCGGCTACCTCTTCGTTCGTGACCTCGCGGTCGAGCGGCAGGTCGGCGCGTTCCACGACGGCTTCCGGATTGACCGTGGTAAGGCCCTCGACGCGCACCTCGGCGAGGCGGACCATCGTTTCCTCCGAATCCCGCCGCGGCATGCCCGCGAGATGCTCCTTGTTCCAAGCCGCATAGCGGACAGGATCGGACGAGAGTTTCGCCAGGCGGTCCTTCACCTTGATCGCCGCCTCGTAGCCCGCGTCGATGATGGCGGGACTCTTTTTGAGGTCCGCGCTCGTGAAGTTCGTCAGATCGGGCGTGATCAGGATGTCCCGCTCCGTCAGCTGCTCCATCGAGCGGCGCACGCTCTGCTCCGTGAGCAGATTCACCATCTGCGCCGAAACGTCGAGAAAATTCGTGATTTCCTCTCGCTTGGCCAGAGGAGTCCCCGCATTCACGGCGATGACGATGTCGGCGCCGAGCTCACGCGCGAGTTCCACGGGAAGGTTGTCGACAAGACCGCCGTCCACGAGTAGCAGCCCCTGATATTCCACCGGCGCGAAGGCAGCGGGCACCGACATGGAGGCGCGCATCGCCTCGCGCAGGGTGCAGTTTTTCTGCATCACGACGCGCTTTCCGTTCACAAGATCCGTCGCGGGGGCCGCAAAGGGGATGGCGAGATTCGAGAGATCCTGAATGTGGTTGACGGCCCCGACGTGCTTGGAGAGAAAAATGTCGAGTTCCTGCGAGGGAAAGACTTCTTCGGGCAGGCGCACGTGACCGTCCCGGTCGATCTTGAGGCCGCCCGTCGTAAGACCGGAATAGTCGTCGAGCTTCTGCAGCCACGGGATGTGACGGCGGTCGCCGCGCAGCGCAAGCATCTTGTCCCAGTCGACGCCGAGCACGATCTTGCCCACTTCGTCGGCGCTGTAGCCCGCCGCATAAGCGCCGCCCACCATCGAACCCATGGAGGTCCCCGTCACCACGTCGATCTTGACGTTCAGTTCTTCGAGGACCTTGAGGACGCCCACGTGCGAGAAGCCCCGGGCGCCGCCGCCCGAGAGCACGAGCCCGACGCAGGGACGTCCCTCCGCCCGGCACGCGGCGCGCACTTCCTCGGGCGTCTTGGCCCACACGTTTTGTCCGCACAATAGAAATACCGCCATCGCCGCCATCGTCGGGCCGGCCGCCAAGCGAAAGTTCATAACGCTGTCGGTCGCATCCTTCCCCGTCTTTCGACGGAAAAGGAGCGCCGCCTCCTTTTCGGGTTCGGTAGGATCGCTCCGTCGTTTTCGGGGACGCGCCGCACGGGAAACGGCCCCTCAAATGGATACAATCTCAGGGAATCATTCTCTCTTTCCCGCCTCGACAACGACGAACGGCGGAAGAGATCGATCTTTCAAGTGTAATGGGGGTTGCGTTTTCGTTTTCGAAACGCCTCCCCGTCTACGGGATTTCATTCATGCGCATTCTTCTTACGGGCGGCACCGGTTTCATCGGTTCGCACACCGCCGCGCTTCTCCTCGAAGCCGGACACGACGTCGTGCTCTACGACAATCTCTCCAACAGCCGCGCCGAAGTCGTCGACAGGCTCGAGCGCATCACCGGGCGCCGTCCCGTGCTCGTGGTGGGCGACATCCGCGACGAAGAGGCCATGCGGCGGGTGCTTCACGAGCACCGCATCGAAGCCGTCATTCACTTCGCCGGCCTCAAGGCCGTCGGCGAATCGGTCGAAAAGCCCCTCGAGTACTACGACAACAACATCGTCGGTACGCTTCGGCTTCTCGAAGCGATGCGCGCCGAGGGCGTGAAGTCCCTCATCTTCAGCTCGTCCTCCACCGTCTACGGTACGCCCAAGTCGCTTCCGCTCACCGAAGAGATGCCTACGGGCGAGGCCACCAATCCGTACGGCCGCACGAAACTGCACATCGAACAGATCCTTGCCGACTGCGCCAAGGCGGATCCCGAACTGCGCGTCGTCTGCCTGCGCTACTTCAACCCGATCGGGGCGCATCCTTCAGGACTCATCGGCGAAGATCCCAACGGCATTCCGAACAATCTCCTGCCCTACGTGGCCCGCGTCGCGCACGGACGCCTTCCCAAGGTGCGCGTCTTCGGCAACGACTACCCGACGCCCGACGGCACGGGCGTGCGCGACTACATCCACGTCATGGACCTCGCCGAAGGGCACGTGAAGGCGCTCCCCTACGTCACGACGCATCCGGGCTGGATCGCGATCAACCTTGGCTGCGGACGCGGCTACAGCGTGCTCGAAGTCATCCGCGCCTTTGAAAAGGCGAGCGGACAGACGATCCCCTTTGAAATCGTTCCGCGCCGCGAAGGCGACATCGCCGCGAACTGGGGCGATCCTTCGCGCGCCGAAAAGCTCCTCGGCTGGCGGGCCCGCTACGACATCGACGACATGTGCCGCGACGCCTGGCGCTTCGAATCGATGCTCGAAGGCTGATGCCCTGATGCCCGATCGGCGTCACTGCCCGGCTTCGGGCGGCGGCGCCTTTTCCGTCTCGGGCGAAGTTATCCACAGGTTCGCGGAAAGCGACAACCATTTGATAACAGAGTTATCCACACCATTTTGCCAACTCTCCGTAGGAATCTCTGAGATTCCTATCGTTTTTCCACAGATGAGCCGGCAATTGGCCGGTTGCGCGGGGTCGGTGAGCGGGGCGGGGACGAGCCCCGAGAGCGCCCTGCTCCAAACGGCGGCGTGCGCTTCGTCGTGACGCTGGGCCGAGGAGAGAATGAAGCGCGCTTCCTCCAGACGCGAAACGTAGTCGCCCCGCTCGACGTAGTGTTCGATTTCGAGCCGCGAAGGCGCGGGACATTCCGTCAGAACGCGCACGAGCCACGCCGCGAACGCCTCCGTTTCGGAGGGCTTTCCCACCTGCTTGTCGACGACCCGCAGGATTTCGCCCCGGGCGGCCCGGGTGAGGATCGCGTCGACGAAGTCCCTCTCGCCCGAATGGAGCCACCCCGCGCGCACGATGTAGCCCGCGGCGCCCGAGCGCATCACGGCGTACTCGCCCTCCTCCTTGGAGCGCCCGTAGGGACCCCGCGCCGAGGGGCGGTCCCGTTCGCACCAGGGCGCCTCGCCTTCTCCCGAAAACACGTAGTCCGTGCTCACCTGCAGAATCCTCGCGCCCGCGGCGCGGGTCGCTTCGGCAACGAAGCCCGCGCCCTCGGCATTGACGCGGTCGTATTCGTAGAGACGGTCTCCGGGCGCGCGCGTCACCGCGGCGGCGTTGACGACCCAGTCGGGGCGAAACTCCCTCATGCACCGCTCAAGGGCGCTGCGGCTCGTAATGTCGAGCCGATCCTTCGGGAGGCTCCAGACCGTCAGATCGGGGCGCCCGGTCATCGCCCGCGTCAGAGCGCGTCCGAGTCGGCCGTCCGCTCCGGTAATCAGGCACCGCATTCTTATTCCTCCTTCAAAATCTCACGCAGATAAGGCGCCGACGGCGTATCGCCCGCGGCCACTTCTTCGGGCGTCCCTTCGGCCACGATCCGGCCGCCCGCGGCGCCGCCCTCGGGACCGAGTTCCACCACCCGGTCGGCAAAGGCGATGACGCGCGGATCGTGTTCCACGACGAGCACGGTGTTGCCCGCCTCGACCAGACGGTCAAGCGTTTTCAAAAGCTTCGCCACGTCGGCCGGGTGCAGGCCCACCGTCGGTTCGTCGAGAACGAAGAGCGTTCTTCCCGTACTCGGTCTCGCGAGTTCCGTCGCAAGCTTCAGACGCTGCGATTCGCCCCCAGAGAGACTCGGCGCACTCTGTCCGAGCCGGATGTAGCCGAGCCCCACTTCGTCGAGCAACGCGAGTCGACGCTTGAGCGCGGGGTGGTTCGCGAAGACTTCCGAAGCCTCCGCCACCGTCAGCGAGAGCACCTCGCTGATGTTGAGCCCCTTGTAGCGGACTTCCAGCGTTTCGCGGTTGAAGCGCTCCCCGTGACAGACATCGCAGGGAACGTAGACGTCGGGCAAAAACTGCATGGCGACCCGAACGACGCCGTCCCCGCCGCAGGCTTCGCAGCGTCCGCCCTTGACGTTGAAGCTGAAGCGGTTGGCGTCGTATCCGCGCTCCTTCGCGGTGAGCGTCGAGGCGAAGACCTCCCGAATGGGACCGTAGAGTCCGGCGAAGGTCGCCACGTTCGAGCGCGGCGTCCGGCCGACGGGCGACGCGTCGACCGTGAGAATCTTGTCGAAGAGATCGGCGTTTTCGATCCGCTCAAAGGGGAGGACTTCCTCGCGGGCGCCCATGTAACGGTTTCGGAGCGCCCGGCAAAGCGTGTCGTTGACGAGCGACGATTTTCCCGCGCCCGACACGCCGGTGACGGCCACAAAGAGCCCCTCGGGAATCGAAAGCGTGACGTTCTGCAGGTTGTGTCCCTTCGCGCCGACCAGGCGCAGAGAACGGCCGGACTTGCGCCGCGGGCGCTTCTCGCCGAAATCGGCGAGGCCCGACAAAAACCGGCCCGTGAGCGACCGTTCGTTTCGGGCCACGTCTTCGGGGCGGCCCGCGGCGAGGAGTTCGCCGCCCGTTTCGCCCGCTCCAGGCCCCATGTCGACGAGCCAGTCGGCCGTCTTCATCACCGTTTCGTCGTGTTCGACCATGACGACAGTGTTGCCCTGCTCCTGCAGATTGCGGATCGCTCGAATGAGCCTCTCGTTGTCCCGGGGATGAAGTCCCACGCTCGGTTCGTCCAATACGTAGAGCACCCCCGTAAGGCCCGAGCCGAGCTGACCCGCGAGGCGGATTCGCTGCGCTTCGCCCCCCGAGAGCGTGTCGGCCGAGCGGCCGAGCGTCAGGTAGGGAACGCCCACCAGGAGAAGAAAGCGAAGACGCTCGCGAATGAGCGCGAGAAGGGGCGCCGCCACGACGGCCTTGCCGCCCGGCACCGAAAAGTCGTCGAAATAGCGGGCGAGATCCGAGAGCGGCAGGGAGAGAATGTCGGGCAGCGTTCTGCGCATCGATCCTTCTCCGATCCAGACGCTTCGCCCGTAGAGACCGATGCCCGAGCCGCCGCAGGTCCGACAGGGCCGGAGCCGACGGTAGTCCGAGAGTCCCTTTTGCAGGGCGGCGTCGCCGGTATTCCAGGCGGTTTCGAGTTCACTCAGAATGCCTTCGTACACGGATTCCCGGCCCGACCAGAGCGCGTTGCGCTCTTTCTCGGTCAGCAGTTTCCACGGCCGAGCCGTATCGATGCCGAGTCGCCGGCAGGCCTTCTTGAGCGAAGCCCACCGCACCTCCGAAGAGGGATTCCATCCCCGAAGCGCCCCCGCTTCGAGCGACTTTCCCTCGTCTTCCACAAGGGTTTCAAGCGCAAAGGCCGACTCCTCTCCCGTGCCGCCGCACTCGGGACAGCACCCCGAAGGATGGTTCGGCGAGAAAAGTTTCGGCTCCAGAAGCGGGGAGCGGTAGTCGCATACGGGACAGGCGTAGTTCGTCGAAAAGCCGTAGAGGGCCGACGAATCCATCTCCCGAACGAGAACGCGGCCGTTTCCGATTTTGGCGGCCGACTCGAAGCTCTCGGCGAGACGCTCCCGCTGCTCTTCGCGCACGCGCAGACGGTCGACGACGAGTTCGAGCGACGCGACCTGTTCCGGCAAATCGGCCGCCTCCTCCATTTCATGCGCGACGCCCTCCGCAACAAAGCGCGTGTAGCCCTTCGCACTCCAGGGGGCGAGTCGGCGTACCGTCGGTTCGTCCGATTGCGCCAGCGGTGCGGTGATGAGAATCCGCGCCTCAACCGAGCGCTCGAGCGTTCGCTCGACCATTTCCGCCACGATCTGCGCGGAGAGGGGTTCGCCGTGCTCGGGACAGAAAGGCTGTCCCGTCCGGGCGAAGAGCAGACGCAGCGCGTCGGAGAGTTCCGTGATCGTGCCGACGGTGGAGCGGGGATTTCTCATCAAAGTCTTCTGTTCGATCGCGACGGCGGCGGGAAGGTTTTCGATCGCCTCCACATCCGCCCTCGGCAGAAGGTCCATCGCCTGCCGCGCCCGAATCGAAAGGCTCTCCACATATCGTCTCTGCGCTTCGGCGTAGAGCGTATCGAAGGCAAGCGAGCTCTTTCCCGACCCCGACACGCCGGTGACGACGGTCACGGCGTTGAGCGGGATCTCCACCGAGACGTTCTTCAGATTGTGCGTGCGCGCGCCGCGCACGCGGATGACTTTGGGATTCGGCATCTCGGTTCCTTAAGGAAAAGGGCTTGGCGGCTCCGCTAGACTTTGCATCTTTCCAAACAAGCGGATGTCGCAACATGAGCCAGGAACAGGAAATCGAAGTGCAGGCGGGCAAAATGACCCGTACGGAAATCAAGGCCAGCGCCTCCCTCGCCGGGATTTTTGCGCTTCGCATGCTCGGGCTCTTCCTAATCTTACCCGTCTTCGCGGTTTACGCTCACAAGATCCCCGGCGGCGACGACGAGTTTCTCGTGGGACTCACGCTCGGCATTTACGGTCTGACGCAGGGCCTCCTGCAGATTCCCTTCGGCATCGCCAGCGACCGTTGGGGCCGCAAGCCCGTGATCGTCGTCGGGCTTCTCATCTTCGCCGTGGGGAGTTTTCTCGCAGCCTGCGCCGATCAGATCGTCCTCGTCATGCTCGGCCGCGCCCTGCAGGGGGCGGGCGCCATTTCGGCCGCCGTCACGGCGATGATTTCCGACAGCGTGCGCGAGCGCGTCATCACGAAGGCCATGGCGATGGTGGGCGCCTCGATCGGCCTCACCTTCGCGCTCTCTCTCGTCATCGCGCCGCCCTTGAACGAACTCTTCGGCGTGCCGGGACTCTTCGTCATCACGGGGCTTCTCGCCCTTTCGGCCCTCCCCGTGATTCTCTTCGTCGTCCCCACTCCGCCCGCGCCCGCCGCGAGCGACGAAAAACGCCCGAGCCGCTGGCAGGACGTCGCCTTCGACCCGGAGCTTCTGCGGCTCAACTTCGGGATCTTCTCGCTGCACGCCGTGCTCACGGCGATCTTCGTCGTCGTGCCGGGACGACTCGAGTCGATGGACCTTCCCGTCCTGCACCACTGGTACGTCTATCTTCCCGCGGTCCTCTTCGGCTTCGCGCTGATGGTGGCGCCCATCCGCTGGGCCGAGCGCACGCAAAACGTCACGACCCTCGTTCGGCGGGCGATCATCCTCATGACCGTCACCTTCGGGCTCTTTACCTATCTGATGCACTCCATCTGGGAGATCGCATTCCTTCTCGCGCTCTTCTTCACGTGCTTCAACGTGCTCGAAGCGACGCTCCCCGGCCTCATCTCGCGCTTCTCGCCCCGCGAAAGCAAGGGGCTCGCGTTGGGCATCTACAACACGACGCAGAACATCGGTCTTTTCGCGGGCGGCGCCGCGGGCGGCTGGCTCGCGAAGCACTTCTGCGCCGAAACCGTCTTTGTCGCAGCCGCTTTGCTCATGGTCCTCTGGTACTTTGTCGCCCGAGGTCAGACGGAGCCCGGCCGCAAAAAGCGCGCCGATACGGCGCAGTGAAGAAGTGTGCTTCGGTGCGCTACAAATTGTCGCGTTCCTTCTGTAGAATGATCCTCGCTTCGGAAGATTTCCGAGCACAGGTTGGCTGACTCTCACGCCGAAAATGCCCTCCGCCCGAGGACATTGCGCCGCTAGAGAGACTTCGGCTTTGTTTTATTTGGGTACGTTACTTTGATTTTGGGTTGAATTATGGTCAACAAAGTCATTCTCATCGGCAATCTCGGTCGTGATCCCGAAATTCGCTTCACCACCGACCGCAACACCGCGGTCGCCAATCTCGCCCTGGCCACGACGCGCCGCTACCGCACGCCCGACGGTCAGACCACGGAAGAAACCGAATGGCACCGCGTCGTCTTCTTCGGCCGTCAGGCTGAAATCGCCCGCGACTACCTGCGCAAGGGCCGTCAGATCTACGTCGAAGGCCGTCTGCGCACGCGCAAGTGGACCGACCAGGAAGGGCGCGATCACTTCACGACGGAAATCATCGGGGAAAA
>ENA-OPDH01003049-OPDH01003049.1-human-gut-metagenome-genome-assembly--contig:-NODE-3049-length-10275-cov-2.340802_pt1 | contig 10275 bp, 7 predicted proteins | sample MGYA00241260_ERZ501500 | MGnify/ENA primary metagenome ERZ501500 (study PRJEB25962, sample SAMEA2042519) | human gut metagenome | biome: human gut; feature: human-associated habitat; material: faeces...
GCAGACAGAAGTCAAAGAGCTCCTCCGGTCCTTTAAAGAAAATATAATTTGCTTCCGACGGAAATACTTTATACCCAATGCGGACCAGCTCATCCTTCAGCCACTGTGCCTCCCGAAAAACAAGCTGTCTTCCCTCCTCTACATATTCCGTCTCTGTAAGTGCCTGGATCCCGGCTGCCTGGGCCATGGTGGAAACATTCCATGGCTGAACGCAGAGCTCCATCCTTTCCATCAGCTTTCTGTCAGAACAGAGGCCATAGCCCAGCCGCACACCGGCCATGGCATATCTTTTTGTAAATGCTTTCAGGATAAAAAGATTATTGAACCCGGAAAGAGAATGCTTCAGAGAATACTCTTCCGGTTCCTTTACAAAATCAAGGAAACACTCATCTACCACCAGCAGGATATCCAGCTTTCTGCATTTTTCCAGGATCCTTTTCAGAAGCCTGTGGGGGATCAGCATGCCGGTAGGATTGTTGGGGTTACATAAGAAAGCCATATCCAGTCCCTTATGGAGGATATCCAGATATGCTTCACTGAGCACAAAACCGTCATTTTCCGTCAGCATGTAATATTCCAGCTCACAGCCAGTGCTGGCCAGAGCCTGTCCGTATTCCGCAAAAGTAGGCGCCGGGATCAGAGCCCGCTTTGGCTTTACTGCATGACAGAGCGTAAGGATCACTTCTGCCGCTCGGTTACCGCATATTACCTCTTCCGCTTTTACCCCTTCCGATTCTGCGATCCTTTCCCTGAGAACGCCGCATCCCACCTGGGGATACTGTGCAATATGATCCAGACTGTGGATAATGGCCTGCTTCACACTTTCCGGTGTTCCCAAAGGATTCAGATTTGCCGAAAAATCCAGGCAGTCTTTATGTTTATATACGTCTCCTCCATGTATGTGTTTTGTCATTGGTCATTCTCCTGTCTGTATTTATTGTTACCTTAATAACCCGAACCGGATCCCCGCACTGAGCAGTCCAAATACAACCACTCCCAGTATGGATGCCGCATACATCAGCCGGTTAGCTCTTTTGATATCCTCCGGCTCCACCGGGCGGATCGGATCCCCGATCGTCGGTTTTTCATATAGCTTACCAAAATAATAAGCATTTCCTGCCAGCTGAACATCCAGTGCTCCTGCCATAGCCGCTTCTGTCTGGGCAGAATTGGGGCTTGCATGATTGCGGCGGTCTCTTCTGTATATTTTCACTGCATTTTTGGTATCCATTCCAACAAATACTGTGGACAATGCCATCAGCCAGCCGGAAATTCTGGCTGGAATATAATTCGCCACATCGTCAAGTCTGGCTGCACATCTTCCAAAATACAGATATTTATCGTTTTTATATCCAAGCATAGAATCCATAGTGTTGATGCCCTTGTACAAAAACATCAGGGGAATTCCACCGATTGCCATATAAAGCATAGGGGCAATAATTCCGTCAGAGGAATTTTCCGCAACCGTTTCCACAGCTGCCTTCGTCACTCCGATTTCTGAAAGTGCCTGTGTATCACGTCCCACAATCATGGAAACGGCATAACGCGCTTCCTCAATGGTTCCGTTTTTCAGGCGGTCATATACTTTCATACTTTCCACTTTCAATGATTTTGTTGCAAGCAGCTGTCCGCACCAGAAAGTCTCCAGTGCAAAGCCCAGCCAGAAATTCCATTTATAAAGCAGATGGATTACAACGTAAGGAATAAAAAAGGTAATAAAACAGACAAGAACAACTTCCAGAATACCTCCTGCCCGCTCACCCTTATCTGTTTTCGGAAACACCTTTCGTATTCCTTTTTCCAGTATGCTGATCAGATTTCCTATAAGACATACCGGATGATATAGCCATCTTGGATCTCCCATAAGCAGGTCAAGAATAAAACCTGCGGGAAGAGTTAATAATCGTATCATTTTTGTAACTCCTTATACTCCAGACACTTTTTTAAAAATGCCTGCGGGATTTTCGGATTTGCGTAATAATATAAATGAGGAAAACCAGCTAACAAATGATCAGAGCCGTGCATGCAGTCCCACCCGCGTTTGCTTTCCGGTTTGGAAGCATGAAATGCAGTTCCACAATTATCCGAATCAAAATAATGAAATTCATGGGCAGGACTTACTCCAAGATCTGACTCCCCAAGAATTGCAGTTTCCTGTTTTCCATGGGAAATCCCCTGATTCTGCTTCAAAGTAATATAGCCAAACCGGGTCAGTCTGGGTGTGCGCCATACCTTACCCGGAATAACGCCTGCCATTTCATAGAATTTCCCATCCATTCCCTCCATGCTTTCGTGGAGATACATGAACCCACCGCATTCTGCAAGACAGGGCATTCCATCCTTTATGGCTGCCGCAATTTCCTGCCGCATAGAAAGATTCTCCTCCAATGCTTTTCCATTTAATTCCGGATATCCACCATAGAGAAGAAGTCCGTCCAGATTTTCTGGTAAATGTCCGTCATGTACAGGCGAAAAGGCCACCAGCTCGGCACCCATGGAACGAAGAAGATCCAGATTGTCTTCATAAAAGAAGCAGAATGCCTCATCTTTCGCAAGACCGATCCGAAGCTTCTTTGGGCTTTTCCAGGTATACACCTGACTCATTTCAGTCAATACATCCACTTCTCTTTTCACCTTTTCAGCTATTGCACTGGTTCCAGATGGCTGACATAGGGATCTCTCATCTGTCTTTTCCAACAATGGATATTCCAACACTGGTGCCTCATTGGCCAGTTTTAATATCTCTTCTATTTCCAGACTGTTCTCCAGCACTTCTGCCAGCTTCAAAAGCCGTCCCTTCAGTTCCGGGATTTCTTCTGGCAAAATCAGTCCCAGGTGTCGGCTCTCGATCACACAATCTTCCACCCTTGGCACATAGCCCAGTACTTTGATGCCAAGCTCCTCTTCCACCAGTTTCTTCATTCTGGGATAGAGCATAGGGGACATCTGGTTAAAAATCACGCCTTTTATGCGGCTGTCTTTTTTGTATTCCAGAAAGCCTTTTATGTAGGCAGCAAGAGAGACACTCATTCCCTTGCTGTTCACGATCAGAATAACCGGCGTATCCGTAACTCGCGCCAGATCATAAGCACTTGCCAAAGTAGTGGTTCCTGCCACTCCATCGTAAAAACCCATAACGCCTTCCATCACTGCTATTTCACAATCAGCACTGTTTTTTGCAAGAAGGTATCTGGTAATCTCCTCTCCTGTAAAAAAAGTGTCCAGATTTCGGGATTTTGTACCAATTACCTGGGTATGGAACATGGGATCAATATAATCCGGTCCGCATTTAAAGGAGACTGTCTTTATTCCTCTGTTTACCAGTACCTGCAGCAGACCACAGGTGAGAAGTGTTTTTCCGCTTCCGCTGGCTCCTGCTGCAAGCAAGATCCTGGGTATTCTTTTTTTCATGATAGTCCTCCTCTTCTTTCCGCGCCAACAGCCTTTTTCTGCACTCTTAAGAAAACCACACCTGTCATATCTGCGCCCGGGGGCTCTGGCAGGTAATGATATAAATAGGATTTTCTCCCATCATTAGATGGTATCTTCCAATCTCTTTTGATCTGGAGGCTGTAAGCTGCACTGCTTCCTGATCTGCGAAATCGTATTCTTTCAATATTTCCAGTGCCTCACTGATAGTCTCCAGCGTAATGCAGTTGATCACGATCCGCACATCCCGGTTCTTTTCTAAAAGCAGGGCAACGATTTCTTTCAGATTTCCTGATGAACCGCCGATAAACGCATGAGTTGGAACCGGCAGTTCTTTTAGTGCTTCCGGTGCCTCGCCCTTTATAATTTCCAGATTATCCGCTGCAAACCGCTGTTTGTTTTCGTAAAGAAGAGCCACCGCGTCATCCTTTTTCTCAACAGCGAAAACCTGTCCCTGATCTGCGCGAAGAGCCATTTCCACAGAAACAGAACCTGTTCCGGCACCTACATCATAACAGATGGAATCTTCCTGAAGACGAAGCTTGGAAAGGGAAACACATCTCACCTCTTCTTTTGTCATAGGTGCTTTTCCACGGATAAATTTCTCATCTGGAATTCCATGAGTGGAAAATGCCGGTCTGGCTTTTTCATTGTAAGCACAGACAACGCTCAATGCCTGACCCTCATAGGAAGTTAGTTCACTGGCGTTCGCCTGGAATATTTTTTCATCTGGATAGGAAAGATTTTCTCCAACATAGAGAACCACATCTCCCATCTCATATTCCACCAGCTTCTGTGCAAGTTCCGCAACTGCACTTCCTGTTCCCAGAATGGAAAAAACCTTCTGATTCTGCTTGATCATGGAAACCAAATTGCAATTTTTGCCATGGGCGCTGGTAATCTTCGCATCATCCCAGGATAAACCGATCTGGGACATAAAATAAACCACAGAAGAAATTCCGCAGATAATCTCAATGGAGACACAGCCATTCTCTTTTTCACTGTCCTCCTGCCCTTCAAAACCATCTGCTAAAACACCCTCTGGTTTCCTTCCATTCAACACATCCAACAGCTTCTTCGCTCCGCTGTAGAATCCCACATCCCCGGACAAAGCTATCACAATATTCTCATATTCCGGATGGCTCTTAATATAAGCTCCAATCACATCACTGCGGTATTCATACACCACCGGCTGTCCCGGCTCCCGGATGGAATCTGCCATACGCCTGGCTCCAATGATCAGATCAGCTCTTTGAACTGCCCTTTTTCCCTGAATTGTAAGGGTTTTCTCACTTCCCATCCCAATTCCCAGAAGTGTAACGTGAGGTTTCAGGGTGAGTCCAAAATGTTCCGCGAGCATATGTTTACATTCTGCCACAGAAAGACCCTCTTCCTGCAGCGGTCTTCCAATTATAACAGGAATCACATCGCACATAAGTGCAGCATCAATTTTCTCCTGGAAACCACCTGCTTTTCCTGTATCCTTTGTCACAAGATATCTGCAGTCATACTGACGAAGCATGGCTGCGTTTAATTCCATGGAAAAGGGTCCCTGCATACCGATCAGATGCTTGCCCTCAAAGCCGTAACCTTTGCAGGTTTCCATCACAGATGGCAAAGACAGAACACGGGCATAAATGCGTTCTCCTGCATCAGATAAAGCTGTAAATTTTCCAAGCTCCTTGCTGCCTGTGGTAAGCAGGATATTTCCTTTTGTACCTTCCAGAAATTCCACTGCTGCCTCTGTATTCTCCACATAAATAGCCTTATCCTGATAAGCACCGGCCTCTCTTAATACTCGCTGGTAAGAAAAACCTGTATTTTGGCAGGCAGCACGAATATTCTCCGTTACCTCGGCAGCATACGGATGGGTAGCATCCAGCACCAGTCCGGGACTGAGTTCTTTCAGAAGATTTTCCATCTCCGCCCCATTCAGGCGGCCAGCGTGGATTTTCAGATATTCGCCCTCTTTTAATGATTTGCTGCCGTAATCGGTAGCGACACATGCAAGCACACTTACTTTATTTTTTGCCAGAAAGCTGCAGATTTCACAGCCTTCTGTGGTGCCTGCAAAAACAACAACATCAGACATTTTTATATCCTCTTGGTGTTACCATTTTTCCATCAATATTTCTGGTCTGTGAATTTCCGATAAATACAGTGGTAAACATATCTACCTGAGTTTCTTTCAATTCAGCCAGAGTCATAACCCTGGCAGTTTCACCCTCGCGGTTAATGTTCTGCACGGTACCGCATACTGTTTCCGGAGATTTGTGTTGAAGCATAAGTTCGCAGGCTTTTTTCAGATAATCGTGTCTCTTGTGACTGGACGGATTGTAAAGAACAATCACAAAATCAGCTTCCGAAGCCAGAAGAAGACGCTTCTCGATCTTTTCCCATGGTGTGAGCAGATCACTGAGACTGATCAGACAGAAATCGTGGATCAATGGAGCACCAAGCACTGCTGCTCCTCCGGTTGCTGCTGTAACACCTGCAACTACTTCCAGCTCCACCTCCGGATAGTTTGCGCCGATTTCATACATAAGACCAGCCATTCCGTAAACTCCCGCATCACCACTGCAGATCATGGAAACTGTCTGGTCTTTCATAGCCTCATCAAAAGCCATTACACAGCGGTCTACTTCCTTTCTCATAGGTGTGGTGAGAAAAGATTTTCCCGGAAAATGGTCTTTTACAAGATCAATATAAACAGTGTATCCAACGATCACATCACTTTTTTCAAGAGCTGTAGCTGCAGCTCCTGTCATTCCTTCATAAGAACCTGGTCCGATTCCTACCACATAGATTTTCTTTTCTTTACTCAAAACGTATCCTCCAATCTCCAAGGACAAGAGCGGTTGTCACGCCCTCTGCGCCCTGTTTTCTCTGTATAAAATGAATGCCAGTATGATTCTCTGCGGCTTTCACCGCGCTTCGTTCACACACATTATCCACACCTACTGTCTTACTCACAAAAGAGGATGAGGTGAATTCACCCTGCACAGACAGAAGTTCCTCACTGGAAAATGTTTTGAAAGGAACTCCCAGCTTTTCTGAAAGAGCCAGAAGCCCGGGTTCTTCTTTTTTTACATCAATGCTTGCTAGAGCTGCAACTGCCTCCGGATAAATGTCATTTTCTTTCAGGCAGCTGAATGCTGCTTTTTCCACGGCTTCTGATTCTTTATTTTTCCGGCAGCCCATTCCAAGCGCAGCAGCCGGTGGAACTACGTGCGTCGTTGCAGCAAAGGGATGACAGCTTTTATGTACGGTCACGGCAATCCCCACCTCTGGAAGTGGTGTGCCGTCCACAGTTTCATACTGTATTTCAGAAAGTGATATGCCAGTTTTTTGACACCAGATCAGTCCCTTTGGCAGTTCTCCCTCCCAGGGGAATTCGCTGTAAAATCCAACCTTCTCACCTGCCAGCAGCGCGGCAGAAACCTCTTTCGCCTCTTTCATTCGAAAAATGTGACAGTTGTTTTTCTTTGCAAACACATCCACAGCAAATTTTCCCTCAAGGTCTGTGGCAGTTGTGACTACAGGGATTGCCTGTAAAATGTCTGCAGCCAGACAGGCAAGTTCATTTGCCCCGCCAAGATGTCCAGACAGCAGGGATATCACAAATTTGCCCAATTCATCTACTACCAGCACAGCCGGGTCTTTCTTTTTGCTTTGTATAAAGGGAGCAATGCTGCGCACTGCGATTCCAGCTGCTCCAATGAAAATGATACTGTCTGCAGTTTCGAACTGTTCTCCCGTCCATTTCCCGCAGCTTCCCTTTATAGAATCTGGAATGTATTTGCTCTTTGTGAAAAGAGAAACTATATTTCCTTCTTTTTCCAGTCCCTTTTTTAGTTTCTCTCCTGTCTGCTGCCCTGTCAGGGTGTAGCATATCATGGAAATTTTCATCCGTTTTCCTTTCATCTGGAACAGGCTCTAACCTAAGCTGCCATATCAAATAACCTTATTCTTATTTCGTTGCTTCACGGAACTCTGTTGTAAATCCTGGATCGTATAACTTGGAACGGTCATAATGAGCGGCATTTACGCAGTCTCCAATGATCATAAGTGCAGTCTTCGTAATATGATTCTCCTTCGCAGTCTGCGCCAGGGTTCCTACTGTGCACACAAATTTCTTCTCATCCTCCCAGGTTGCCTTATACACAATCGCAGCAGGAGTATCTGCCGTATAACCGCCTTCGATCAGTCTTCTGCTCAGTTCTTCCAGCATTCCTGTGCTGAGAAAAACAACCATAGTTGCCTGATGAGCGGCAAAGGACTGAATGCTTTCCTTTGGCGGAACCGGAGTTCTGCCTTCCATACGGGTGATGATCACGCTCTGGGAAATATCCGGCAGCGTATATTCCAGATTTAAAGCACTTGCCGCACCGCAGAATGCGCTGACACCAGGACAGTAATCATAAGCAATTCCCTTCTCATCCAGCACATCCATCTGCTCACGGATGGCACCATAAATACAGGGATCACCTGTGTGAAGTCTTACTGTTGTCTTGCCTGCCGCTTCTGCCTTTTCCATAACAGAAAGCACCTCTTCCAGTGTCATCTTTGCGCTGTTATAAATGGTACAAATATCCTTTGTGTACTCTAAAAGTTTGGGATTTACCAGAGATCCTGCATAAATAACTACGTCTGCTTCTTCCAGATATTTCTTTCCTCTTACGGTGATCAGATCCGGTGCTCCGGAACCTGCTCCTACGAAATGAATCATGGCTTTCTCTCCTTTTTCACTATAATTTTTATTGTGCGGCAAAGTTTTATAATTCTTACTTTAATAAATTTTCACTTTGCCTACATTGGTTTTTTATTTACATTATCTTATTTTTCCTTCACAATGATCAACGAATAATAACCTGCATCATCTGGAATTTCTTCCACACTTCTATAAATTTTCTCATCTGGCATTCCGCAATTTTCAATCATCTCGGCCTTATTACCAGATGCTTTGATCTGTGCTTTTACTTCCTGCATTTTTTTGCCGGTTTTCATCAAAACTTTCGTTCCGGGAAGCTTCAATGCTTCTTCTATCTGATAGGAGGCAGGGATTACATGAAGCTGCTGGGATTTTTCCACCAGTCCTTCATTAAATCTGGCACTGACTGCACAAAAGGATGTAATGCCGCTGACGATTTCTGTGGCATATCCCAGCTGTTCCACACGTTTGTGTACATAAATATATGTAGAATATACGGTCGGGTCTCCCAGGGTGAGAAATACTACATTTTTTCCTTTCTCAAGCCATTTTGCAATTATTTTTGCTCCTTCATCATGAACACGTTTCAGTTCTTCTCTGTCTTTGATCATGGGCATTGGCAGGGAAATCATCTGTTTGCTGTCAATTTCCGGATACGCTCCTTTCATGATCCTATATGCCACAGATTCTATTGGTTTTTCCCCTGGGAAAGCCAGTATATCTGCTTCCTTTGTAAGTCTTAAGGCCTTTAAAGTGATCAGCTCCGGATCCCCTGGGCCAACTCCTACGCCATATAATTTTCCTGTCATAGATCTCTCTTTCTGAAATAGTTTTTAAGCATAACTACTCTGTTTTTATTTTTTGCTCTCATAAACTGAACATATCTTTATTCGTAAAAATGCCCTGCAACATACTGTCCATGCCTGCAATCTGCACACTCTATCATCCCGCTTACATTTGAAGTTTAAGCATTTCATCCTGCTTTTGAATTTCCTGAATCAGTTCACCGGCATCTCTTGTTTTTCCCAGATATCCATATACATTGTTAAAAACAACCGCACCAAGCTTAATTTGTTCATAGGAACGGTGATCCAGATAAAACTGGATTCTTTCCATAATTTCTTTCATTGCAGGCTCTAAAAGGCCTTTTTCGTGCAAAATATCAAGAGCCTCATCTGTGGTATTACAATTCAGGATATCTCTGGCAGTATCTCCATCCGCTCCCACTCTGAGGGCATTGGATGCAAGCACTTCCATTCGAGCATCTGCACTGTGGGAATGGGTGTTCATAATTCCTGCTGCTACCTTTACAAACTTGCCAATATGGGCAACAAATAGGATTCCTTTCACGCCCATATCCACAGCCATATCAATGGTTTCTCCCACATAATTGCTGCACTTGATATTTCGTTCGAAAGGTAAGGTCATGTGCTCACGCAGATAATCTGCCCCATAATTTCCAGGTGTCACAAGAAGATACTTCTCACCTTGGGTAAAATGCTGCTTCATTTCCACATGGATGCTCTCCACAAGGGCTTTTTCGCTCATCGGCTCCACGATTCCGGAAGTTCCAAGGATGGAGATTCCCCCTGTGATTCCCAGTCTGGGATTAAAGGTCTTCTTGCCGATTTCTACACCTTCCGGGACAGAAATCACAACCTTCAGCCCTCCCTCATAGTCATGGGAAACTGCAGCTTCTTCTGCCTCCCGAAGAATCATGGCACGAGGAACAGGATTGATCGCCGCTTCTCCCACTTTCTGGGAGAGTCCAGGTCTTGTAACTCTGCCTACGCCCGCTCCGCCATCTATAACGATTCCGGCAGTATCCGTCTTCCACACTGTAGCATACACAAGAATGCCATTTGTTGTGTCCGGATCATCTCCGGCATCTTTTTTCACTGCACAGGTAACCTGATTTTCACTGATCTGAATATCATGCAGTTCCAGGTCAAGGAGGATTCCCTTGGGAGTCATAAGCGGTACAGATGTTAACTTTTCTTTTCCCAGAAGCATCAGGCAGGCGCCCTTGCAAGCTGCTGCCGCGCAGGAACCTGTAGTATAGCCAAAACGCATTTTCTTCTGTCCGCGAATCACATAATAATCTTCCAATCCTGTCTTATGTTCCATGTTTCTTG
>ENA-OPDH01003050-OPDH01003050.1-human-gut-metagenome-genome-assembly--contig:-NODE-3050-length-10273-cov-3.693776_pt1 | contig 10273 bp, 10 predicted proteins | sample MGYA00241260_ERZ501500 | MGnify/ENA primary metagenome ERZ501500 (study PRJEB25962, sample SAMEA2042519) | human gut metagenome | biome: human gut; feature: human-associated habitat; material: faeces...
AGAAATTAAAAGAGTTAATATTTTCTTCTGTCGATCTAATAAATACATAACTCGCTCCTCCTTGTATAGCTTTATAAGTATTCCAAAAAACGTTCTCTAAACTTTCATAAATCAGAGAACGTTTTTACTATTATTCATTTTCAATTAATAATTGATATATTTCTTTTTCATTCGAAGCGTTTTTTAATTTCCCCATTAACATTTCATCATTTATAATTTTCATTATATATTGAAGAATATCTGTCTGTTTATCTTCTCCGTCAAGTGCAATGCAAAAGAGGAACTGAACATTCACCACTGATGATGTATTTACCATCTCATGGAAATCAACACCTTTTTTTAATCTAACAAAACTAATGCATGGAATATTGACATGTCCCAAATCTGTATGTGGAATTGCCACTGCATAAGGATAGGTCTTTAATCCCGTGGGATATTTCTTTTCTCTTTCTATCAATGCATTTCCAAAACTTTCTTTTACATAGCCCCTCTTTGATAATCTTTTTCCTATATTCTGAAGAATTTCTTCCGCGGAATACTCTTTGTCATCTTCCAGTAAAAACACTGTATCTTTTTTAAATAATGAATCTGCCATACTCATAAAAAATAATCTCCTTCTCTCTAACATAAAATTTACTTTATGTGTTCAGTATATGACAATCTGTTTATTTAAAACAATTAGGTTCTTTCCTTTGCTATTAGGAACAAATTTATTTATACTTGCAATTTATAACACAAGACATATTACAGGCAATGTTGCGATTGACAAAAGAGTTGATACAAAAATTGAGCGCGAAGCGGTTTCTCCATTATAATTATATTTATCTGCAAGAATTGCTGTTGTTGCTGCCATTGGCATCGCACTTAATAAAACAGCAACATTTCCCAGTACCAGATCTACGCCAAGAAGACGGACTGCACCAAAGACAATTGCTGGAAATACAATCAGGCGAATCAAACAGTAATACAAAATAGATGAATCCAGAAAATCACTCCACTTTGAATTCGCAAACATTGCTCCCACGGTAATCATAGACAGCGGCGTCGTACATTTGCTCAAGCCTGAAATTGTATCTTCCAGAAACGGAGGCAGCGAGACAGGGGTGATCATTAAAGTGACTCCTATAATAATTGCAATAATGCACGGATGTTTCACCAGCTTTTGAAAAGATTCCTTCCTATCCACATTTGTAAATAAAGAAAGCCCGGCAGTCCACATCATAATACGAATCGGAATCTGAAAAAAAGAGGTATAAAGTACACCAAGATTCCCATATAATTCCCCTACGACCGGAATTCCGATAAAGCTTGAATTAGATACAATCAATCCATATCTGAAAATATTTTTCTTCTCACTTGAAACAGGAGAAAAAAACAAAGCACTCAAATACAACGCTGCCAGCTGTATTCCAAATGAAATTCCCAACGCAATCAGACAATTGTGGAGAAGATTTCCGGACACATTCCATTCACCTAAAAAAGACTCTATAATATTACATGGCAGGATTAAATTCACTGTCAAGTTCGACAATGTCTTCCGACCGGACTCTGAGATAATATTTCTCTTTCTAAATAGAACTCCCACAGCCATTAACAGAAATAACATCATCTGTAAATGAAACATTCTCACAAAGTTATCCACCATATCCTCCTCTGAGATAAATCAATTCGGGATGGGGTTCTTCCATAAGCCCCATCCCGAATAAATTATCCATTATATTTTTCTTTGTCTAATTCTTTTTCTTTCGCGTTTACGATTACGTTAACTGCTGCGTCTCCGATAACATTCAGAGGAAGTAATGCCATCTCAACCGGACGGTTGATAGCTACAACAAGCGCATAACCTATCAGGCAGGCTTCTGTTGTCCATCCCATTCCAGATAAAACAGTGAAGATCATCGTTGTTCCTGCAATCGGAATTGCCGGCGTTCCCGCTGCCGCACAGATTGACAAGAATGCCATAACAATCATGTTAGCAGGTGTTACATCAATTCCTGCTGCTGTTGCAATGAATGTCACTGCGAACATGTGCATAACTGTTGTTCCGTTCATATTGATCGTCATTCCTGTCGGAAGTACAAAGCTTGTAATTTCTTCACTACATCCCAGTTCATCAATACAGGTTCTTGTATTCAGTGGAAGACAGGCTGCAGAAGAGTTTGTTGAAAATCCGAACACTCCCACTTTCGCTATCTTCTTTAAGAATTTCACTGGATTCTCTCTTGTTGTAATCCAGATTCCAAGTGGATATAAAGTCACTACTAACAAGAATAATGTAAGCATTGCAAAGATGACATACGCTGCTGCCGGAGCAAGATATTCCACACCGTAGATCGCAAAGGTTCTAGAAATCAAACAGAAAATTGCAATCGGTCCTACTTTGTTGATCAGGAATGTCAAGTACATCTGAATTACTTCATTTGCACTTTCCAATACTTTCTTCAATGGATCTGCTTTTTCTCCAAGCTGATTCATGCACAGGCCAATAATAATCGCAACTACTACAACTGCCAAAATACTGTTATTTGTGCTGAATGCTTCCGTTATGTTGCTCGGTACCGCATTGACAATTGTTGCCAGTGGATTAAATGCGTCGATCGTTGCCGCTTCACTTACCGCCTCGCTTGGAAGTGTAACATTGAAGAAGCCCAGTGATTTTACAATATAAGCAAGGACACATCCAAAAAATGCACCAAACACATAAAATCCAAAGAAACCAAGCAACGTCTTTCCTGCAATACGACCAAGCTTTGTGGAATTGGAAATGCTGCACATTGCAAGACTTAAGGACACTAATACCAGAGGTACGATTGCAAGCTGCAGACCTCTCATAAAGATCTGTCCTACAATATAGAAGATTCCGACAGCGCCAACACCTTCTTCTACTGTGATATCCTGAAACAAAATTTTATTAATTACATTCCATGTACTTTCTGAAACTACATTTTCTCTAATCAGCAAAAAAGCAATACCTACGATCAAGCCACCAATCAGAGCAATCATCATCTTTTTTACTACTGACATTTGTTCTTTTTGCTTTGCCATTTTCTCTTCACTCCTTGTTTTTCTCCTATTTTAGGGTACAAAAATAGCGCCAAAACAAATCCATGACTGTTTCCTTATATTTTCCTATTCAAATTCATGATTTATCTGGCGCTTTCCTATGTTACATAGGTTTAATCTCAATTCCTTCTTTTTCAAATGTTTCCCGAATTCTTCTTGCAAATGCAATTGCTTTCGGGCCATCGCCATGAACACAGAGCGTATCGCCTTTAATGTCGATATCTTTACCATTAATTGATGTAACTTTTCCTTCTTTAATCATCCGCACACAACGGCTGATCGCTACATCCTCATCTGTGATCATAGAGCCTTCCATCTTTCGCAGAACCAGTGATAAATCATCCATATACGCACGGTCTGCAAAAATTTCCGCTGCCGTTCGAAGTCCCATGTCTTCCGCAATCTTGCCGAGTACAGCTCCTGCACAATAGTAGATGATCAAATCTTTATCTACTTCATATACTGCTTCGCAGATTGCTCTGGAGATTTCTTCATCGTACTGGCACTGATTTCCCATGGCTCCATGAGGCGCTACATGATGCAGCTTCATTCCATAGCTTTGTGTAAATGCAGACAACGCTCCGATCTGATATTTTACATAATTCTTTACTTCTTGAAAGGATAAGACCATCTTTCTTCTTCCAAAACCCATCAGATCCGGATAGCCGGGATGTGCTCCGACTACAACGCCTCTTTCGCTTGCCATACGCACTACTTTATCCATCACCATCGGATCACCTGCATGCCATCCACATGCTACATTAGCTGCCGTAATCTGCTGAAGGATTGCTTCATCATCTCCCAGCTTATACGCACCGAAACTTTCTCCGATATCACTGTTTAAATCGATTGAATACATGATTTTCCTCCTTTCTATTTATTTACTATGTTCTGTGGGTTTCCCTCAACATAAGCTTTTAAATTATCTACTGCAATATCCATCAATCTCTGACGAGACTCCTTTGGCGCCCATGAAATATGTGGTGTGATCAGACAGTTCTTAGCTGTGAGCAGCGGATTATCATGCTTGATCGGCTCTGTTGAAACAACATCCAAGCCTGCTGCAGCTACTTTTCCGCTATTCAATGCATCTGCCAAATCCTGTTCCTCGATCAATGGACCTCTTGAATTATTTAAAATGATAACTCCATCTTTCATTTTTGCAATTGTATTTTTGTTGATGATCTTCTCTGTGTCCGGGAACAGAGGGCAGTGAAGTGCAATAACGTCAGACTGACTCAACACTTCATCCAGATCAGCGTACTGACAAGTTTCACATTCCAATGCCGGATTTCTGTATGAATCATATGCAAGAACTTTCATACCGAGTGCCTGCGCAATCTTTCCGGTAGACTGACCGATTCTTCCGTAACCGATAATTCCCATTGTCTTTCCATCTAACTCAATCAATGGATAATCCCAGAAGCACCAATCCGGATTTGCTTCCCACGCACCTTCATGAACCGCTTTGCTGTGATGTCCGATATGATGACAGATTTCCAACAATAATGCGATTGCAAATTGTCCTACTGCCGCTGTTCCGTAAGTCGGAATATTCGCTACCGGAATTCCCTTTTCTTTGGCAGTCGTAATGTCAACTACGTTATATCCCGTTGCTAACACGCCGACAAATTTAATGTTGGTACATTTTTCGAATACTTCTTTCGGAAGCGGTGTCTTATTGGTATATACAATTTCTGCATCTCCGATTCTGTCAATAGTCTCCTGTACATCTGTCAGAGAAGTACGATCATATACTACGCACTCTCCCAATGCTTCTAAGCCTTCCCACGAAATATCTCCCGGGTTTAATGTGTAACCGTCCAAAACAACTATCTTCATTTTCATTCTCCTCCATATTTTAAAATTTTAATTATAGTTCATAGTGTGTGGATATAAAATCCGTTGTAAAATTACCTTCCTGAAAATCCTTCTGGTGCAGGATATCATACTGGAACTCAAGATTTGTCCTGACTCCTTCGATTTCCATCTCATCCAGCGCTCTTATCATTTTACGGATCGCGGTTTTGCGATCTCTGTCATAGGTGATCACCTTCACCAGCATAGAATCGTAATTCGGCGGGATTTGATATCCTTCATAAATCGCTGTATCAATACGCACTCCGTTTCCTCCCGGAAGATGCAGATGTGTGATCGTTCCCGGACTCGGAAGGAATCCGCGTATCGGATCTTCTGCATTAATTCTGCACTCAATTGCATGCCCCCGGAAAAGGATGTCCTCCTGCGCCACGCTCAGCGCCTCTCCTGCTGCCACCAGAATCTGTTCCCGAATAAGATCAACGCCGGAGATCAACTCGCTCACCGGATGCTCTACCTGTATTCTCGTGTTCATTTCCATGAAGAAAAATTCTCCACTGTCATCTAACAGAAATTCTATGGTTCCGGCACTTTCGTAGTTCACTGCTTTTGCCGCCTGTACCGCAGTTGCGCGTATCTTCTTTCTTATCTCGTCTGTCAAAGCCGGGGATGGCGATTCCTCGATCATTTTCTGATGCCGTCTCTGAATAGAGCAATCTCTTTCTCCCAGCTGAATGACCTGTCCATATTTATCTGCCATGATCTGAACTTCTACATGTCTGGGATTCTGCACATAGCGTTCCAAATACATGGAATCGTCAGCGAAGGCACGTATCGATTCCTGTTGTGCTGCCTGAAAGCTGACTTTGAATTCCTCACGGTCCTTTGCAATCCGCATGCCTTTTCCGCCTCCGCCTGAAGACGCTTTGATCATAACCGGATATCCAATACGCTCTGCTTCTCTTTTCGCTTCTTCCAAGTCGTAAACCGCTTCCTCTGTACCCGGAACAACCGGAACGCCGGCCTGCTTCATTGTTTTTTTAGCCTCAGATTTATTTCCCATCCTGCTGATCAATTCTGAAGATGGTCCGATAAATGTAATATGATGCTGTTCGCACATTTGTACAAACTCCGCATTTTCTGACAAAAATCCAAATCCCGGATGAATCGCTTCCGCCCCCACAGCTATTGCCGCACTGATTATGCGTTCCATATTTAAATAACTGTCCGACGCTTCTGCTTTTCCGATACAGACCGCTTCATCTGCCAGTCCCACATGCACGGCGTTTCTATCTGCCTGCGAGTATACCGCCACAGTCCGGATACCCAGTTCCCGACATGCGCGTATAATCCTGACTGCGATCTCTCCGCGATTTGCGATCAAGATCCTTTTAAACATCTCTCACCATATCCTTTGCTCTTCCATCACAAACATTGGCTGATCATATTCGACGAGCATTCCGTCATCGACAAGTATCTCTGTGATTTTTCCGGAAATATCGGCCTCCAAGGGGTTGATCAGCTTCATTGCCTCCACAGCTCCTATGATCTGTCCCTTTTCTACCTGATCACCCACCTGCACGTAAGGTGTTTCCGTCTCTCCTTCATATGCATGAAAGATTCCTACCATCGGAGAAGCGATCACATGCTCTTTCGGTCTTTCTGTCTCTTTTTTCGGCGCTTTTGGCTCATCTGCCGGATTTTCCAAAGAAGTGTTTTCTATTGCTTTCACAACATTTTCGTTGCTTTTACTTTCTTTTTTCATTTTCAACCGGAAGTCTCTGTCTTCCAGCTCAAACTCGATCAAATTTGAGTCGTTTACTTCACGGAGCAATTCTATCATTTTTTCGTATTCCATATTTGCCTCCGATCTTAGCTTCTCTGTCCCAGCTCTTTCTCTAGTTTCTGCAATTTCTGCAATTGCCTGATATATAATTTCTGCGCAAGTTCAATTCCTACGTGAATAAATCTGACACGATACCCCGGCACGCTCTGTGCAAGTTTCGGAAGATCAACGGAAATTACCGTTCCAATCTTTGTGTATCCGCCTGTACTTTGCCGGTCTGCCAACATAATAATCGGCTGCCCATTGGTCGGAACCTGTATGGACCCAAATACGATACCATCACTGATGATATTTCCGTCACCGAGATGATGAATCGGTTCTTCTCGTTTCAGTCTGCATCCCATACGGTCAAATTCATTCGTAATCTCTGCCCCGTACCAGAAGAACTTTCGAAGTTCTTCCTCTGAAAATTCATAGTCCTGCGGACCTGTGACTACACGGAGCGTGATTTCCTTTGTCGGAAATACCTCCTGCGGAATTTTACGTTTCTCCATATTCGGAAGCTCTGTCTTTGGGTGAACAAATCCGATTCGATCACCTTTCTCCAGTTTTCTTCCTTCGTATCCTCCCATGTGATTTCGCATGAGCGTCGATTTACTTCCCATGATCAGGGGAATGTCAAGCCCTCCTGCAAATGCAAGATATGCTCTGCATCCATTTCCCGATGCCATTCCAAATGCCAGTCTGTCTCCTGCATGTACTAACACCGCCTGATACATCGGAATCGCTTCACCATTTACCGTCGGGGCAAGGTCGCCGCCTGTCACTGCAATAATATTATCTTCTTCAAACAACAGTGTCACTCCGGAAAATGTCATTTCCAGCAATCCTTCTCCCCGTTTGTTGCCGACAAGAATATTTGCCAGATAAAAAGATCTCGTATCCATAGGTCCCGCCGGAGATACTCCAAACTGCTGATAACCGAATCTTCCCTCATCCTGAACCGTTGTCAATAGTCCCGGATTCTCAACAACAATTCCCATTATTCCACCGCCTTTTCATAAGTTTTCACATGATAATTGCCTCGTAAATCAGCTTCTCTTATCTTGTCATATTCTCTTCTGCTTACAGGGATAAATTTTACCCACTCACCCGCATGTACCAGAAAAGGATCTTTCTTTGTATAATCGCAGATCGTAAGCGGTGTTGTTCCGATAATATTCCATCCGCATGGCTGGTCAAATGGAATCAAATTTGAGAGATTCTCCTGCACTACGATAGAACGTGCAGAAATATGTACTCTCGGCGTTGGCCTTCTCTTAAAATGAAATGGCTCCTCAAATCTTGCCATATAAGCATGCCCCGGTGCAAACCCAAGCATATATGCATAATATTCATGACCGGAATGCATTTTTATCACATCTTCTGTCGAGAGATTTTCAAGCGCTGCACATTCTTCCAGATCCATTCCCAATTCCCCTTCGTAGCAGATTGGAATTTCTTTGATGATCTTTTTTGCATCTTCTACCTGTTCCATGCCGCAGGTTCTCTTCATAACTTCTTCTTTTAACTGTTCAAAACTAATTTTATCCGGTCTGTAATGAATCATTAAAGAAGCATATGTGGGAACCATCTCTGTAACTCCATGGATTGGATGTTTTTCCAGTTCCTCCTGCAGCATACGAACCTGTCTGTTTACCTCCAGACTGATCACATTTCCCATTTGAATGGATACAGCGCAGTCACCTGCTATCAGAAACTTTACTTCCATCTTCGTTCTCCTTTCATCTGCATGGCAGATCCATATCCATTTGTTGATTTTTACTTCGTTTCTTTATCTGCCCTCAGTATAGCACAGCAACATTACTAAAAAAAATAAATTATTTATCTATAATATATTAACATTTTTAATATTTCTCTCTTATTTGACAAATCCCCAATTTTTATCCTGTAAATACGATTCCATTTTCTCTTCAAAAATGCGGACTGCTTTCATTGTTGCTTCTTTTGGATACTTATGCTGAATTTTATATGTCACACGCTCCGGCGGCTGAATATGGTTCGCAATCTCACTTACGTAAACCGGGCGCAGTGCCTGAATCCGCTCTACCACAGAGATCGGGGCAATAAACCACCGCTTATCATCTGAAATCAAATGAAGCAATAGCTCAAAGGTATCCACTTCTATCCTTGGACGTTTCCCCTTTCCTACCCACTGGTCATGCCAGATCTGATAGTTTGCTTCCCAGCTTAAGAACACTTCCTCTTCCGGGTCCAATTCATCTGTATGCAGAATCTCTTTGCGAAGAGATGTCTCGCCGCTCTGCACAATATACATCTTTTCTCTCAGTACCGGCTCTGCTGTAATATTTTTGAAATGAAGGTGATGATATACAAACCCAAGGTCAATCTCATGATTTTCCACCTGCTCATAGATTTCCTGCGAATAATGAGTTTTGATCTTTAAACTTAAGACCGGGTCTTCTTCCCGCAAAATTTTTCTGTACAAATTGAAAAAAATTGTTGTGTTCAACGTATCCGTACATCCGATACTTAAATACAATTTCTCCTGCCCGTGCTGCAGAAGCTGCATTTCCTGCCAAAGAGAAAGCCAGCGTTCTGCAATCGGTATGAATTCTTCTCCCTGGGTGGTGAGTTCAATCTGCTTGTACCCTTTCTTTCGATTCAAAAGCTTTACATTCAGCTCATCCTCCAACAGTTTCAATCTGTGACTGACTGTCGGCTGTGACAAAAATAAATTTTCTGCGGTTTTTGTAATATTCTTCGTTTTTACGATCATCAAAAATGTCTCAATCTCTGCCTGATTCATTTTCTTTCCTCCTTATAACCCTCTTCCCTGATCCATTCAAATATAAATTTTGTTAATATTATACCTCATAATTATTTATTTCACAAAGTATTCTTTACTCTTTGTTATCTCTAAAATACTTTGTTATTTTTTCGGTTCTTTGATATAATTTGAGGTAATAAATATTAATGTTTTTCAGAAAGGATTTTGGATATGACTGCTGCTTTTCAAGAATTGATTAAGAATGCAAAATTAACAAAAAAAGAACGGCTGATTGCAGATTATGTTCTCAATAATTTTCGTGACTTATGTTTTATGACATCCACCGAACTTGCAAATACGCTTTCTGTCAGTCATTCTTCTGTTATGCGCTTTACAAAAGATCTTGGTTTTTCCGGATATACAGAATTTCAGCGTACGATCCGGGAGCAATACAATACTTACATATCGAGCCATTCACAATCTTCCGCTATTCCGACTGTGAAGCTGACACAGAGTCTGGAAAAGCTGTCAAAAAGCAGTATTATCGAAACAGTTCAAGATATTACATTTAACAATATCCGGTCTGCCGTCATGCGAAACTCAACAGAATTATTTGAAAAAGCAAGCGATACGATCATTCACTCTCACACAAAATATATTGTCGGGTCCAGAGCCTGCAGTGTTGCCGCTAATTTTTTATCCGTCAATTTGAAGGATACACTTCCGATGGTCTTCCCGGAACCTTCCGATTCTCTGAATACCTTTGATTATTTGTCCGATATCAGCAAACGGGATTGTCTGATCGCCATCAGCTA
>ENA-OPDH01003061-OPDH01003061.1-human-gut-metagenome-genome-assembly--contig:-NODE-3061-length-10258-cov-2.218073_pt1 | contig 10258 bp, 9 predicted proteins | sample MGYA00241260_ERZ501500 | MGnify/ENA primary metagenome ERZ501500 (study PRJEB25962, sample SAMEA2042519) | human gut metagenome | biome: human gut; feature: human-associated habitat; material: faeces...
ATTTGTTACTGCTGTTCTGCTTTTAGATACACGTTCCGCTACTTCATCCTGTTTTAAATTGAATTCTGTTAAAAGTCTTTTATATGCAATTGCCTCTTCAATTGGATTTAAGTTTTCACGCTGGATATTTTCAATAAGTGAAATTTCTACAACTTCCTGTTCTGTTAATTTTTTGATAATAACAGGAACCTCTTTTAAATTAGCAAGTTTGGCAGCTCTCCATCTTCTTTCGCCAGCAATGATCTCATAGTAATCATCTTTCTGTTGTACAAGTAATGGTTGTAAAACACCAAACTGTTTGATGGACTCTGCTAATTCCAAAAGTGCATCCTCATCAAAATTTTTTCTTGGCTGTTCTCTGTTTGGTTCTACTTTATTAATGTTAACGAGTATACCTTCCACTACTTTTTCATCTTTTTTAACAGCTGGTTTTGTTGTTGCTGTTGTTGTTTTTGCAGTATTTACTTTATTAGTAATAAGTGAATCAAGTCCCTTGCCTAATCCATTTTTCTTTGCGGTTGCCATATTTTAAATATCCTTTCTATCTATTACTTCTTTTGCAAGTAAACGGTAACTTTCTGCCCCAGCAGATTTGGAATCATATAAGTTAATTGGCAATCCATAAGATGGTGCCTCTGCCAGACGAATATTTCTTGGTATCAATGTATCATATATTTTTGCATCTAAATTATTTCTTACATTTTCAACTACCTGATTAGAAAGATTTGTGCGCACGTCATACATTGTAAAGACAACCCCTTCAATCAAAAGATTTGGATTTAATCTTTGTTGTACAAGATCAATGGTATGTATTAACTGGCTCAATCCTTCCAGCGCATAATATTCACATTGAATTGGAACCAGGACAGAGTTTGCAGTTGTCATTGCGTTAATTGTCAGCATATTTAAAGATGGCGGACAATCAATTACAATAAAATCATAATCTTCTTTGATATAATCAACAGCATTTCTTAATATGTATTCCTTTTCTGGAATACCTAATAATTCGATTTCAGCTCCGGCAAGATTTACATTTGATGGAATTACTTTCATTCCGTCTATAACCGTATCCGTCATACTTTCTTTAACGGAACATTCATCAAGCATTAACTCATAAACTGTATTTTCCACTTCATTTTTATCTACTCCAAGTCCACTTGTCATATTTCCCTGTGGATCAAGATCAATTGTTAATACTTTTTTCCCTGCTTCCGCAAGACAAGCAGCCAGATTAATTGCTGTTGTTGTCTTACCAACACCACCCTTTTGGTTTGCTACTGCTATAATTCTACCCATTATATTTTCCTTTCCCATAGTTCTGTTATTAGCTATTATGTTTCTTTATAATAATATAAATAAAGACTGCTCTGTGAATCATGTGTTTTTTCGTGTATGATATAATCTACCGAGCGAAGCGGGTATAGATAACGATCATAGATTTGTGCTTCATGATATAATCAATTTTCATTCCATAATAGCTGGATATTTTACTATTTTATAAGCAGATATTTTTGTTGTTTTTTTCTACGTTGTATATTATAACACTTCTATATTTCAAATGCTATGATTAATTATCCAAAAATGTTTCACGTGAAACATTCATATTTTTATTGTGTCACTTCAAACTATAGTATTTAATATTATAAGAGCCTACTAAATATTGTTAAAATATAACATAGACCGTAAAATGTTTCACGTGAAACATTTTACGGTCTTGACTATTTATTGTTTGTCTTTTTTTCCAAATTATCAATCCATTTATATATAAGCAGTAATAGTATTAGACAACCGATTGTTACTATACCGGCTTTACTTAATTCATTATTTTTATACTCAGTTTTTGGCAAAACCGAATTAATTGTTGAACCATAATAATAATGATCCTTTGTATAAGCTGGGAACATATCTCCTACATTATATTGAGAATACTCTTTTTGATTTACTTGCATCCGCATATCAGTATCATATCCATAGTGAAAGAAATAATTCGTTGCACCTGATTCTGAACCATTATAGTCCTCTACAGTTTCTTTATCTGTTATTACTATATCTTCAATGTAATAATCAATCCCCTCAACCATTTCCGCAATCATTTTATGAAATGATATTTCCGTTACTATTATTTTTAAAAACAATAACACAAAGATAATTAATAATGCGATTAATGATATATTCACAAATTTTCCAAGTAATCTATTTTCATCTTTCATCTTACTCTTATATATTTTGTTACTCATATGTGTTTTTCCTTTATATATAATTTATCTACCTAATAGATTTATGAATTTATTTTAATTGGGAAAAGTGTCTCTTTTAGAAATATATATTTCAAAAATCCGATTCATCTTTTTCTTCAATCAGATCAGTAAGAATTTTCATAACAGAACTTAATTCCAATCTGCATCGAACTGGATCAATATCAATCAACCGGCTGCATAACTCCACTCGATTCAAAATATTCTTCATACCATCAAGTAAATTATCTTCCGATGATTCTATCTTTTCATCTTCACTTACTATATTCTGTTGTGACATTGTCTCCGTATATTCTTGAACAATTTCAATTTCTCGATTTTCTTCTTCCACTATCTGATCTAATTGTTCTATCTTACTAGAATATTCTTTGATAGAATTTTTCAAATTTTCTATAGACTCATTGATACTTTTCTGTTCTTCCATCAGTTCATTAATTTTAGCTTTATTCTTTGAATTAACATTTCTAGGTGTAAACAATTCATAGCACGAATCATTTGTTTCCTCCAACATTTTTATCATTCCGGTATTTTCTTTTAATTGAATTTCCAATAAATTTAACTGTTTTTCTAATGCATGTTTTTGTTCGAAATAAGAATCTTTTATTTGCTGTAAATATTCTATAACCATAATCACTTGTTCCTTTACTTTTGAGTAATCATTAATAATGCTGCTATTCTCGATTGGCACTGCTCATTGCTTACGCACATTATATCATGAACTTCTATTGTTTGCATTGTTAAGTTAAGCGGCTAGCAATTATGTTATTGAGAAAAATAGTAAATAATGATGCTTGACTTTTCTGTTATCCTGTACTATATTCAATATACCCCACAGGGGTATATTGAATATAATGAATGACAATATCATAAGTGGTAGAAAATAATACTCAGATAACAAAATGAGGGTGCGATGGACAGAAAGGATGTGGAGGTTATGACATGTTGTTGTAAAGGCAATGAGGATGGCAATGTAAAACATAAACAGCGTGATGAGCAGGAGAAGAAAGCGCTCATGACACGCTTGAGCCGTATTGAAGGACAGGTGCGTGGAATCAGGGCGATGGTGGAGGACGATCGTTATTGCGTGGATATTCTCACACAGGTGTCAGCAATCCAGGCGGCCTTGAATGGGTTTAACAAAGAACTTCTGGCGAGACATATCAAAACCTGTGTTTCGAAGGATATCCGCGAAGGAAATGAAGAGGCAGTCGATGAACTGTGTGAACTTTTGAAGAAACTGATGAAATAGTGAACTCTGATATTCAAAAGCAGAACATAACAGGAAAGAACATAACAGGAAGGGACGACATACATGAAAGAGAGATTTGATGTTACAGGCATGACCTGTTCCGCCTGCTCATCCCATGTGGAGAAAAGTGTGGGAAAGCTTACCGGGGTGGAAAATGTCAGCGTGAATCTGCTGACAAACAGTATGCAGGTCGAATTTGATGAGAATAAACTTGATACGGCAGGTATTATCAAGGCAGTGGAGGACGCCGGATACGGTGCGGCGGTAAAAGACGGGCACGCAAAATCCGGGACAAAAACGTCCGGACAGTCTGGTAGTCAGGAAAACAATGGACTTTCAGCCGTAGAGCAGAATGTGAAAAACATGAAAAAACGGCTGATCGTCTCACTGATTTTCTGGATACCGTTGATGTATGTGTCCATGGGACATATGATATATCAGTGGCTCAACATTCCGATGCCGCCGTTTACCATGAACTTTCTGCATGGAAATGAGAATGCAATCACCTATGCGTTTACGCAGTTTTTACTGTTGCTGCCAATTTTGATCGCAAATCACAAATATTTTAAAAACGGATTTAAAACGTTATGGCACAGAAGCCCGAACATGGACAGCCTGATCGCGATCGGTGCGGGTGCGGCAATACTCTATGGTATTTTTGCGATTTACCGTATCGGGTATGCGATGGGACACGGCGACATGATGGTCGTACATCAGTATGCCCATGACTTATATTTTGAGTCAGCCGGAACGATCCTGACACTGATCACCATTGGAAAATATCTTGAGACGAAGTCCAAGGGAAAAACAAGCGAGGCGATCACAAAACTTCTGAATCTCGCACCAAAGACCGTGACGGTTGTAAGAGATGGTGTGGAGCAGGTCGTGGATGCAGCAGATGTGGGAAAAGGAGAAATCTTCCTTGTAAAACCGGGTGAATCGGTTGCAGTGGACGGTATCGTGCTGGAGGGAAAATCCTCTTTTGACGAATCTGCGATCACAGGTGAGAGCATTCCGGTGCCAAAACAGGAGGGAGATGCCATTGTCTCTGCATCCATGAATAAATCCGGACTCATCCGTGCAAAAGCAACAAAAGTCGGTGAAGACACTACAATTGCGCAGATCATAAGGCTGGTTGAGGAAGCTTCCTCAAGCAAAGCCCCGATTGCAAAAGTGGCAGATAAAATTGCCGGAGTCTTTGTGCCGACCGTTATTACCATTGCACTGATCACAGGAGTTATCTGGCTGATCTCCGGCGCAACGTTTGAGTTTGCCATGTCAACTGCGATCGCAGTGCTTGTGATCTCGTGTCCGTGCGCACTTGGTCTTGCAACACCGGTAGCAATCATGGTTGGAACCGGAAAAGGTGCAGAGAACGGGATCCTCATCAAATCCGGTGACGCATTAGAGACGGCACATCAGATCGACACCGTTGTGTTAGATAAGACGGGAACTATCACACAGGGAAAGCCTGTCGTGACGGATATTATCTGTACTGCCGGAAAGAGCGCAGCTAAAACGCAGCTTCTTCAGATTGCAGGAAGTCTTGAGAAAAGCAGCGAACATCCGCTTGCCGAGGCGATTGTAAACTATTGTGTGACAAACAATATTTCCCTGGAAAAAGTAACAGATTTCAACGCTTTATTTGGAAAAGGAATCGAAGGTACAGTGTCCGGTACACACTACTATGCCGGAAATGAGAAGATGATGGAAGAGAAAGGAATCAGCCTTTCCGCAGAACAGAAAAACCAGATCCGGGAACTTGCCAAACAGGGCAGGACACCGCTTCTTTTTGCAGATGAAAACCAGTTCCTTGGAATTGTGGCAGTTGCAGATGTGGTAAAACCGACCAGTAAAGAGGCGGTACAGAAATTCCGTGATTACGGCATCCATGTCATTATGTTAACCGGTGACAACGAAGTGACCGCACAGGCGATCAAGGAGCAGGTTGGTATCGATGAGGTGATCGCCGGGGTTCTGCCAACACAGAAAGAGGAGAAAATCTCAGCCTTAAAACAGGCAGGACATAAAGTAGCGATGATCGGTGACGGCGTCAACGATGCACCGGCACTTGCCTCCGCAGATGTGGGAATTGCGATCGGCGCAGGAACAGACGTAGCGATCGAGAGCGCTGATATCGTACTGATGAAAAACGATTTACTTGACGCTGTAGGTGCAGTAAAATTAAGTAAAGCCGTGATCCGCAACATCAAAGAAAATTTATTCTGGGCATTCTTTTACAACAGTATCGGAATCCCGCTTGCAGCTGGTGTTTTGTATCCGCTTTTCCAGATAAAATTGAACCCGATGTTCGGTGCAGCAGCCATGAGTCTGAGCAGCGTATGTGTGGTAAGTAATGCACTCCGGTTAAGATGGGTAAAACTGCATGATGCGAAAAAGACGCAAATTGACCCACATCAGGATGTCGCTGCATGTACAATTGCAGATATTAACCAGCACAATGCACTGGATAATAATATAAAATCAACAAACAATGATAAAGGAGAATCAACTATGACAACAACAATTTCAATCGAAGGCATGATGTGTGCCCATTGCCAGGCACATGTAGAGAAAGCATTAAAAGAGGTCGCAGGCGTAACAGAAGTTACCGTAAGCCTTGAAAACAAAAATGCAGTCGTAACAGGCGATGCTTCTGTAGAAGCATTAAAACAGGCAGTTGTAGATGCAGGTTACGAAGTGACAGATGTGAAATAAAGTATTTTCGAAAGCAAATTTTAATATAAAAAGGATATCGCATGGAATTACCATGCGATATCCTTTTTTAGCGGAGATAGCGGGATTTGAACTCGCGCGCCGGAACATTTACCGACCTACCGCATTTCGAGTGCGGACCCTTCAGCCACTTGGGTATATCTCCATAGAAAAACGTGATACGCTTTTCTTTTTGTATAAAAATACTTGTTTAGTATACCATATTTTCTATAATCTGCAAGCTTTGAAATAGTTGTGTGCGCAAAAAAAATATATTATAATCTATTTAGCAATGAAATAACTTAATATAGCGTTGAGAAAGGAATGTTTACGTATGAAAAGAATCGGAATGTTGACAAGCGGCGGCGACTGCCAGGCGTTGAATGCGACCATGCGCGGCGTGGCCAAGGGCCTGTACCAGATCTATCAGGATGAGGTAGAGATCATTGGATTTGAAGACGGCTATAAAGGGCTTATGTATGCCAATTACCGTATAATGAAACGCTCTGATTTCTCTGGGATCCTGACAAAGGGCGGAACTATGCTGGGAACCTCCAGACAGCCCTTTAAGATGATGCGGGTTCCGGACGAAAACGGGCTGGACAAGGTGGAGCTGATGAAGCACACTTACTATAAGCTGAAGCTGGACGCTCTGGTGGTCCTCGGGGGAAATGGAAGCCAGAAAACAGCCAATCTCTTAAGCAAAGAGGGCTTAAACGTAGTAGGCCTTCCAAAGACCATTGATAATGACCTCTGGGGAACGGATATGACCTTCGGCTTCCAGAGCGCTGTGGATATCGCCACCAATGCCATCGACTGTATCCATACCACTGCCTCTTCCCACGGACGGGTGTTTATCGTGGAGATCATGGGCCATAAGGTGGGCTGGCTGACGCTGCACGCCGGTATTGCGGGCGGAGCCGATATCATCCTGCTTCCGGAGATCCCCTATGATCTGGACGCTGTGGTGAAAAAGATCAAGGAAAGGACCAGGGGCGGCAGCCGTTTCTCGATCCTGGCTGTGGCAGAGGGAGCCATATCCAAAGAAGAGGCGGCCATGTCCAAAAAGGAATATAAGAAAAAGCTGGAGGAACGGGCGCAGAAATACCAGTCTGTGGCCTATGAGATCGGAGCGAAGATCCAGGAGATGACCGGACAGGAGATCCGGGTCACGGTTCCGGGCCATATGCAGAGAGGCGGTGCGCCGGTGCCCTTTGACCGGGTACTTTCTTCCAGGATCGGCGCTCATGCGGCAGCTATGATCGAACGGGGAGATTTTGGAAAGCTGGTGGTCGTGAAAAACAACGTGATCACAGATATTCCCCTGGAGGAAAGCGCCGGAAAACTGAAACATGTGGATCCCCAGTCGGATATTATTAAAGAGGCAAAGCTTCTGGGGATCAGCTTCGGAGATAAATAAGAGATGTCATATACAGCGCTTTACAGGAAATGGCGGCCCCGGGTCTTCGGGGATGTGAAGGGCCAGGACCATATCGTTACGACTTTACAGAATCAGATCCGGTCAGAGCGGATCGGCCACGCCTATCTGTTCTGCGGGACCAGGGGAACAGGAAAGACCTCTGTGGCCAAGATCTTTGCTAAGGCAGTCAACTGTGAGCATCCAGAGGACGGAAGCCCCTGCGGAGAGTGTCCCAGCTGTCAGCAGATCCAGGCAGGCACATCCTTAAATGTGGTGGAGATCGACGCGGCCTCCAATAACGGCGTGGAGAATATCCGGGAGATCCGGGACCAGGTCCAGTATCCGCCCACCGAAGGAAAGTACCGGGTCTATATCATCGATGAGGTGCACATGCTGTCCACTGGCGCCTTCAACGCCTTGCTTAAGACGCTGGAGGAGCCGCCGTCCTATGTGATCTTTATCCTGGCCACCACGGAGGTCCATAAGATCCCGATCACGGTGCTTTCCAGGTGTCAGAGATACGATTTCCGGCGGATCACGGTGGATACCATTGCGGACCGGTTAAAGGAACTGACCGATGCAGAGGGCATGGCGGTGGAGGACCGTGCCCTGCGGTATGTGGCGAAGGCCGGGGACGGCTCCATGCGTGACGCACTGAGCCTTCTGGACCAGTGCGCGGCCTTCCATTATGGGGAGACCCTTACCTATGAGAATGTACTGGACGTACTTGGAGCTGTGGACAACCGGGTGTTCCGGGAGCTGTTTGGCGCCCTGAGGAACGGGCAGACAAAGGAATGTATCTTAAGACTGGAAGAAATGGTGATCCAGGGCCGGGAGCTTTCCCAGTTTGTGGCAGATTTCATCTGGTTTTTGCGGAATCTCCTGATCTTAAAGACGGCGGATGAGGCGGAGGAGCTTCTGGATATGTCGGAGGACAATCTGAAGCAGCTCAGGGAGGATGCGGCTCTGGCCGATGAAAATGTGCTGATGCGGTATATCCGTGTGTTTTCCGAGGTCCTGAATCAGATCCGGTTTGCGGCCCAGAAGCGGGTCCTTGTGGAGCTGGCGTTTATCCGGCTGACGAAGCCCGAGATGGAGCAGTCCATGGATGCGGTGCTGGAGCGGCTGGAACGGCTGGAACGCCAGATGGAGGAAGGGATCCCGGCGGCCCCGTGGCCTGGAAACATGGCCGGGGACGGAAGCCAGCCAGCCCTGCCCCAGGCGGTACAGCCCCAGGCCCCGTCTCTGGAAAGCAGAGAGGCGGAGCCCAGGACGGTGACCCTTCCTAAAGCCCAGCTGGAGGATCTGAACCTGATCCGGAATGAGTGGGGAAAGATCGTCCGGGAGATGGGAATGTCCATCCTCTTCATCTCCCACAACCTCCATGTGGTGCGTAAGCTCTGCACCCGTGTGGCGGTGATGGAAAAGGGCCGCATCGTGGAGACCGGTCCGGTGGACCAGATCTTCTTCCACCCGCAGGCTCCCTATACCCAGCGGCTCATTGCCGCCATTCCCACAAGGAGGAAGCTATGAACAGCGAACCCATTCTGGAGGTGCGGCACCTGAACGTGTGGTATCGGCCCTCCGGCGTGCTGCGCCGGGGACGGCAGCAGGTGCTCCACGACGTGAGCTTTGCCCTGTACCGGGGCGAGATACTGGGGCTGGTGGGCGAATCCGGCTCCGGTAAATCCACGCTGGCCCGTGCCATTCTGGGGATGCTGCCGGACTGTGAGGGGGAGATCATCCATCACAGCAAGCGCCCTCAGATGGTGTTTCAGGACCCGGCCAGCGCCATGAACCCCAGCCGCACGGTGGAGTGGATATTGTCCGAACCCCTGCGGATCTACGGGAAATACGACGCCGCCGAGGTACGGCGGCGGGTGGCGGAGATCATGAAGCTGGTAGGTCTGCCGCCGGAGTGCGGCAAAATGTACCCGTCGGAGCTGTCCGGCGGGCAGCAGCAGAGAGTGGCAATTGCCAGGGCGCTAATTACGAAACCGGCGGCCAGCGGCAGCGGGGGTGCATTGGCACGGCGCTGATCCAGAAGCCGGGGCTCATCATCGCTGACGAGGCGGTGTCGGCGCTGGATGTCACCATTCAGGCTCAGATATTGGAGCTCATCGCCCGGCTGCGCCGAGAGTACGGGCTGTCGTACCTGTTTATCTCCCACGATCTGAACGTGGTGTATGAGATCTGCGACCGGTGCCTTGTGATGCACCGGGGCCGCATCGTGGAGCAGGGGTCTCATTCGGTGCTCTCCACCGCAGGCGGACTGTATGCCCGGATGTGGGCGGACTACAACCAGGCGGTCCAGTGGAAGATCACCAGCGAACAGTGAGAGAGGGGTGAAGAAGATGTTCGGCAAAAACTTTCAGCGCAAATACGCCCTCACCGACCAGGGCGTGAAAAACACCAAAAAGGGCGCTTTCTGGACGGTCATTGTCAATCTGGTCGTCATGGACGGCATGGGCATCCTGTACCTGTTGATGTACGGCCTGATGGGAACCCTGACGGACGGAGCGCCGCTGCCCGGCCCGGCGCTCTTTCTTGGCCTGGTAATCGCGTTCGTCATTCTGTCCTTTGTGACCCACCTGCAGCAGTACCGGGCCACCTACGGCC